>Ga0070738_10002879_pt1 | contig 24554 bp, 17 predicted proteins | sample Coa_R2_2_FD_66446 | JGI IMG/M metagenome (GOLD analysis project Ga0070738, IMG submission 66446) | Surface soil microbial communities from Centralia Pennsylvania, which are recovering from an underground coalmine fire - Coalmine... | ecosystem: Environmental > Terrestrial > Soil > Unclassified ... | reverse complement strand
GAATTATTGAGCGCACTCGAAGCTTCAAAGAGCAAGGGCCTCCCTGACGTCTATGTATTTCGCAAAACGGCCGACGCGGCGCTGCCGACGGCCGACCTCGAGCGCCGCCTGCAGGCGCAGACGCAACTCGATGCTCTGGAAGCCTTCTGGAGCGAATGGTTCAAGTCCGAGAAGGGACATTTCAGAGCGGCGTTTCAGACTTTTCCGACTACCGACGACTTCGAAGCCCAGATCGAAGAGCTGCTGCGCCAATGGCTCCAGAGCCATCATCTCCTCGGGCCACGGCTGAAATGGCCGAAGGAGAAAGGTTCGCCCTTCCCCGGGCTGGCGCCCTTCGAGGCCGGTTATGCAGCGGTGTTCTTCGGCCGCGACCGCGCGATCGATGACGCGCGCCGTCGACTCGCCGCCTCCGCCGAGAGCGGCACGCCATTCTTGTTGATTGTCGGCGCAAGCGGGTCGGGCAAATCCTCGCTGGCGCGCGCCGGCTTGATCCCGCGGCTTACGACGCCGGGTGTGGTCGAAACAATCCATGTTTGGCGCGTGGCGCGTATGAAGCCGAGCGAGGGCCAGTCCGGCCCGGTCTCCTCGGTCGCCGCGGCGCTGCTTGCCGCGCTGCCGGAACTGGCGCAAGGCGATTTCCCGGACGCCGCTGCGCTTTCCGACAATCTGCGCAGAGGCGGCGCCGCCGCAGCGCGACCGATCGCCAGAGCGCTTATGCGCATCGCCGAGGCGGAGCGGCAAGAGCGCCATTCCGACCAGCCATTGCGCGCGGCGCTCGTGCTGCTCATCGATCAGCTTGAGGAGCTCTTTGCTCAAACGGTCCACGATGAAGAGCGTGCGGCGTTTGCGCAGGCCATAAAGGAACTGGCGGCAACAGGCATAGTGTGGTGCATCGCGACCTTGCGCGCCGATCTTTACGAACTGTTGCTCAAGCAACCGATGCTCCGTGAATTGAAGGAGAGCGGCGCCACGCTGGACCTCAGTCCGCCGGGGCCAGCCGAGCTTGCCGAAATCGTCCATGCGCCGGCCGCGGCGGCTGGTCTCGCTTTCGAACACAGCGCCGAAAAGGGCGCGCTCGACGAACGGCTCCTTGCTGACGCAAAAACGGCCGACAGCCTGCCGCTTCTGCAATTCGCGCTGCGCCACCTCTATGAACAGCGTGTCGAAACGGACGCGGGCACGCAACTCACGCACGCAGCCTACGACGCGCTCGGCGGTTTGCAGGGCGCCATAGCCGCGGAAGCCGAGCGGGCAGTGGCGAACCTGCCGACGGGCACGCTCGACGCCCTGCCCAGGCTCCTGCGGCGCCTTGCAGAGCCGGCGCGCGACGGAACGAGCTTTACGCTGCGCGCGGCCGAGCACGCCGACATCGCGAGCGATCCGGCGGAGATGGCGCTGGCCGACGCGCTTCTTGCGGCTCGCATTGCCATTGCCGGCACAGATGCCGGCGGGCGCCCGACACTGCGGCTCGCCCATGATGCTGTGCTTACCGCCTGGCCGCGCGCGGCAGAAGCAGCGCAAGCGAGCCGCGACTTCTATCGCGTGCGCGCCGAGGTCGAAGACGCGCTGCGGCGTTGGCAGGGGCACGGACAGCCGAAGGACCGGCTGATCCAGCGCGGCGTGCCGCTGGCGGAGGCGGAACAACTCGTCTCCAAGTTCGCCGACGAATTGCCGGCGGAACTCGTCGGCTTTGTGAACGCCTCGCAGCGCCAGGCCCGTTTGCGCCAGCGGCTCGTGGCAGGCGCCGCAGTATTCTTTCTCGTCATTGCGGTCTTGGCCGGCTGGCAATGGCGCGCTGCGGTCAGCGCGCGCGCGGAAGTCGAACGTCAGCGTGATCGCGCCGAGCACGATCTCAACCTGGCGACCGACGCTTCAAACGGCCTCGTCCGGGACCTGGCGGACAAGCTGCGCTTCGCGAGCGGCGTTCCAACGCCGGTGATCAAGGAAATCATCGGGAAGGCGCGCGAGCTGCAGGAACAGCTCTTCAGTGCGGGGGAATCGAGCCCTCAGTTGCGCTGGAGCCAGAGCGCCGCACTCATAGAATATTCCAGAGCCCAGTTCTTGCTCGGCGATCTGAACGCAGCCTTGGAGGCGGCACGAAAATCCAACGATATTGCCAAGGGCTTGATGTCCACGTCGCTGCCCGACACAGAGTGGGCCCGCGTCCTCATGGGCAGCTATGAGACCATGGGTCTGGTGCTCGACGAGCAAGGCCGTACCGAGGAGGCGCTTGCCGTCTACAACGCCCAGCTGGTGCTCGCCAAGACCATGACATCGAAATATACGGATGATGTCTGGCGAAGCTGGCGTGCTTCGGCTGACCGAGGCGTCGCCAGCATGCTCATCAAGCTGCATCGGATCGACGAGGCGCTTGCGGCCTATCGTGAGGCGCTTGAAATCAGGAAAACGCTTGCCCAGAACGCGCCCGGCGATTCGGAAAGGCAGCGCGACGTCGCGACGGCCACGGCCGACATCGGCGACGTGTTCAGGGCCGAAGGTCATCTGGCCGAGGCTCTCGCGCAATATCGCGAGGATATGAGAACCCTGGAGATGCTTGCCGGTAAGGACCCGACGAACACTCTGTTGCAGGACGATCTCATCATCGACAACAACAAGCTGGGCAGCGTTTTCAAGGCGCAGGGTCAGCCCGATCAGGCTCTCGCCGCCTATGAGCGGGCGCGAGCCATAGCCGAAAAGCTGGTTCTGCAGAACGAGGGCAATGCTCGCTGGCAGGGCGATCTCGCCTATTCGACGGAACAGGTCGCCGACCTGCTCTTGGATCGCGGCCGGATCGATCAAGCGATCTCCGCCTATCGCGATCTTGTCGCCGTGCGCAGTTCGCTCGCCTCCAGCAATCCCGAAAATTCGCAGTTGGCGGTCTATCTTTCAGGCGCCGACGAGGAGCTTGGATTTGCCCTGGAGAAGAAGCGCGATCTTGCCGGCTCCCTGGAGGCCTATCAAGACAGCCTTGCCGTCGAACAGAAGCTGACGAAATCGGCGCCCGGCAATACCGACTGGCAGGACTCTCTCTCCGGAACATACGAGAGAATCGGCGATGTGCAGCACGCACAGGGCCATTTGGCCGAGTCGTTGGCGTCCTATCAGGCCGCCCTTGCGATCCGGCAACGCTTGACGAACTCCGATCCCGGCAATGCCGATTTCGAGAGAGACGCGGGCAAATTATACGTGACCATCGGCGACGTGCAAAAGGAGGAAGGTAAACTGCCGGATGCTCTCGCCTCCTACGATGCTGGCCTGGTCGCGATGGAGAGACTGGCGAAATCCAATCCCGGCATCTCCTTGAAAAAAGGACTCGCCGGGTTGCACGAGATAATTGGTGACGTCCAAAATGCGATGGGCAAGCCGGCAGACGCCGTAGCCTCTTATCAGGTCGCCCTTACGATCGTCGAACAGCTCGTCAGAGCCGATTCCTCCGATACCGACCTGCGGTACCAGGTCTTGGCCGCGCATCAGGAGATTGGCGATCTGCAGAAGGCCCAGAACAAGCTTACGGACGCGCTCATCTCGTATCGGAATGAGTTAGCCGTAGCGAAGGATCTTGCAAGTTCCGATCCCGGCAATGCCCGCTGGCAACGCTGCCTAGCCGAAGCATACGAATTAATCGGTGATATTCAGGAGCGCCTGAACAGGCTCGAGGACGCCGTCTCCAGCTACGGCAGCAGCCTAGCGATCCGCAAGGCGTTGCTGGCGAAGGAGCCGAGCAATACCGAATGGCAGCGCGACCTGTCGGTCGTATATAATAACCTGGGCGACCTGCTCGGCGAGCAGAACAAGCTTAACGACGCCCTCGCCGCCTATCGAAGCGCGCTTGCCATTCTCCAGGCGCTGAACGCGCGTGACAAGACCAATGCAAACTGGCGCGACGGGTTGAGTTACAGCATCGGCGGCATCGGCGGATTGGCATTCCATTTCCTCCTTGTGCACGACTTCGCCGATGCACTCGTCACCGCCGACCAGGCGATTTCGCTCGCGCCCGACAAGACATGGCTGTACACAAACCGCGCGCACGCACTGATGTTTCTCGGGCGCACCGACGAGGCACGCTCGCTCTATCTGCAATACCGGAATCAAAAGAATGTGCAGGAGGGCAAGTCCTGGGCCGCCGTCATTCTCGACGACTTTGCCGAATTACGAAAGGCGGGGCTCAGCAATCCGCTGATGGACGAAATCGAAAAGGACTTCAAGGCCGCGGGCTGATCGATCCTAGAATTTTAGAGCGGGATTTGCGCGAAAAGCCGATATCCACTTTTTCGCATCCCGCTATCCACTTTTCGCATCCCGCTCTAAACCGCCGACTCCGCCTCTGCGCCCGCCCCACCCGCCTTTGTCTTCAACCATGCCCGGCCGCAAGCCTTTGCGAGTTCCCGCACCCGCAGAATATAGCTTTGCCGCTCGGTGACTGAGATTACGCCGCGCGCGTCAAGGAGATTGAAAATATGCGAGGCCCTGATGCATTGATCATAGGCCGGTAGAACCAACAGATGCTGGGCGTCGCGCTCGCCTTGCTTGAGCAGAGCCTTGCATTCGGCTTCCGCGTCCTTGAAATGCTGAACGAGCGCGCCGACGTCCGCCGCCTCGAAATTATAGCGCGAATATTCCTCCTCGGCCTGTTTGAACACGTCGCCATAGGTGATCTTCTCGGCGCCGTCGCGGCCGTTGAAATTGAGCTCGAAGACGTTCTCGACACCTTGCACATACATCGCCAGCCGTTCGAGCCCATAGGTCAGCTCGCCCGAGACCGGCGCGCATTCAATTCCAGCGACCTGCTGAAAGTAAGTGAATTGCGAGACTTCCATTCCATCGCACCAGCATTCCCAGCCGAGCCCCCAGGCGCCGAGCGTCGGGCTTTCCCAATCGTCCTCGACGAAACGGATGTCGTGCATGGATAGATCGATGCCGATGGCTTCGAGCGAGCCGAGATAGAGATCCTGCAAATTCTCCGGCGAAGGCTTCAGGATCACCTGAAATTGGTAATAATGCTGGAGACGATTGGGGTTTTCGCCATAGCGGCCGTCTTTAGGTCGGCGCGAGGGCTGCACGTAAGCGGCTTTCCACGCAAGCGGCCCCAGCGCGCGCAAAATGGTTGCCGGATGAAACGTGCCGGCGCCGACTTCCATGTCATAGGGCTGCAGGATCACGCAGCCTTGCGCCGCCCAGAATTTTTGCAGCGCGAGAATAAGGCCCTGGAAAGAGCGCGTCGGATCGAGCCAATCGGAATTGCGAGCTTGGGCGGCACGGGTCATGACAATGTCGTCGGGACTCATTATGCGGTTGCGGCGGGAAGGATAGGCTATTATGCTCCGCGCGCGCCGGTGAACGTCAAGCTATCTGACGCGCCGTAAGCAAATTTATACCAATAACGCGCATTTCGGGGGCGGTTCGCTGGTCTCATTCCAGCCGCCTGGGAGGATTTTATGCGGTCATTTCGTGACGTGATTATTGTGGCGTGCCTTCTCGGTTTGGTGGTAAGCGCGGCGACGACTGCCGCCGAAGCCGCACCCGCGGCAGGAATCAGTCAAGCAGCCTCATCGGTCCGCTCAGCCGAAACGTCACGCCCCACCGGTTCCTTCGTCGAAAAGGCGCTTTTGCACTTCACCTCGCATCGCCATCATTATTGGTGAACAGCTCGCCGCCCGAACTCACCAATTGATCAGCGCTTCGCCGCGATTAACTTTCTCGATTTGAGCCTGAAATCCCTGCGCGTCATGCAAGACGAGCGCGGGCGCGATTTTGAGCGGAGCGCGGCTGCCTTTTTTGGCGCGCAACAGAATTCGATGGGCCGGCGCTTCGCTGCGCGCCTGGATCGGCAGAAGGGTCAGCGCACCGGCGGAACTCGTGACGGAGGCGAGGAGCTCCGTCAGCGCATCCGGCCGGTGGATCATGAGGAAGAGGCCGCCCTCCTCCAGCAAAGCCATCGATGCGGCAATCCATCGGGCGAGCGGGTCCGTGCCTGAAAAAGGCATGGCATAGGCTGAACGCTTGGCCTCCGATTGCGGGAGCCGGACCCGTGCCGGATCGAAATGCGGCGGATTCGTGATCACGAGGCGCGCGGAAGCTGCCGCGAGACCGGCTCTCTCGAGGCTCGCGAAATCGAGAAGATCGGCCTCGTAGACATGGCCGCGCTCAGCAAGGCCATTCAGCGCGAGGTTCTCCCGCGCAAGCGCCGCGGTGGCCGGATCATTCTCGATGAGCCCGATTGTGATCCCCGGCCGAAGCACGGCGAGCGCAAGGCCCGCCGCCCCCACTCCCGCGCCGATATCCAGCGCAAGGCCGTCAAGGTCTTGCGGAGCCGCTGCCGCAAGCAAAATGGCGTCCGTGCCGGCACGGTGGCCTTCGACCGGCTGGCGCAATTGAAGCCGGCCCCCGAGAAAGCGATCGAGGCTGATCGGCATGGTCCTAGATCACGATGCTTCCGGATCGGATCGATCCAAAAGCAGTGAACGTGATCGATTCTAAAGATCTAGAGCGGGACTGGCGCGAATATCCGGAGCCCGCTTTTTCGCATCCCGCTCTAGCCGACATCGCGCAATTCCGCGGCAAACCCCGCCTGTAAAAGCGTTCGGCGCGCCCTTGCGGCATCTTCGCTTTGCACGAGAACCCGGCGCGGCAGGAAGCCGAGCGAACCTTCCAGCGCACTCATGAATTGGTCGGCGACGAAAATCTCGATTCCGCTATCTGCCAGAATGGCTTCGACCGCCGAGATAAGTACGAGATCATTGGTGCGTAAAAGTTCGATCATGAGTCCTTAAATTATAGCTTCTCGCGCATTCTTCCAAATGGATCCGGCCCTATTCCAAAAAGGCTAAACCTTCTCAAAGTCCGGCGCGAGCCTCAATTCTCGGCGCTATCTTCGGGCAAAACCATCGCCTCTGGGACAATCTGTCATTCATTAGGCCGTTTCTCGCGAACTCGGCAGGTTGCAGCAAGCCCGTTGGCGCCTTAATTTGCGCTCGGGCAGGATGACGTTCGGGTGACCCACGATCCCGCTCTAGGTTTGTTGAGCACGACCTTTCGGAAACTGGTTCCCACTTTTCCGGGGCGTGCTTTAATCTGCGCTTTCCTGATGGGGCGCGTGGCGGGAGGAGAGCGGGACCTTGGGCGTCGTAATACCTCTCGAGGACGTGGCCCGCGAAAGCCAGGTCGAGCCGCTCGCCGCGCTTGTCGGCGCGGACATGGCGCGGGTCAATCAGACGATCCTGCTGCATGCCGCCTCCCACGTCGAGATGATTCCGGAAATCGCCAATCATCTCATCTCTTCCGGCGGCAAGCGGCTGCGCCCGATGCTCACTCTGGCGACGGCGGGTCTCTGCGGCTATTGCGGCGACGGGCATATCAAGCTCGCCGCGGCCGTCGAATTCATGCATACGGCGACCCTGCTGCACGACGACGTCGTCGATGAAAGCGACATGCGCCGCGGCAAGCTCGCGGCGCGCATGCTCTGGGGGAACGAAGCAACCGTCCTCGTCGGCGATTATCTGCTCGGCCAGGCCTTCAAGATGATGGTCGAGGTCGGCAGCCTTCAAAGCCTCGAAGTTCTCTCCTCCGCCGCCGTTGTCATCGCCGAAGGCGAGGTCATGCAGCTTGCCGCGGCGAAGGACACCGAGACCAGCGAAGACGATTATCTCGCGGTGATCCGCGCCAAGACGGCTGCGCTTTTCAGTGCCGCCGCAGAAGTCGGCCCCATCCTCGCCCGCCGGCCGAAGGCCGAGATCGTCGCCTGCCGCGGCTATGGCCTCAACCTCGGCATCGCTTTTCAATTGATCGACGATGCGCTCGATTATGGTGGCACGTCGGCCAAGCTCGGCAAGAACGTCGGCGATGATTTTCGCGAAGGCAAGATCACGCTGCCCGTCGTCCTCTCTTTCCGCCGCGGCTCGGAGAAAGAGCGCGCATTCTGGCGCCGCACGCTGGAAAAAGGCGAGATCGGCGAAGGCGATCTCGAGGCTGCGATCGCCACGATCCACAAACATCGCGCGCTGGAAGACACGGTCGAGCGCGCCCGCCATTACGGGGCGATGGCGCGCGATGCGCTCGAACTCTTCCCCGCGTCGGCGTGGAAATCGGCGCTGATCGACGTCGTCGATTTCTGCATCGACCGGGTGCATTGAGGCGCATTTCGGCGCAGTGAAGCGATGTTTGCGAGAATCACCCTCGTCGCCGTCCTCCTCATTATTCAGTTCGGCCTCGCCATTCTCGGCTGGGGCGGATTCGAGCCGTTCTTTTCCCATCCCGCCTTCGTCGTGCTCCTCGTCCTTAGCATTCTCTTGAGCATCGTCTCGCTGTTCAGCGAAGGGAACTTGAGCTCGGGCGAGCGGGAGGATCGTTCCAATCGCTGGGTCTTTATTGCGTTCGCGATCGTTGCGCTTCTGAGCGCCTACGTGCCCGCCTATACGGATAGAGGGAACATCTGGACCATCGACGGCGAGACGATACGCTGGTTCGGCATTTTTCTCGTTCTCACAGGAAGTGTCGTGCGGCTCTGGCCGGTTTTCGTGCTGGGCAATCGTTTCAGCGGCCTGGTCGCCATCCAGGCGGAGCATCGTCTGGTCACGACCGGAATTTACGGCACGATCCGCAATCCGAGCTATCTCGGCCTCATCATCACCGCTTTCGGCTGGGCGCTCGTCTTCCGCTCCGGCATCGGTCTCATACTCGCGGCATTCAATATTCCGATTCTGATCGGGCGCATGAATGCCGAAGAGAGATTGCTGCGCGGACAATTCGGCGCCGAATACGACGCCTATGTCGCGCGCACTTGGCGTCTGATCCCATACGTCTATTGATACGCAAAATCGCAACCGGTACCCACTTTTGGGTCCGATGCGTTTTCTTAACATCGGATTCTTCCCAAAACCGGTACCCACTTTTGGGTCCGATGCTCAATTCAGCATCGCCGCTTTCACCCACCAATCGCGATGCGCATCGAGGATCGTCTTTTTGGCGCGCGCGACAGCGCGGCAGTCGGCGAAAATGCCGAAACATGTCGCACCCGACCCGGACATGCGGGCGAGCCGGCAACCGGGAGCAGCGGCGAGCACCGCGAGCACATCACTGACGATCGGCGCGAGCACGCAGGCCGCATCCTCCATATCGTTGCGACTCTTGCGCAGAGCCGCGATCAATGTCTCGAAGTCGAGATTGGACGAAATCACCGGATGCGAACCGAAGGATGTCCTGGTGCCCGGCGCGATCTTCATCCGCGCGAAAACGGATTTCGTCTCGAGCTTCTGGCGTGGATTGACGATCAAGACCGGCAGAGGCGGCAAGGAAAGGATCGGGCCAAGCTTTTCGCCGATGCCGGCCATCATGCGCGCCTGCGCATCGAGGCAGACGGGCACGTCGGCGCCGGTTGTGCGCGCCGCTTCGAGGAGCCGCGGATCGTCGGCAGAGAGCGCATTGGCACGTGCCGCGAGCCGCAGCGCCGCTGCTGCATCGGAAGAGCCGCCGCCGATCCCCGCCGCGACCGGCAGGTTCTTGGTCAGATGCAAGGTGCCGAGCTTGAGGCCTTCTACGCGCTCGGCAAGATTACGAACTGCTTTTACCGCGAGATTGTCTTCGAGCGTGCCGGAATCCGCCGCCGTCGGCCCGTCGAGGACGAAGCGCAAACTCTCGCCCGGCGTCCAGGACAAGAGATCGCCGCTGCGCGTAAAGGCTACCAGGCTTTCGAGCTCGTGATAACCGTCGTCCCGCCGCCCGAGGACATGCAGGCTGAGATTGATCTTGGCGGGCGCGCGTTCGACGAGAGAATGAGACACGGGCAGAAATCATGAGGGCCTGCGCGGGAGAAGCGCAAGCCCTCTTATCACGTCCGGCAAAGCGAAGAGAGTTCAGCCGCCGTTCTGCTTGCGATCGGCATCGGCCGCGGCGGGCTTCACATCGCTGACCGGCGTCACCGGCTTTGCGTCCGCGGCTTTGGCCTTATCGTCGAGCCCATGCGCGATCTTGCCCAGGATTCTCGGCAGGTCCTCCTTCTCGGGCCCGAGGTCGCGCGCATGATTCCATTGGAAATGCGCTTCGAGCTTGCGTCCAACCCGCCAATAGGCATCGCCGAGATGTTCATTGATCAGCGGGTCGGAAGGCTTCAGATCGATCGCCCGCTCCAGCTCTTTGACCGCTGCATCGTAATGACCGAGCTTGTAGTCGGCCCAGCCGAGGCTGTCGACGATATAGCCGTCGGTCGGTCTCAGCTCCACGGCGCGCTGCAACATCGGCAGCGCCTCCTCGAGATTGACGCCCTTATCGACCCAGCTATAGCCGAGATAGTTCAGCACCAGCGGCTGATCGGGGAAAAGTTCGAGCGCGTGTTTGAAGTCGGCTTCCGCCGGCGGCCAATCCTTTTCCCGCTCATAGGCAATGCCGCGGAAATAGAAGAGCGGCCAGTTGGCTTTTTCCGGCTTGGTCGAACGGTCGATCGCTTTCGTATAGGTCGCGACCGCATCGGCGTAATGATCGTGCGCGCGCTCCAGATTGCCCAGCGCCGAAAGGGCCGAATCGTCGCTCGGATGTTCCTCGACCAGGTTGCCGAGATATTTTATCGCATCGTCGGTCTTCCCGAGGCTTTCGAGCACCTGCGCGACTTCGACGTCTGCGGTCAGCCGCAACGGGTCGTCCTGCGGCACCGCCTGGTAGACGTCGATCGCTTGCTCATATTGCTTGATCCGCTCGTAGATGTCGCCGAGCGTGAGAATGGCGAGACTGTTCTGCGGATCGAGATAGAGCGAAAGCCGCAGGTAGATGAGACCGGCGAGATCGTCGCCCTGTCTGCCGCCTGCCGCGCCGAGCCCGTAGAGGACTTCCGCCGCGCCCTGATCGACGTTCTTGACCAATGCAGGCAGAGTCTTGCCCGCCTTGAGATCGGCAAGCGCCGCTTTGACGATCGGGTGATCGGGCAGGATCTGATCGAAGGCCTCGTAAGCACGAATCGCTTCCTCGCGATCGCCTTGGCGGCTCATGAAGCGCGCATAAGCGTCGACGAGGCGCAGCGTGTTCTTGTCGGTGGCATAGGCTTCCTGGAACCATTTCGTCGCGTCGGTCGTATTGCCGAGCATCGCCGAGATGAGCGCCTTGTGATAGTCGCGGAACACCGCGAAATTATCGTCGTGCAGCTGGTCGATGTTCTCGAGCGCACGCCGCGTCGAGCCCACCGCCGCATAACACCAAGCCGAAAGGAGCGTCGCAGTCAGATCGGGCTGACCGTTCGCGCCTCGGGCAAAATGACTGCGCGCGCTGGTAAATTGATGCGCCTTCAGCGCCCGTACGCCGAGCGCGAGTTGCGCCAAGCCATTCGCCGGGTCATGCGCGACGAGCCGTTCGGCGAGCCCGAAGGCCTCTTGCATATCGCCGTTCGAAACCGTGGCGACAAAGGCGCGCTCGATGAGATCCTTATTCTCCGGATCGAAACGCAAGGCCTCGCGGAAAAAAGTCGCCGCCGCAACCGTATCGCGCTCGGAGCCTGCAACAACCGCTGCGAGATAATTGCCGGCCGGGCTGTCGCCGACTTCGAACGGCGCCGCCACGGCGATGTTTTCATGGGTCTTTGCCGCCGCCGGGATCAATGTTGCGGGCAAGACAAGCGCAGCCAAGCTTATGGAAATGAGCGCGTGCGGTGCGAGACGATGCAAAGGCAAGCTCCGGTCCTCCAGGATGTTCGGGGTTCTCGGCCGGCACGCAGGCATGCGCATCGCGGCGGGACGCACCCCCAGCTTCGACCCGCCAGGCGCAACGCGGTCGATTGCGCGCAGAGCTTACGCCGAAACTTGAACTTTGTGAAATGCCCCCGGTCCGATAGTCCGGCCCAGTGCCACTCGAATTATTATCGGCGTGAAAATGGCCGTTTTGCGTTGCAACGGCAAATCAAGTCTTTGGACGAAAAAATTCTCGCGGCGCCTCGTCGCGCGGGGACTTGCCCTCGGCGCCCCTGCAATCGTTTGAACATGCCCGGCTTTCGCCCAAACGGAGCTTTACCGTCGCTTCTGGCCGATCTCAGGTCTGTCCCGGCCGCAATTTATAAAAGATGTGATGGCCGATCACGTCGGTCTTTTTGAGCCGGTAGGACCAATAGGGGCGCACGTAATCGGCGTGATAGTGGGTCGCGTCGCCGACGTCCGCGAGATAGGTCCGCCCGCTCGTCACCGCGTTTGCGATCCGCATGGCTTTGTGCCAGGCGTCAGGCTCGGTGATCCGCAAAGAGCGGCCTTCGCAGGCGAAAGAGAATTGGCAAGCATGGTAATGCTCGCGGTTCTGGAAAACGACGCCGCAGATCGATGAAGGATAGAGCCCGCTCGAGACGCGGTTGAGCACGACTTGGGCGACGGCCGCCTGCCCTTTTTCGCTCTCGCCGCGGGCTTCGAAATAGATCGCCTCGGCAAGGCAGCGTTTCTCGCGCGAGGATTGGTCCTCTTCGACCACGGCTTCATAATTCGGGCGATTGGCCGGCACATTGGTGAGGAGCGGCACTTTCGGCAATGCGAGCACTTCGACGGGGGTCGCATCGGCCGGCGCCGGCGTCGTCGAAGAAAGCGCCGCGGCGCTCGGCACGAGCGGCGTTGCGCCTTGCATGGCGCGTTCGTTGATGCGCGCCGGAAGCATGGTGATGGTCGAGCCCTGCTGCATCGGGGAAGCCTGCGCATTCGAAGGCGCCGTGACCGGGGTTTCGCCGTCGGGCCAGGGTTCGAATTTGGCGCTCCCCGGCGCCGGTCCTTCCGCGTGATCGGTCGAAAAATCGCTGCTCGGCGCGACGCTCCCGAGCGAAAAAAGATCGCTCGTGCCGAGATCGGCAAAGATGAGATGGCGCGCGAGATTCGAGTTGAAGCCCGGACGCAAAGCGACGAGCGGATCGCCCTTCATCGTGCGATCGACGTCGGGTTCGCCCGAAGGCCGTTTCATGACGATCCGCGGCTCCACTTCGTCGGAGACCCGATCGAATTCGGTCGGGTCGCCGATCATCAGGCGCGCTTCTTGTCTTGCCTCGCGCGCCGAGACTGCGCCGAGTCCGAAGCCAATGCCGCTGACGTCCGTGGGAATAAGGTCGCCGGGCGCCGTGACGTGAAGGACGCTTGCGGGCGCGATCGAGGCGCCGCTCGAGGCATCCTGGCCGGCCTCCGCCGAAATCGACACGACGAGGCCGACGCCAAGACACCAGGGCGCGACGACGCCCATTGCCCAAGAGATCGGTAACAGACTCACGCGCCGCACCCCTAATCATGAGCGGCGGCGTGTCCCTTATGTCACGCGCACTCGCTAAAATCCGCCCGAACTTGGTTATCGCGCTTTAAGCTTGAAGAGGCGTTTAGAGGGGTGCGGCGCGTGGCGTTTCAGATTGGGGCAGAAGAATCTTTCTCGTCTTCCTGGGCCGGGAAATTCGTGTTCGACTTCGATTGAGGCGCTGAACTGACAGCTATCCCTCGCCATCCGCCGCTACTCTGCCGAGCGCCGCTTGCGCAGCGGCGAGCCGCGCGATCGGCACGCGGAACGGCGAGCAGGATACATAAGTAAGGCCGAGCTTCTCGAAGAAGCCGATCGAGATGGGATCGCCGCCATGTTCGCCGCAGATGCCGAGCTTGATGTCGGGGCGTGCCTGACGCCCGCGTGTGGTGGCGATGGCGACAAGCTCGCCGACGCCTTCCTGATCGAGGCTCACGAACGGATCGTCGGGCAGAAGATGCTTCTGCTCGTAAGCGCCGATGAAGGAGCCCGCATCGTCGCGCGAAATCCCGAACGTGGTTTGCGTCAGATCATTCGTGCCGAACGAGAAGAACGCGGCCGATTGCGCAATTTTGTCCGCCGCGATGCAGGCGCGCGGCAATTCGATCATCGTGCCGACGCTATAGCGGATCTCTTCGCCGGTCTGCGCCTTCACCGCCTCGGCGACTTCGTCGATCTCTCGTTTGACGAGATCGAACTCGGCTTTCGTCGCAACGAGCGGGACCATGATCTCCGGCTCGGGCAAAACTCCGGTTCTGCGCTTGGCTTCGATCGCGCCCTCGAAAATGGCGCGCGCCTGCATTTGCGCAATCTCCGGAAAGGCGATCGCAAGCCGGCAGCCTCGAAAGCCGAGCATCGGATTGAATTCGTGGAGCTCCGCAGCGCGATGCTCGATCCGCTCGGCCGGTATGCCCATTGCTGCCGCGACTTCGGCGATCTCGGCCGGCCGTTTCGGCAGAAATTCATGCAGTGGGGGATCGAGCAGGCGGATCGTGACCGGATAGCCGTTCATGATTTCGAAGAGCGTGGCGAAATCGCCGCGCTGTATCGGCAGGAGCTTGGCGAGCGCCTGGCGCCGGCCCGCTTCGTCGCTCGCGAGAATCATTTCGCGCATGGCGACGATGCGTTCGGATTCGAAGAACATATGTTCGGTGCGGCAAAGACCGATGCCTTCCGCGCCGAAGCGGCGGGCCACGCGCGCGTCCGTCTCCGTCTCGGCATTGGCGCGAACCTGCATGCGCCGGCAGGCGTCGGCCCATTCCATCATCGTCGCAAAATCTCCGGAGAGCTCCGGCTGCTCCATCGCGACGCGTCCGGCCATCACCTGTCCGTTGGTCCCGTCGATGGTGATGAGATCGCCTTTCTTGAAGCTCATTCCTGCGGCGCTCATCGCGCCTTTCACCGGATCGACCCGGATCGTGCCGGCGCCGGAGACGCAGGGCTTGCCCATGCCGCGCGCGACGACCGCCGCATGCGAAGTCATGCCGCCGCGCGTGGTCAGCACGCCTTCCGCCGCGTGCATGCCGTTGATGTCTTCCGGGCTCGTCTCGATCCGCACGAGGATCACCTTGTGCCCGGCGCCGACCATCTGCTCGGCCTCCTCCGCGCTGAAGACGATCTCGCCGCAGGCTGCGCCGGGCGAAGCCGGAAGCCCGGTCGCGATCACCCGGCGCGGCGCATTGGGATCGATCGTCGGATGAAGCAATTGCTCGAGCGAGCCCGGCTCGATGCGCTGAACGGCTTCTTCCCGGCTGATCAGCCCGTCACCCGCCATTTCGACAGCCATATGCAAAGCGGCTTTGGCGGTGCGTTTGGCGGAGCGGGTCTGCAACATCCATAATTTGCCGCGCTCCACCGTGAACTCGATATCCTGCATATCGCGGTAATGGCTTTCGAGCCTATTGGCGATGCGCAGCAAATCGGCGAAGACTTCGGGCATCGCCACTTCCATCGAGGGCTTGTCGGAACCCGCGGCCGTGCGGGCCGCCTCGGTGAGATTTTGCGGCGTGCGCAAACCCGCAACGACATCTTCGCCCTGCGCATTGATCAGGAACTCGCCGTAAAGCTCCCTGGCGCCGGTCGAAGGATTGCGGGTGAAGGCGACGCCGGTCGCAGACGTCTCGCCCATGTTGCCGAAGACCATTGCCTGCACGGTGACGGCGGTTCCCCAGTCCTCCGGAATATTGTGGAGCTGGCGATAGATCAGCGCGCGCGGGTTCATCCAGGAGCCGAAGACGGCGCCGATCGCGCCCCAAAGCTGTTCATGGGGTTCCTGCGGGAAAGGCGCGCCGCGCAGCTCCGCGGTCTTCGCTTTGAAGTCGGCGATCATCTTCTGCCAATCTTCGGCAGAGAGTTCGGTATCGAGCGAGAGGCCCTTGCGCTCCTTGAAGCTTTCGAGAATTTCCTCGAAGTGATGATGCGGAATGCCGAGCACGACGCTGGCATACATCTGGATGAAGCGCCGGTAGGTGTCATAGGCAAAGCGGCGATCCTCGGCCGCTTCGCCGAGCGCCTCGACCGTCTTGTCGTTGAGGCCGAGATTGAGGACCGTGTCCATCATGCCGGGCATCGAGGCGCGCGAGCCCGAGCGAACCGAAAGCAGCAAAGGCTTTTGGGCGTCGCCGAACCGGCGTCCGGTGAGCTCGCTCACATGGGCAAGCGCCGCTTCGACCTGCGCGCGGAGCGTATCGGGATATTGCTTGTCGTGCGCGTAGAAATAGGCGCAGACTTCGGCCGTGATGGTGAAGCCCGGCGGCACAGGAAGGCCCAGATTGGCCATTTCCGCCAGATTGGCCCCCTTGCCGCCGAGGAGCGCGCGCATCTGCCGGCTGCCTTCGGCTGCGCCGTCGCCGAACATATAGACCCATTTCGCCATGGCAAAAGATCCCTGCCGGCTACAGCCGTTACTGGCAAAGGTGGTGCACCCTTGGGCTAGTCCAACCTATAGGTTAAAGCAGGGTCTGGTGGAAATGGGCTTCTGTCTCACGAATGCGCCGCGAGAGCCTTCGCATGGGCGCGCATCCGCAGGCCCAGGCTGATCCAGCTCGCACCCCAGATCATGAGGTCCGCACCGAGCAGGATGCCAAGGATGACGAAACTATTCGTCGGCCATGCGAAGAGGATCAACAGTCCCACGATGGCCGTGACGATGCCGGCGAGAAGGGCCGAGCTGCGAATGTTCTTGCCGAGATGGATCGCGGTATAGATGCGGATGATGCCGGTTGCGAGCATGCCTGCGCCGAGCAGCAGCGTGAAGAAGGCCGCGGCGATGAAGGGCTGCGCCAGGGCAAACGCGCCGACCACGATGTAAGCGAGGCCGCCGATGACCCAGAGAAAGAATCTGCTCCAGCTCCGAGAGCTGAACCCCAGCACGATTTCGGCGCCGCCGGCGACGATGAGGAAGACGGCGATCGTATAGACGGAGGCAATGGTTGCCGAGACGAGGAGCACAAGAGCCGCAACGCCCAGAAGCGCCATCAGACTGCCGAGAGCCAAAAACCACCCCCAGCGGTGGCGCAGCCGTTCGACGCAGGAGCCGAAAGTTTCCGGCCTCGCCTCGAGTGGCGTTGATTTACCTGGCAAACTCGTGAGATTGCGCATGTTCGTTCGGCGATTATGCGCCCCTATCGCACCGCGAGGCAAGGTTTGGGAACTTCGACGAGGCTCTACGGGTTCGAAATGGACATCGACCTTCCGATTCGCCAGCCCCATCATGAAACATGCCGAGTCAGTAACCGGAAAGACACAACTTGCCGGGAAGGTCCCTAGACAGCAGATCCGGCAGGATCTGCGTGCATCGATCGCGTTGCCGCCCGCCCCAATCCCGGATATTGAAGGTTAACGGTAAGGCAAGGTCTCGGACTCGTTTCGCTCAACATTTCGTACATTGGGAAATTCAGCCCCGAGATGAGCCATAGCCAAAGTAAAGAGGCGCCTGTGACAACAAGTTCTAATACTCCTCTCCTCGACACGATCAAAACGCCGGACGATTTGCGCCGGCTGCCCGAATCGGCGCTGGTCCAAGTTGCGGCGGAATTGCGGCACGAGACGATCGACGCCGTCTCCGTGACCGGCGGCCATCTCGGCGCCGGGCTCGGCGTGATCGAGCTGACAGTCGCCCTGCACTATGTTTTCGATACGCCGCGCGACCGCCTGATCTGGGACGTCGGCCATCAATCCTATCCCCACAAGATCATAACCGGCCGGCGCGACCGCATCCGCACCCTGCGCAAAGGCGGCGGGCTTTCGGGCTTCACCAAGCGGGCGGAAAGCGAATACGACCCGTTCGGCGCGGCGCATTCCTCGACCTCGATCTCCGCCGGCCTCGGCATGGCGGTCGCGAGCACGCTCGCCGAAAAACCGAACAATGTCATCGCGGTGATCGGCGATGGGGCGATGTCGGCTGGCATGGCCTATGAGGCCATGAACAATGCCGGGGCAATGCATTCGCGCCTGATCATCATCCTCAACGACAACGACATGTCGATCGCCCCGCCCCGGGGGGCGCTCGCCAATTATCTCGCCCGCCTCGTCTCGGGCGGCGCCTATCGCAGCGTGCGCGAGACCGTCAAGCAGCTCGGCAAACATCTCCCGAAATTCATTTACGAACGGGCGCGCAAGACCGAAGAATTCGTCCGCAACTTCTGGGTCGGCGGAACGATGTTCGAGGAGCTCGGCATCTATTACGTCGGGCCGATCGACGGACATAATATCGACCACCTGCTGCCGGTGCTCAAGAACGTTCGCGACGCCAAGGTCAGCGGCCCGATCCTCGTCCATGTCGTGACGCAAAAGGGCAAGGGCTATGCCCCGGCCGAAGCTGCGAAGGACAAGCATCACGCCGTCAACATGTTCGACGTGGTGACGGGCGCACAGGTGAAGCCCAAGGCGAATGCGCCGAGCTATACGCGCGTCTTCGCCGACGCCCTGATCAAGGAGGCGCAGCACGACGACAAAATCGTCGCGATCACCGCCGCCATGCCGTCCGGCACCGGCCTCGACGTTTTCGAGAAGCAGTTCCCGACGCGCACGTTCGACGTCGGCATCGCCGAACAGCATGCGGTGACCTTTGCCGGCGGCCTCGCGACCGAGGGCTATAAGCCTTTCTGCGCCATCTACTCGACCTTCCTGCAGCGCGCCTACGACCAGGTGATCCACGACATCGCGATCCAGCATCTGCCGGTTCGTTTTGCGATCGACCGCGCCGGGCTCGTCGGCGCTGACGGCGCCACGCACGCCGGTTCGTTCGACGTCTCCTATCTCGGCATTCTGCCGGGGTTCGTCGTCATGGCGGCGGCTGATGAGGCCGAGCTCATGCATATGGTGGCGACCGCGGCCGCCTATAACGAAGGGCCGATCGCCTTCCGCTATCCGCGTGGGGAAGGCGTCGGCGTCGAACTGCCCGAGCGCGGCAAGGTGCTCGAGATCGGCCGCGGACGCATCATCCGCGAGGGCAACAAGGTCGCCATTCTCTCGCTCGGCACGCGGCTTGCCGAGGCATTGAAGGCGGCGGAAGATCTCGCCGGCTACGGCATCTCGGCGACAGTGGCGGACGCGCGCTTTGCCAAGCCGCTCGATCTCGACCTCGTCGTGCGGCTCGCGCTCAATCACGAAGTGCTGATCACGGTCGAGGAAGGCTCGATCGGCGGTTTCGGCTCGTTCGTGGCGCAGTCCATCCTCGAAGAAGGCCTTCTCGACGGGCGTCGCGCGCATGGGCTGAAATTGCGTTCGATGGTCCTGCCGGACGTCTTCCTCGATCAGGACAAGCCGGAGAAGATGTACGCGGGCGCCGGCCTCGACGCCAAAGGCATCGTCGCCAAAGTGCTCGAGACGCTCGGCCGCGCCAAGGACGCCGCGCAGGTCATGATCGCCTGATCCATGTCGGCCGTACGGACCGCCAAGATCTTTCTTGTCGGTTCCGTCGGCCTGTTCGGCCTTCTGACAGGTCTCGACAATATCATCGACTACCGGACGAATTTCGAAGTCGTCCGGCATGTCCTCTCGATGGACGCTGTGCCGGCCGACAGCGTCCTCAAATGGCGCGCGATCACCAGCCCGGCGATTCAAGCCCTCGTCTATTGGGTCATCATCGCGCTCGAACTGCTCTACGCAAGCCTGTGCCTCCTCGGCGCGCTGCGCCTCATTGGCGCGCGGACCGCGCCAGGCGCTCGGTTCCATTCGGCCAAGGACGTGGCGATCGCCGGGCTGGCGATCGCCTTTGCGCTTTTTTTCTTCTGCTTTCTCGTGATCGGCGGGGAATGGTTTCAGATGTGGCAGGCCGGACCATGGAACATGCAGCAACCGGCGTTTCGCTTCCTCGGCAGCATCGGACTGGTGCTCGTCTTTGTGACCCTCCCCGATGGGGATTTGTAGCTCAGGTGCAAATCGATGGTCTCTGCCGCTGACAAGTTCGGTTGGACGTCGCCGCTGTTCTGGCTCTGCTGGCCGCGATCGCCGGCATCATTTTCATCGGGGTCCGATTCCTCGTTGCCCCGGAGCTTGCTTCTGCCGATTTTGGGGTGGCGCTCAATGGCGGAAATGGCGTGGCCTTCGCCTATACGAAGGGAATACGCGATATATTTTCCGGGCTTGTCGCGCTTCCATTTCTACTCATGGGACAACGCCGCGCGGTCGCCTGGATCTTCCTGATCGCGACGATCGTTCCCGTCGCAGACGGTTTCATCACGATCAACTCCCATGGAATTGAGGCCAGGGATCTGGCGGTCCAATGGGGCACCGCCCTTTTCTTGCTCGTGATGAGCTGGTTGCTGTTCCGGCCGTTCAGATCTCACGAATAATTCTTCGCAAGAATGGAAGCGATGCGCATCAATTGTCGATGAGCCGCTTCAGCGAATGATCGAGCGCCTTGTTGAGCCGCGCGGTATCGCTCTCGCCCAACAGCGTCGCGACACGCGTCTGCGCCTTGCGCCAGAGGGGATGGGCGGTGACGACGCTCTGTCGCCCTGCTGGCGTGAGACGAATTAAGCGGCGGCGGCGATCTTCCAAATCAGCGGAGATCTCAACGAGCGCGCGGTCGAGCAAAGGTTTCAGATTGCGCGTGAGCGTCGTGGGATCGGTGACCAGACCTTCCGCGAGCTCACCGACTGACAGATCTCTGCCCTCCATGAGATGCGCAAGAAGGCTGAACTGCGCGATGGTGACGCCCGCGGGCGCCAGCATCTCATCATAGATCTGCGTGACGCGCCGTGTCGCCTTGCGCAGCCGCAGGCAGGTGCAACTCGCAATTTCCTCCGCCGGTGAGCGCCGTCTCTCCATGCAAACCTTCCAGCCGCGATCCCGACTCTATCACTGTATATGCAGCAACGCCACTTGACGCAACGCAATTATCTGTATATACATCCAATGTCCTCGCTGGAGAGGCCCAATGACATCGCTGGCCGAACATCGAACCGTGCAGGCTTTTCACGCGCGCCAAGCCGCCGGAGCGACGGCCGGGCCGCAATTCCTCGATGCCGGCTGGCTCAGGACTCTTTGTCTCGAGGCCGGCGCGGACGATGTCGGCTTCGTTTCGGTCGCAAGCCCCGACATCGTCCCGCAAAGAGACGAAATCCTCGCCGCCTTCCCCGCCACCAAGAGCTTGATCAGCTTCGTCTGCCGGATGAACCGCGAGAATATTCGCACGCCGCAGCGCTCGATCGCCAATGTCGAATTCCACCATACCGGTGAGGCGGCGAACGAGACCGCACGTCACATCGTCACCGCGCTGCAGGACATCGGCGTTCGCGCCCTAAATGGCGCGCCAACCGGCTTTCCGATGGAAGCCGATCGCTGGGGCGCCGGCAGGATGTGGGTCGTCTCGCACAAGCCGGTGGCGGTTGCCGCTGGCCTCGGCCGGATGGGCATCCATCGCAACGTCATTCATCCCAAGTTCGGCAATTTCATCCTGCTCGGTACGATCCTGGTCGATGCCGAAATTACGGCCTATAGCGGGCCGATCGACTACAATCCTTGCCTCTCTTGCAAGCTCTGCGTCGCGGCCTGCCCGACCGGCGCCATCGGTCCGGACGGCAGCTTCAATTTTTCGGCGTGCTATACGCATAATTATCGCGAGTTCATGGGCGGCTTCGGCGACTGGGTCGAGACCATCGCCGAGAGCCGGAGCGCCAAGGATTACCGCAAGAGAATATCGGACGCCGAAACCGTCTCGATGTGGCAGAGCCTCTCTTTCGGCGCGAATTACAAGGCCGCCTATTGCATGGCGGTCTGTCCGGCGGGTGAAGACGTGATCGGTCCCTTTCTCACCGATCGCAAACATTATACGGACGAGATCGTCGAACCGCTGCGCGCCAAAAGGGAGACGGTCTATGTAACGCCCGGCTCCGATGCCGAGACCTATGTTGCGCACCGCTTTCCGCACAAGAAGGTCAAACGTGTGGGCAGCGGACTCTCGCGCCAGAGGTCGATCCGCGCCTTTCTCGCCGGCCTGCCGCTTGCCTTCCAGCGCGGGCCGGCGAAAGACCTCAACGCGACCTATCATTTCACATTCACCGGCCGCGAAGAGGCCGAGGCAACCGTGGTCATTGCGAACAAGGGCTTGCGGGTCGCAGAAGGGCACCAAGGCAAGGCGGACCTGAGCCTTGTTGCCGACAGCGAGACTTGGCTGCGATTCCTGCGCAAGGAAGCGAGCCTGCCGGTCGCGCTTTTGAGCCGGCGCATCCGCCTCAAGGGCTCACCGCGCCTGCTCTTGGCATTCGGCCGTTGCTTTCCTTCCTGATCGCGACCCTTAAAGCGGAGACGCGATGCCGAGCTTCGCGGCAACAGCACGCGCGGTGGATAGCCGTGCCTCGGTCAACGGATGATAGGCCGCCGTGACGGTCGAAAGCACACTGCTTGGCGCGGTCTTCGGCGTGCCCGAATGAAATGGCGGCTCTGGTGCATATTGGATATCGAGCTGAATAGCCTCCGCCACGGCCTTGCCGCGCAGCAGTTCCGCGACGACTAAGGCGCCGTCGATGCCCGAGGTAATTCCGGCCGCGCTCACGAGATTGCCGTCGATCACGACGCGCTCGTCTACCGGGATCGCTCCGAAATAAGGCAGGAGGTCGAAAGAGGCCCAGTGCGTGGTCGCACGCCGGCCCTTGAGAATTCCGGCCGCGCCGCAGATCAAGGCGCCCGTGCAGACGGAAAACAACGGCTTTCCCGCCGCCATATGCCGACGGATGAAAGCCAAGACCGGCTCGTTGGCCATCTGCGCTTGCTGCCCGGGGCCGCCCGGCACCTGCAGAAGGTCGAGTTGAGGCGCGCCGGCCAAGGCGACGTCCGGCGTCAGCACGAGCCCACGATGGTCGCGAAAAGATCCGCTCTGCGTGCCGATGACATGGAGTTTCGTATCGGGTAGGCGCGAGAGAACCTCGAACGGGCCGGTAAAGTCGATCTGATCCATGTCCGGAAAGATGAGGATCCCGATATCGATCGGCTTGTCGCGCAACCGAGCGAACGCATCGCTCGATTGGGCTTGAGCGCCGGCCGGAACGGATTTCGTCGAAAGCCCTCCTACCGCCGCTGCGCTCAGCGCCAGGGCGGATAATTGCGCAAAGGCCCGGCGGTGCACCCGCAAAGCTCCATTATCATCGATCATGACCGAACCTGCTCTCATTGGGGGTTAGACGGACCGATTTTTGAGTTGCGCCGTGTCAATCGCTGAAGTGATTTGGGGCTCCCAAATCCAACCTGCGACGCAATGATCTTGGTGCCGCCGGAAAGCTCCTGAATCCGGCGCCGCGCCGCCTCGGCGCGAAGTTGGCGGACATAGGTCCCCGGCGTAATTCCCGTCTGCTGCTTGAAGAGCCGAGCGAAGTTGCGCGGGCTCATGCGAACATAAGCGGCCATATCCTCGACATTGAGGTCGCGATGAAGATTGTCGGGCACCCATTGCTGCAAACGGCGGATCGGATCGTGGTCGGCCATCCGATAAGCGAGGGCCGTACTGAGCTGCGGCTGATCCGCTTGGCGCTGCAAAAAGACGACGAGCTCGCGCGCGATCGCCTGCGATGTGCCGTGACCGCAGTCCGCTTCGACAAGGGCTAAAGCGAGATCGATCCCAGCCGTAATGCCGGCGGAGGTGTAAATATTCCCGTCCCGCACGAAGATTGGATCGCGTTCGACGGCAATCGCGGGAAATTGCTCGGCGAGCTGTTGCAAATATCGCCAATGGCTTGTCGCATGCCTGCCGGAGAGAAGGCCCGCATGAGCAAGATAAAAGGCGCCCGTGCAGATCGAGCCCAATCGGCGGGTGCGTGCCGATGCCTCTCTCAGCCATTGCAAAAACACAGGGTCGGCTTCGCCGCGGACGCCCTCCTCGCTTCCCGCGACAAGAACCGTGTCCAGCGGACCCTCAAAGTCGTAGACCGTGTGTTCGCAGGCGATCTCGAGGCCGAATTTCGTAGCGACCCGCCGCTCGCTTATCGCCGAGGCGACAATGACCTCATAGGTCCCGGGTTCGTAGACCTCCGCTCGGCAGAAAACCTCCCAAGGACCAGTTACGTCCTGCAAGGTCGCGCGCGGCGGAGCAATGATCAGAATTGCCTTCTTACTCAAGGCCCTGCTCCCCATGTATGCGAGGAGCCTATTGTCGCGGCGCCATCCGCGCCAGGACAAAAACCGGACAAATCCTGCCAGTTCGCGGGGCGTGCTCGCCGCCCCGGCTATTTACTATGCCGGCCCCTTACCCCCACATTGCGCTCATGCCTCAGCGCGCCGATCTCGTCCTCGTCGAACGCGGCCTTTTTGAAAGCCGCGCCAAAGCCCAAGAGGCGATTGCTGCCGGCCGCGTGCGCGCCGACGGCAGGGTTTTGCGTAAGCCTTCCGAGCCGATCGGCGCTGACGCGGAAATCGAGGCGACAGCACCCTATCCGTGGGTTTCGCGCGGCGGCGTGAAGCTAGAGGCGGCGCTCGTCGCCTTCGGCTTCGATGTGGCGGGCGCGACCTGCCTCGATGCCGGCGCTTCGACCGGCGGCTTTACCGACGTGCTCCTCACTCGCGGCGCCGTAAAGGTTTACGCTGTCGATGTGGGGCACGGGCAATTGCATCCGCGCCTCGCCGCCGATCCGCGCGTCGTCTCCTCTGAGGGACGGGACGTGCGCACACTGTTGCCGAGTGATTTTTCCGAGCCCCCGAGCTTTCTGACTTGCGACGTGAGCTTCATTTCGCTCTCGCTTGTTCTGCCGGCGATTCTTGCAGTTGCATCGCCGCGCGCCCGGCTCGTCGCCTTGATCAAGCCGCAATTCGAGGTCGGCCCCGCGCATGTCGTCAAAGGGATTGTGCAGGACGCGGCCTTGCATCGCGATGCCTGTATTAAAATCGAACGCCTT
>Ga0070738_10002876_pt1 | contig 24579 bp, 20 predicted proteins | sample Coa_R2_2_FD_66446 | JGI IMG/M metagenome (GOLD analysis project Ga0070738, IMG submission 66446) | Surface soil microbial communities from Centralia Pennsylvania, which are recovering from an underground coalmine fire - Coalmine... | ecosystem: Environmental > Terrestrial > Soil > Unclassified ... | reverse complement strand
TACTGTGTGGATAACTTGCCTGTCGGCCTGATTCCACACTTTGCCGAATTGGTCGGAACATCTTCAGAAATCGAACGCAGCGCCCTGGTTGTGGATGTTCGCGAAGGCGCGCAGCTTGACTCACTTCCTTCAATTCTAAAGTCGGTCAAACAGTTGCTTCCCACGCAAGTGGTTTTTCTCGAAGCCGACGATGCGGTACTGCTTCGTCGCTACAGCGAAACACGAAGGCCGCACCCGTTGGGCACCGATTCGCCGGTGAAATCTTCTCTTGCCGCTGAACGCAAGCACTTGCGCAAAATTCGAGAGATGGCCGATCTGGTCATCGATACCTCGAAGTTTAATGTTCACGAACTGCGCGCGCACATCCTCGAACGTTTTGAGAAAAAGGAATCCGAAAAGAATATTCTGGTTTCCTGCGTCAGCTTCGGCTTCAAACACGGAGTTCCGGAAGACGCCGATCTCATGTTCGACGTGCGCTTTTTGCCCAATCCTCATTTCATTCCCGAATTTCGCCCGCTCACGGGGCGGGATCCGAAAGTCGCGCGTTACATTCGTTCATTTCCACAGACCAAGGAATTCATAAGCAAGATTTCCAAGCTGCTGATTTATCTATTGCCGCATTACATTCGTGAAGGAAAGAGCTATCTCACCATCGCTTTCGGATGCACCGGCGGACAGCATCGCTCGGTGATGATCTCGGAAGACGTCAGCAAGCTCTTGCGCAAAGCCGGATACCGCACAAAAGTCGTCCATCGCGACAGCCCGAAATAGGCGCATGGCCAAAGCTCCTTATCCCATCATTCCCGTAGCCGGAGAAAGAGACTGGCTCGACGAGCACCCGCACCGGCGCATTTTGATTGGCGCGATAATCGTCGTTGCCTTCGGGGTAATTTTTGTTCTCGGTATTCTGAGCTTGGTGGAATATTCCTTCCACCATCACACCGTTGCAGTGCAGGCCATCGAACGCGCCCAGTCGAACCCTCAGGTGATTCAGGCTTTGGGGCAGCCAATCAAGGTTGGCCTGGTTATTACAGGCAACATCCACATGAAGGACTCAAATGGATACGCCGATCTTAGAATCCCGATTGCGGGCCCAAATGGAAAAGGAATCATCGTCCTCTATGCCAAAGAGATTTCTCGCGCTTGGCAGTTCACGTTTCTAAGGGTTGAGATAGAGGGCGGCGCGGAACCCGTTGACCTCTTGTCGCCCCAAATCAAACAGCCGGAACTAAAGTAGAATGGCAGCGTGCAGCGCATTTTGATCCCATATGCGGCCAATCCCGCGGCGAGCCCTCAATGCGGCAACTGACCCGTTTGGTGCGGTATGTATTCCCCTACAGCATTCAACTCTTTGCTTCGGTCACGCTCATGGCGGGTGTGGGATTTCTGGAAGCGTTCCGCTTGATTTTGCTCCGTCCGATTCTCGACCGCGTGCTCAATCCCGCAAGCGGCTCCGATCACATTCAGCTCTTCACCATTCCCGGCACGAATCACATCATTTATTTGCAGAGTTTTGTTCCAGCACACTTTCATAATGCCTGGACCATCGTGGCCTACGCCTTGGTGGCGTCCACAGTTCTTAAAGGAATTTTCGATTACATCGGGACGTATCTGGTGAACTATGCGGGCTTTGGCATGATCACCGATCTGCGCAATGATCTCTATGATTCCATCTTGCGCCGCTCCGCCGCTTTCTTTCAAAAGCACACAACCGGAACGCTGGTCTCGACCATCGTAAATGACATCGAGCGTGTGCAATATGCCATGTCCAATGTGCTGGCGGAGTTTTTACAGCAATTTTTTACTTTTATTTTTACTGCAATCGCCGTAGTGGTACTCGGCCGCAAGCTCGCGTGGGTGCTTCTGCTCTTTGTTCCATTCATCGTGTATTCCGCGACCAAGATCGGGCGCCGCGTTCGCCACACCACACGCAAAGGGCAGGACCAACTCGCCGACATCCAAAATATTTTGCAGGAGACTATCACCGGCAACCGCATCGTGAAAGCCTTCAGCATGGAGAATTGGGAGGGCGACCGGTTTCACTCCGCCGCGAAAAAATTATTTCGCGCCAACATGCGTTCGGTGGCTGCTGCCGCCATCAGTTCGCCGTTGATGGATATCTTCGGCGCCATCGGCATCGCTTTGCTTCTTCTTCTTGGCCGCGGTCAGGTCATTCATGGTGACATGACGCTGGGAATTTTTGCCGCTTTTATCGCGTCGGTTTTCAGTCTCTACAATCCAGTGCGCAAATTCGCGCTTTTTAACAACAACTTCCAGCAGGCCATCGGCGCGTCTTCCGAATTGTTCAAATTTATGGACGTTCAGGATGAAATCCGCGAAAAACCGGACGCGAAACCGCTCAAGGTTTTTTTGCAAGATATCCGCTTTGAAAATGCGGGGTTCTCCTATGAGTCCGAAGACGTGGTGGCCCGCGAAATTCTCCGCGATATCAATCTTGAAGTCCGCGCCGGAGAAATTCTGGCCATTGTAGGCTCAAGCGGCGCGGGCAAGAGCACGCTGGTCAATCTAATCCCTCGTTTCTTTGATGTAACGCAGGGGCGCATTTCCATTGATGGCATGGACGTCCGTGACGCCACGCTGAACTCATTACGTTCGCTTATCGGGGTGGTTACTCAAGAGACCGTGCTCTTCAACGACACCTTGCGCAACAATATAGCGTACGGTCAGCCCCGCGTTTCCCAGCACCAGGTCGAAGCTGCGGCGAAAGCTGCGCTGGCCCATGACTTTATTATGGAGTTGCCCGCAGGCTACGATACGGTCATTGGAGAACGCGGTGTGCGACTCTCCGGCGGCGAGCGTCAGCGCATCGCGATTGCCCGCGCGCTCCTGAAAAACGCACCCATCCTGATTCTCGATGAGGCCACCTCCGCGCTCGATAGTGAATCGGAATCATTGGTTCAATCGGCATTGCAGAATCTCATGAGCGGACGTACGGTGTTTGTGATTGCGCACCGCCTGTCCACTGTTCGCCGAGCCGATCGCATCGTTGTAATTGACGGAGGCCGCATCGCTGAAATAGGAACACACGATGAACTGATGGCCTCCTTTGGCACGTATCGTCGTTTGCATGATTTGCAATTTTCTACCAACGCAGGAGATGACGCTCGAGTGAGCGCAGCTACGGTGAGACAATAAAATTATGCCCATCCGCTCCATGACGGGATTTGCCCAAGTCAAAGGACAGTTCGGCGCAGAAAACGGCGCTTCTTCTGCTGAATCCGGCTTCACACTTTCGCTGAAATCGGTCAATCATCGTTTTCTCGATTTGCACTTCCGGTTGCCCTCCAACGCCGATGGTCTTGAGATGAAGCTGCGCCGTCTGTTTAAAGAAAAATTAGCGCGCGGCCATGTGGAACTAGCCCTAAGCCACAATCGCGGGAGCAATACGAACTTTGCTTTGAACCGCGAACTAACGGGCGGATACGTAAAGGCCTTTCGCGCAGCTGCTGCGGAATTCGGATTGGCCTCCGAACCGGACTTGAATGCAATCCTGCGCCTTCCGGGAGCGTTGGATGGATCTGCCGAACCAGCCGATGATGCTTTGGAGGGGGCGATTTTAACCGGCGCTGAAGAAGCTCTGTCCCGGTTGAATCAGATGCGCGAGGAAGAAGGCGGCGGCATCGAGCGCGAATTGCGGGCCTTGATGAAGCACATCGCCGAATCCCGTGAAAGCGTCAGCAAGCTGCGCCAAAGCGTGCAGAAAGCCTATGCTGAGAAATTAAAAACACGTATGCAGGAATTGGTTGGCACGCAGGCCGACCCGGAGCGTGTTTTGCAGGAAGTTGCTCTTCTCGTGGACCGCAGCGACATTCAGGAAGAACTGGTTCGTCTGGAAAATCACGTGCAACATTTTTCAGGATTGCTCGACCAGGGCGGCGAAGTCGGTAAGAAGCTTGATTTTCTCTTGCAGGAAATGAATCGTGAGGCCAACACGCTGCTCTCAAAAACTTCCGGGCTTGCCGGCGACGCCCTCAAAATTACTGAAATGGGGCTGGCCATGAAATCTGACATTGAAAAAGCGCGCGAACAGGTGCAAAACGTCGAATGACGACTGTCTATATCATTTCGGCGCCGTCGGGTTCGGGCAAATCCACGCTGGTCAATGAGGTCCGCCAAATTGTTCCCGGCCTCGATTTCTCCGTTTCCTACACCACGCGCGAACATCGCGGCAGCGAGCAAAATGGCCGCGAATATTATTTCGTCTCGCGCCCGGAGTTCGAAGCGATGATCGCTGAAGATGAGTTTCTGGAATATGCCAGCGTCTTCGGAAACTACTACGGCACCGCGCGGCGCTTTCTGCGCGAGGCCGAACAGAATGGCCGCGATCTTTTGCTCGATATTGATGTGCAAGGCGCGGCGCAGATCAAAAGCAAACTTCCCGGCGCTGTCAGCATCTTCATTTTGCCGCCGGATCGCAAGACGTTGGAGAAAAGATTGCGAGGGCGAAGTTCGGATAGCGACCGTGTCATCGAAACCCGTTTGGCTACGGCCACCCGCGAGATTGAGAATTATGAGAAGTACGACTATATTTTAGTGAACGACCGCCTGGAGGAATCCGTGGAAACGTTGAAGGCGATTCTGCTCGTGGAACGCCAGCAGCGGACGGGAAGTTCCGAGGATGCCGCGATGTCGGCCAGAGTCGAGAGTTGCCGTTTACGCAATGTGCGGCAGCAGCTACAACCGATTCTAGCCTCGTTTCAGCCTGCGACGGCGCCAGGGGGGCGTTAGCCAGAGGGAGAATCGCCATGAAGCTGGTGGAAGGGTTCGACAGCAATTATCGTTACATCCTCGTAGCCGCAAGACGCGCCCGGCAGTTGCAGGGCGGGGCGCCTCCTGTGATTGAAACTCATTCCCGCAAACCCTGCCGCATCGCGCAGGATGAAATTCAGGCGGGCAAAGTGAAGTGGATCATTCCCGAAAACGGCGGCGCGCCGGTGGAAGTCGCCGGCGATGCGCTCGACCACGCGGTGGGTGAAGCTTAGAGCTTTGCCATCGTTTGAGTGCTGTTTTTCGCTTGCGTCCCCCGCGCTCGTGGAATCATCCAAACTACTATGAAGATCGCCCTCGGCGTCAGCGGCGGAATCGCAGCTTACAAAGCAGCCGAAGTCGTCCGTTTGCTGCGAGATCGCGGTATTCGCGTGCAGGTCGTCATGACTCGCGCGGCGCAGGAGTTTGTGAAGCCGCTTACTTTTGCCGCACTCTCCGGCGAAAAAGTCATCACCGATTTATTTGGGACCGAGGCCGAGCAGCCCAACATTGACGCTGCCGTCGAGCATATTGCTGTGGCCCAGGCGATTGACGCCCTTGTTGTCGTTCCCGCCACTGCTGACGTCATCGCGAAATTCGCCCAGGGCATCGCCAACGATTTCTTGAGCACGCTCTTTCTCGCAACCACTGCTCCGGTTGTGATTGCTCCGGCCATGAACGTTAATATGTGGAACAACGCAGCTACGCAGGCCAACCTAGCAATTCTGCGCAAACGTGGCGTGCACATCGTCGAACCGGGCACCGGATACCTCGCCTGCGGCATGACGGGCGCAGGCCGCCTTGCCGAAAATGAATCCATCGTTGCTGCCGTGATGGAAGCGCTGGGCGCGTCGCAAGAGCTTGCCGGAGAAACCGTTCTCATCACCGCCGGCCCCACGCGCGAAAAGATTGATCCCGTTCGTTATCTCACGAATCGCTCTAGCGGGAAAATGGGCTACGCTCTCGCCGAAGCTGCACTACGTCGCGGTGCGCGTGTGTTGCTCGTGAGCGGGCCAACTTCGATTACTGCTCCCGGCGCGGCTGAACTCACACGTGTTGAAACCGCCGAAGAAATGCGCAATGCCGTGATGAAGCTTCTGCCTGAAGCCACTATCGTCATCAAAACTGCTGCTGTTTCGGATTACCGGCCAAAATCCCAGGCATCCCAGAAAATCAAACGCGGCGGGGCGCTGGCCCTCGAACTCGAACCCACTTCCGACATCGTTGCTGAAATCGCCAAGCGCAAAAAATCACAGCTCGTCATCGGTTTCGCTGCCGAAACTGAAAACGTCCTCGAAAATGCCCGCAAGAAGCTGACCGCGAAATCGCTCGATGCCATCGTCGTCAACGATGTCTCGCGCGACGGCATCGGCTTCGACTCTGACCGCAACGCCGTTACCATCATTTCTCACGACAATATCGTGGACGTCCCCGAAACCAGCAAATGGGAAGTCGCCCAGCGCGTGCTGGATGAAGTCATACGACTGCGTAAACGTATTACCGTCAAGCACTAACCCCCACCCCTTGTCATTCCGAACATTTGGAGCCGCAACGCGCGAAGCGCAAAGGACGAAGATGCGCGAGGAATCTGCATTTCCTGAAAACTTTGTCATTTGGAGTGACGCGGGAGCGCTAATGACCGCGGATCGAGAAACCTCGTGTTTGTACCCGGCAAGAATAATTCCAAATTCACCTGCGATGCCCTTATGTGCATACCACAATGTACATCTATTTCCCAAAATGAGAAACGCTAATACGGGCGTTTAGAGGCTTGTCAGGCGCATGGAAGCGCCACGAAGCCCTCATGGCCATCTCAGCTCAAGATCGTTCGTCCACGGCCCTCCTAATCGCAAAAACGGCCTACTCGTAACGCCACTCGACCCCGCTTTTCCGACATTAAAAACCGCTAATACGAATAATCAATCACTTGCACCACAATTCAATAACTTAGGTGGAAACAGGCATGCCGTGTAAAATCTTCCCTGCTGTAAATCGAAACTTTCCGGAAATGATGATCGGCCAAACCCTCGCGCATTACCAGATCACTGCCTCCATCGGAGCCGGCGGCATGGGCGAGGTGTACCGCGCCACTGACACGAAGCTGGGGCGCAACGTCGCGCTGAAAGTTCTGCCGGCAGAAATGGCTGGCGACTCCGACAGGCTCGCGCGTTTTCAGCGTGAGGCGCGCGCCGTGGCCGCGCTTAATCATCCCAATGTGGTCACGGTCTATTCGGTTGAAGAATCGGGCAATGTTCATTTCATAACGATGGAATTGATCGAGGGGCAGCCGCTTGATCGTCTGATTTCAGCGAACGGCTTGCAAACCGACCGGATCATCGAAATCGCCAGTGCGATTGCCGAGGCGCTCGCCGCCGCCCACGAGAAGGGTATTGTTCATCGCGACCTGAAACCCGCAAATGTGATGGTTACGAACGATGGCCGGGTCAAAGTGCTGGATTTTGGATTGGCGAAAGATATCGGCGGAGAGAAAGCCAGCGACGCCACCATGACCTCGGCTGGCCATACGCAGGTAGGCGTCGTTATGGGAACTCCGGCGTACATGTCGCCGGAGCAGGTCTCGGGTCGCCCACTCGACCACCGCTCCGACATTTTCTCGTTGGGAGTGGTTCTGCATGAAATGGCCATCGGGCATCGTCCCTTCGAAGGCAGCTCGTCAGCGGAATTGATTTCGGCCATCTTGCGCGATACGCCGCCACCGGTTAGTGACACGCGCCCGGAATTGCCTTCCGATCTTTGTCGCGTAATCCGCCGGTGCCTCGAAAAAGATCCACGCCACCGGATGCAGACAGCGCGCGATGTCAGTAACGAGTTCCGTGATTTGGCGCGCTCGGTCACGCGTTCAACGACTGTCTCGGCCACAACATCAAGGACCAATACCGCGCCCGATTCCGGCAGCGCTCGTGCTGACGAAGGTTTCTGGGTGGCCGTATTGCCCTTCAAATCGACGAGCGCTGATTCTGACCTCGTGGCCATCGCCGATGGATTGACCGACGACATCATCACCAACATGTCTAAGTTTTCTTACTTGCGCGTCATCGCACGCAGCTCCACAGCGCGTTATGCGCAACAGGCCGTGGATGTGCGCACCGCGGCAAAAGAACTTGGCGCGCGTTACGTGATGGAAGGCGGCGTCCGCCGGGCCGGCTCAAAAGTCCGCATTGCCGTGCAGCTGATAGACGCCAGCTCAGGCACGGGCCTCTGGGCAGAAACGTATGACCGCAATTTCACCCCGGAATCCGCGCTCGATCTCCTTGATGATGTCGTTCCGCGCATTGTTGCCACTGTCGGCGACACGCAAGGCATTCTCGCGCACAGTATGTCGGAGATTCTCCGCAACCGCGAGCCGGAATCGCTAACTCCATACGAAGCGCTGCTACGCAGCTTCGGCTTCCATCAACATGTCAGCGCAGAGGAGCATCTCGCCGGGGTTGCTGCTCTGGAGCGCGCGGTGAAGCTGGCTCCGGAGCGTGCCGACTGCTGGGCATCCCTTTCCTGGCTTTACCGCGCCGAATACTCGCACGGATACAACCAGCGCCCCAATGCCATGGAACGTGCCCTTTCAGCCGCCCGTCGAGCCGTGAATCTTGCTCCGTCCAACCAATTAGCACATGCTGCATTGGCTTCGGCGCATTTCTTCCGTGGAGAACTCGGGGCGTTTCGCGCCGCCGCCGCTCGCTCGCTCGAACTGAACTCCATGGAAGGCTATACCACAGCCTTTTTAGCCATGGAGTTCGCTTTCTCCGGGGAGTGGGACCGTGGGTGCGCGTTGGCGGAGCGGGTGACGCAGTTGAATCCCAACCACCCGGGATGGTACTGGGTCCCCATGGTTCTGAACGCCTACCGCAAGGGAGATGGCAAGCGAGTATTAGAGTATGCGCTCAAAATCAATATGCCCGGCCTGTGGACGGTGCAAGTCGCGTTGGCAGTCGTCCATTGTCAGTTGGGGCAGATGGAAGAAGCGCGCACCGCCGTGCGCCATCTTCTCGCCCTACGGCCTGAATTCGCGATAAGGGCGCGAGAGGAACTAGGTACGTGGTGGCAACCCGACATGGTCGAGCGGATGCTCGGCGACCTCCGCAAGGCGGGGTTGGAAATTGCGGACAAGCCGGAAGCGAGGCAAGCCGGATAGTCCCGTTGTTTTGTTACTCTCGCTGTCAGGGAGTTCCCCCGTGTCTGCGGATTCGTGCAGGGGTGCTTTGCTTGAATAATTTTTCCACACGCCATTCCTGATAACCTGTCTCTTCATGCCGCGCGTACTCGATGAGAAAACCAAACAAGCCCTGAAAGAACGAATTCGCTACTACAACGAACTCGGCATTTACGATTTTTACAGGCAAGAAATTACCGAATTACTTCAACCTGAAAGCGCCGAAACTTCAATCTCTGAGCCCATGACCCCACGCGCGAAAGCCACACTCACCATCGCTCCCGAAGAAAGCGACATGTTCTCCAACCCCAAACCCGAAGCCAACATCGCCGATCCTGCCGCCGCGTTGCGCGTCATCCGCGAAGACATCGGCGACTGCACCCGTTGCCGGCTGAGCAAACAAGGCCGCAAGCAGATTGTGTTTGGTGTGGGCAATCCGAAGGCGGACTTGATGTTCATCGGCGAAGCGCCGGGCGCGGACGAAGACGAGCAGGGCGAACCGTTCGTGGGCCGTTCCGGGCAGTTGCTCACGAATATGATCAAAGCGATGGGCATCACCCGCGAGGATGTCTATATCGCCAACATCATCAAGTGCCGACCGCCGGGAAATCGTCAGCCCGAGCGCGACGAGTGTGAGACGTGTTCGCCCTTTCTCATGCGGCAAATCGCTGTCATCAAGCCGAAAGCGATTGTGGCGCTGGGTGCGGTTGCAGCCAAGACACTGCTCGCCATCAACGCTCCCATGTCAGAGCTGCGCGGACGCTGGTTCGACTTCCGCGGCACCAAACTCGCCGTCACCTACCATCCGGCGTTTTTGCTGCGCGATCCCCGACAGAAGGGCGAGGCCTGGAAAGACTTGCAGATGGTAATGAAAGAGCTGGGCATGAAGCCGCCAGCGAAGAGTGGTGAGTGACTATTAAAAAGGGCACAGCATATCCCTGTGCCCTTTTGTTATTCAGCCGGAGCAATCTCTCGCACGAAACCGATTGCTCGCGTGCGCATCGGCTGATCTCGCGACTGGAAGGCGGTGCAGTAGAGCACATCGAGTTCTACTGGCCGCACGGCACCACCGAACAGGCAGAAGATCGCGCGCCGTGCATTCGCGCCATGCTGCACTTGCGCATAAGTACAACGCACGCACATCGGTTCTGCTTTGACCTCTCGCGCTTTCTGGCGAACTGCACGTGTTGCAGAAAGCACCAATCGGAACAGCACCAAAATGAAGAAAAACGGCATGCGACCTCCTTTCTTTGATTCATTACGCCGTTCAAGCCAGGACCTCTTCGGTCACTTCCGGGAGATCCCGGCTTGAGCCACTATCCAAAGCCAACAACAAGCCCTGGAACTCTGCCATCGTCGCGATGCCTTGCGACGATTCCACGAACTCTTGAGCTTCCGCCTCAGAGGCGTCGGGGAAAAACTTTCGATAGAGCTCAGTCTTCTGGCGGCTACTTGCCTCGCCGAGATAGAGCTTGTAATCGATTCGCCCTGGCCGTAAGAGTGCTGCGTCCAGCTTCTCGACGTGATTCGTCGTCATCACAAAGAGAACGCCGGTGGGGGCATGGAAGCCGTCCAGAACATTCAATAATCCGGAAAGCGTGACCCCGCTCTTGCCGGAGCTATTCTCTTCAGATTTAGTTACAAGATTGGAACTGCTTGACGCGGAGCGTGACTGGCTACCCCTCATCGCGTCAATATCTTCAAACAACAAAACCGAACCAGCAGGAACCCGATTGACTGCGCTCAGCAGACTGCGATCCGTGAAATTCGTGAGGTTGATCACGTATATCGACAGACTGAAGTGCGCCGCCAACGCTGACGCTAGCGAAGTCTTGCCAGTACCCGGTGGACCATAGAACAGATAGCCTCTGTGATACGGCACGCCCAGGTTTTCGTAACGTTCCTTCGACCCGCGGAACTGCGATACGTCTCGTAGCAGGTGTTCCTTCTCTCCTGGTTCAAGAACGACCGAGTTGAGAGAACGAGGCGAATATCCCGCCACGTAATCCCACCCGTCGTCGTAGGTGTACAGGTATGACTGAACGCCTTGCCTGCGAGCGTGACATTGCGCTACCTCATCCACGAAGGTCTGGAGCACTCTACGCTCTCGCCCCATAGTGCGGAATGAGAACATTTCGACTCGCCTGCCAGCGCGCTCCCGTGTACTCTGCGTACGCGAGAACCAGACCTCGAAAGGCCGTCCGCGATACCAAAACCAGTGTTTCCCCGGTGCTGGAATCATTGCGACGCGTTCGTTACGAAGCGTCGTGTCCAAGTCCACACGGCGGATTTTTCGTAGGAACTTTTGTTCCAGGAACCACTCTTTTACCCACACGAATGCCGCATCATCGTCCTTGACGGTGATCATCATCGTGGCTTGATCCAGGATCAAATACCATAACTTCTCCGGTATGGCGCGGAGATACACGCTCAAGCCTCCGATGATCATGAGCAGCAATCCGCCCGAAGCGAATTCGCTCCGGCCAGCCAGCATTTTTTTCAAGATTTCGAACATAGTCGTTTTCTAAACGGCAACAAGCCGGGATGGTTGAGCAAGCCCAAGCGCGGAATGCGAACTACGCAATTCACAAGCTTTACGGCGCACAGGCCTAAGTTTTAGTTTTTGCGGAGAATCGAGGGCGAGAGCCGGTTAATTCGACCGGAGCGATGCCCTAAAGCAACTCAGTCGCGTTATCGGCTGACGTTGCCCGCTAAACGTATAATTTGCGCGTTTTGCCAAGTTGGGCATCCTTTCGTTAGAAGAGTGTAGAGAATGCCATGCTTCCCAAATTTTTGCAACAGAAAAAATCTGAAATCCAATTTCGATTAGAGTCTCGCGGACGCTAGATACTCCATCCCCCATCAATCACAAACGTCTGGCCGGTGATGAAGGCGGATTCATCCGAAGCGAGATAGAGGGCCATGGCAGCGATTTCATTTGGCTGGCCGAGCCTTCCCATGGGTTGGCGCGCAACGAACCCAGCACGAACTTTATCGGGATCTCCCTGTGCCGCGATCCGGTCAGCGAGTGATGGAGTATCCACGGTGCCGGGGCAAATCGCGTTGCAGCGGATGTTGCTGCTGACGTAATCGGCGGCGATGGCTTTGGTCAGGCCGATGACCGCGCCTTTCGTGGCCCCGTAAGCCGCGCGGTTGGGCGTGCCCTTGATGCTCGACACGACGGATGCCATGTTGATGATGCAGCCTTTTTTCGCTTTCAGCATTGCGGGCAGGAAGGCGTGGCAGGTGCGGTACATCGAGCCAATATTCAGGTCAAAAGAAAAATCCCAATCTTTTTGCGAGCAGGAGAGAAGATCGCCTTGATGCACATATCCCGCGCAGTTGAAGAGAATGTCGAGCGCTCCGATTTCGTTGGCGAGCTTCTGAATGGTGACCGCGTTGCGCACATCAAGTGTGCGAGTTTTGATTTCTGGATGCGCGGATGCTAGTTCATCTAATGCGGATTGATTAATGTCCGTTGCCCAAACAGTTGCGCCAGATTGCGCAAATAAAATCGCCGAGGCACGGCCAATGCCTTGTCCAGCGGCGGTGATGAGTGCAGTTTTGCCTTTTAAACTGAAAGTCATTCTTAATCCTTGACAACGATTGCGAGCAACGGCGCAGTTTAATACGGATGCGGGCCATGCGCGCGGATTTTACCGCGCGGCCCGCCCCTATCCTTCGCTTTAAAAAACATTCGCTCAGGATGACAAGACTGCTTACGTCGAGGGAACGATAGTTTGCTTCTGTTTTCCCAAGCCTTCTACGCCCAGCCGAACTACATTTCCCGCCCGCAAATAAACCGGGGGATTTTGTCCCATCCCCACGCCCGGAGGCGTTCCCGTAGAAATAATATCGCCGGGCTGAAGGCTCATGAAGCAGCTAACATAGCTCACCAATTGCCGAACGCTGAAGACCATCGTCTTCGTGGATCCATTCTGATAGCGATGGCCATCCACTTCCAGCCAAAGTTTTAAATTTTGTGGATTCGGAATTTCGTCCGTAGTTACAAGCCACGGGCCGATGGGGCCAAAGGTGTCTGCGCTTTTTCCCTTTACCCATTGTCCCGTGCTTTCGAGCTGAAATGCGCGCTCAGAAACGTCGTGGACGACGCAATATCCCGCAACATATTCGAGCGCACTCTCTTCCGAAACATACTTTGCTTCTTTCCCGATGATGACGCCCAACTCTACTTCCCAATCGAGTTTGGTTGAGCCGCGTGGGATGATGACGTTGTCATTGGGCCCACAGATCGCCGAAGTCGCCTTCATAAAAACAATAGGCTCGCTTGGGAGCGTCATGCCAGTTTCGCTGGCGTGGTCGGAGTAATTCAAGCCAATGCAGACGAACTTACCGGCATCGCCAACACACGGCCCGATGCGGACATCCGAGGAAATGAGAGGGAGGTTTTCGGGATTCAACTTACGGAGCTTTTCTAATGATGAAGCGGAAAGCGCATCGCCAGCGAGGTCTGGAATGACTCCCGATAGATCGCGGATCTTTCCATTTGTATCCAACAGCCCCGGTTTTTCCTTGCCCGGATCTCCATAGCGCAGAAGCTTCATGCTTATTGTTTATCACGTATTGCGAAGCTTGAACTTTGCGCACGTATTTTTTAGGAAAATACCATCCTGTCGCAACAAGCACGACAAGAACGGGGCACCCGGTAACCTGTTCTGATGTTATTTGTGGCCGCCCCTGCATTGGCTTCATGCTCCGCTATTCGCGGATGAACAAAAAGGAAATTCGGGAAAGAATCCGGTTGCTGAGCGGAGTGTTTTGAGTCGGATTTATACCGAGAGTCCTTTTCGAATGCTAATGCGCCTTTGGCTCCCATAGTTCGATCTTTGTGCCGTCCGGATCCACGATCCACGCGAAGCGGCCGCTTGGGTCCTTGTCATCGCGCTTAAGAATGTCCACGCCCTTCGCTCGAAGCCGGGCTACGAATGCATCCATATCGTCCACTGCGAAATTGAACATGAAGTCCCTGGTCGAGGGCTCGAAATAGTCGGTTTTTGCGGAGAATGCATTCCAGACCACATGAGGCGGATGCTTGTCGGCGTCGTAGCGCAAGAGCGCACCACCCCACGGTTCAAGCTTGATTCCAAGAACGTCCTGATACCAGGCGCGAAGCGCTTTCGGGTTGGGACTCTTTATGAACACACCGCCCAGGCCGGTGATCTTACCTGGCTGTCCGGTCTGCGCGCTCACTAATGCGCTGGTCATCACCAAAGCTGAAAATAAAAGCGTGTTCGCAACTCGTACAAGACTTCTCATGCTCATCACCTCTTCTGTTGTGCACACACATGGCGCGTGCTCTGGACTCTAGTTGCTCATCTTACACGATAGCTCCATCATTCCTGCTGCGCTCTCTTCATTGACTTAGCTACTTTCACCACGTAACATTTTCGCCAATGATAGGCGAGACCATATCTCACTACCGCATCGTCGAAAAGCTGGGCGGCGGCGGGATGGGCGTCGTCTATAAGGCTGAAGACATTGAACTTGGGCGGTTCGTCGCCTTAAAATTTCTTCCTCCTGAATTGTCGCGCGATCCACAGGCGCTGGAGCGGTTTCGCCGCGAGGCGCGTGCGGCCTCTGCTTTGAACCATCCCAATATCTGCACCATCCACGAAATTGGCAAGCATGGCGAACAAACTTTCATCGCCATGGAGTTTCTGGATGGCGTGACGTTAAAGCATTTGATCAACGGCAAGCCGTTGGACAACGAAACTCTATTGTCTTTGGCGACGGAGATTGCGGATGGGCTCGACGGGGCGCACTCGCAGGGAATTGTTCACCGTGACATTAAACCAGCGAATATTTTTGTCACCAAGCGCGGCCACGCCAAGATTCTTGACTTTGGATTGGCGAAAGCCTCGCCCGCTTCGGCTTCTTCCTCGCATTTAGATGCAACGGTGGAGGAACAGCATCTCACCAGCCCCGGTTCGACGCTGGGAACGGTGGCTTATATGTCTCCGGAGCAAGCGCGGGCGAAAGAAATGGATGCGCGCAGTGACTTGTTTTCGTTCGGAGTGGTTTTGTACGAAATGGCGACGGGAGTTTTACCATTTCGTGGCAATAGCACGGCTGAAATCTTCAAAGCGATCCTCGATGGACATCCAGCGCCCGCACAGAGAATGAATCCGGATTTGCCGGTAGATTTGGATCGCATTATTGGCAAGGCATTGGAGAAAGACCGCAATCTTCGCTACCAAAGTGCAGCGGACATGCGGACCGATCTCGCGCGCTGCAAGCGCGACATCGATTCGGGGCGGTCGGGGAGTGTGGCCGCCTTCTCGAGTGAAATGTCGCACGCAAGTTCGGCATCGTCTAGTGGAATTAAGCCCGCTGGGTCGAGAGCGCCGTGGATTGCGGGAATCGCTGCACTGGTTCTAATGGCCGCGGCCGCGGGCTATTACTTGGTGCGAGGAAAGACACAAACGGGCAAAGTAAGTTCGATGGCAGTACTACCCTTTGTGAACTCGACGGGCGATGCGTCCAACGATTATTTGAGCGATGGCCTGACAGAGAGCCTTATCAGCAGCCTCTCCCAGTTACCTAATCTCAAAGTCATGGCGAGGAGCACGGTCTTTAAATACAAGGGCAAAGAGGACGATCCCGAAAGCATTGGCAAAGCGTTAAATGTAGGCGCGCTTTTGATAGGAAGTTTGACGCAACATGGCGACCAAGTCGGAGTGCAAGCGGATTTGGTGAACGCAGCCGACGGCAGTGAGCTTTGGGGATCGCACTATGACCGCAAACTGGCCGACATCACGCAAGTGCAGGGAGACATCACGCGCGATATTTCGGAGAAGTTGAAAATACAACTAAGCGGAGCACAAGAGCAGCGCGTAAGTAATGCGGGAACGGCCAATCCGGATGCCTATCGCCTTTATCTTGAAGGGCGGCAACTCTGGTATGGGCGGACTCCAGAGGGCTTGCAAAAAAGTGTTGACCTGTTTCAGCTGGCGATCCGCGCCGACCCGAATTATTCGCTGGCGTACGCGGGGCTGGCCGACACGTACAACGTGATTGCCGGCTATTCGAATACCATCAGTTCGAAACAGGCGACGGCGCTGGCGGATGAGGCATCGGCCAAGGCAGTCGCCCTGGATGGAAACAGCTCGGAGGCCCATGCCGCGAGAGGGTTCGCATTGTCACAAGAGCTCCGGTTCCAGGAGGCTGAATCTGACTTGAGGAGTGCGATCTCGCTCAATCCAAACAATGCGCAGGCACGATACTTTTATGCGATGGGAGTTCTGATGCCCCTCAATCGACTCGAGGAAGCGGCGCGAGAATTTCGTACCGCAGTTTCGCTCGACCCGCTTTCCTCGATTGTAAACACAAACTACGCGCTGATTCTGATGGATCAGCGGCATTACGCCGAGTCCGAGAGCCAGTTCAAGAAAGTCCTGGAGCGCGAGCCTAACTTTACCCCCGCGCACTTCAAACTCTCGTTACTGTATGCCACGCTCGGACGCTTCCCTGAGGCGGTCGAGGAGATGGAGAAATCGCACCTGCCAACGGGAACCGCGCCGAGCAGAGATGCAAGAGGTTACTTTGAGCTCTGCAAGACCATCGAGGGTGAGGGAGGAAGCGCGATCTTTGCCGTTGCGGCGGCGCTTTTAGGGGAAAAAGACGAAGCCTTCCGCGCCCTCGAAAAGTCTCGCGCTGCGGGCGATAGCGAGTTGTTGTTTGCCATCCGTTATCCGGCGCTCGATTCGCTCCGGTCGGACCCGCGTTATGCGGAATTGATGAAGAAGCTGGGGCTGCCGTTGTAGTTTCTCTTCTGATTTATCCGCAGGCTATTCTCTGATTTATTCTCGATAAGACATGCCTGAATTTTGTGACGTGGCGCTGGCGGTGCCGCTCGATATGGTATTCACTTACCGCGTTCCGGAAGGAATGGAGCCTGTGGTAGGCGTGCGTGTGCTGGTGCCGTTCCGCGCACAGCGTATGTCGGGCATTGTGACGGAATTGCATGATCGCAAGCCGTCTGTTGCGACGAAAAATGTAATTCAGGTTTTGGATGCGGCTCCGGTTATGGATGAGCAGTTGATTCGCCTGGGTAAATGGATCGCAGATTACTACCTCGCGCCGATTGGCGAAGTTTTTCGCACAATGCTGCCACTGAATGCGGAATTCAAACGGACGATTGCGTACCGCATTGCGGATGCGGGACAGGAAGCATTGCATAACGCCGGAACGACGGGATCGTCAGGCCGATCGAAGAAAAGCCACGAAGATCAGGTCACAGAGATTCGAGTGCTCGAGCATTTGCTGGATCGGGAGGGTGTGCGCGAAGGCAGTTTGCGGTCGGCGACGGGGGCGTCGCGAGCGTTGGTGGCGGGGATGGTGCGGAAGAAGTGGATTTTCCGAGAAGATTTGTCGGAAGCGAGAGATGCGGCAAGGGTGGTGAAGATTGCCGTGCTGAGAACATTTGCCGCAGAAAGCGCGGAGGAACGCCGAGAAAACGCAAAGCAAACCACGAAGGACACGAGGGAACACGAAGGAAAAACCAATAAGCTTAATGCGAACCAGAAAATGTTGATGGATGCGCTGGCTGCGGCAGGCGGCAGGGTTGCGGTTGAAACGTTGCATGAGATTGATGTACCCCGGACAACACTGAGCACACTGGTGAAGCGTGGGCTGGTGGAAATCATCGAAGAACCAGCCGAGCTATCGCGATCAAAAATCAAAGCGCGGCCGTCGCCGCTTAATTTTCAGTTTTATCCTGCACAGGAAGAAGCGCTCGCGAAGATTAAAAGTGGAATAGCGGAGCACAAATATTCGGGCATACTTCTTCACGGAGTAACCGGGTCAGGAAAAACGGCCGTGTACCTAGCGGCCATGCGTTCGGTGCTTGATGCCGGACGATCGGCGATTTTGCTGGTTCCTGAAATTGGGCTTACTCCCGCGGTTGCAGCGGATTTGCATCAAGTTTTTGGGGACGAAGTTGCAATCCTGCATTCGGCTTTGTCTGACGACGAGCGCGCTGGACAGTGGCATGGCATCAAACGCGGCGAGGCGAGAATGGTGGTTGGCACACGCTCGGCGGTGTTCGCTCCGGTGAGCGATTTGGCGCTGATCATCGTGGATGAAGAGCAGGATTCTTCTTACAAACAGGAAGAAACGCCACGGTATCACGCGCGCGACGTGGCGGTGATGCGGGCAAACATGGCGAAGGCGGTCGTGGTACTCGGTTCGGCGACGCCGTCGCTCGAGTCATATTTCAATGCGAAGAAACATAAATATGCGCTCGTGGAGTTGCGCGACCGGGTGGAGCAGCGTCCGCTGCCGGAAGTCGAGATCGTTGACATGCGGCAGGAATTTCAGGAAACGGGCGCGGAGCAAGTGATTTCGCGCAAGCTAGCCGGTGAAATCAAGGACCGCCTGGAGAGAAAAGAGCAAGTCATGGTGCTGCTTAACCGCCGCGGCTATTCTCCGGTGGCGCTATGCCGGGCGTGCGGCAAGAAACTGGAATGCAACAACTGCGCCATTGCGTTGACCCACCACAAGCGCGAGCACCGCATGGAATGCCATTACTGCGGATTTACTGCGAAAGTTCCGAAAGTGTGCGCGCACTGTGGGAGCGAATACGTCTATTTCATCGGCACCGGCTCAGAAAAATTAGAAGAGTTGTTGCACGGTATGTTTCCTCAAGCGCGCATCGGGCGGCTTGACCGGGATACAGTCCGCGGGCATGAAGATTTTGAACGCGCTTTGAATGCTCTGAACGAAGGCGAACTCGATATCCTCACTGGCACACAGATGATCGCCAAAGGACATGACATTCATGGCGTGACGCTGGTGGGTGTTGTCGGCGCCGACGCTGCGCTGGGCATGCCTGACTTTCGTGCCGCCGAGCGCACGTTTCAACTGCTCACGCAGGTCGCGGGCCGCGCCGGGCGCGGGCAGACTCCGGGCAAGGTTGTGCTGCAAACTTATTTTCAGGACCACTATGCGGTTCAGTATGCGGCGCAACATGATTTTGTTGGTTTCTATGAAAAAGAGCTGCGCTTTCGCAGCTGGATGCACTATCCGCCCTATAGTGCTCTGGCCAACGTGTTGATTCGCAGCGACAAATTAGACGAAGCTTTACGCTGGTCGGGCATTTTGGGCAAGTGGTTTGAGAAGACGCGGCATGAAGGCATTCGGGTGCTCGGCCCAGCCGCCGCGCCCATCATGCGACTAAAACGCGACTATCGCTACCACTTTGTGCTGAAGTCCGCCAGCCGCGAGAAGCTGAACGCAACTTTGCGGGCGATGTTGGCATATGCGGCACAACAGAAGATTCCGCGCACGCAAGCGATTGTGGATGTGGATGCGGTGTGGCTGATGTAAAGAAACTCTAGCTTTTGTATGCCGAGTCTGGCAATCCCGTGATACGGATTCCAGCGTGACCCTTGTCGCGGAGGGAAAATCCGATGAGCAAGGCGGTGATTTGTTCCAGGATGCGGGCGTTTTCCAGTTTGCCGCCGTCGAGCCCACGGACGCCTGGAATTTTGGCCGCGAGTTGACGGACAGTCTTCGTCGCGGCAGGATCGTCGCTGCAAACGATGACGTCGCAATCGACTTTCTCGCCATCGGCAATAAGCAACTCCGAGCCAACATGATGAAAAGCTGCCGCGACGTGAATTTCTTTGCCAAGGATTTCTGCGGCTTGTTGTGCAGCTGAACCTTGCCACACGCCGAGGGTGCGGGTGGCCCGTCCACCGACGCTGGCGGCGAGAGGAACGGTCGTGTCAACGACGATGCTGCCGGGGCGAATGGCCGGTTTGAGTTGCTTCAGCGTTGCGGCGTGTACTTCGAAAGGAATTGTCAGCACGATCAAGTCTGAAGCAGCCACGGCCGCGGAGTTTTCCATGGCTGAAACATTTGCATCAGGCACGCGTTGCTTGATTTTGTCGGCAGCTTGCTGGGCGCGAGCGGCATCGCGCGAGCCGATGATGACAGTCTCTCCCGCCTGGGCCCAGCGAAGGGCGAGGCCGAAGCCTTCATTGCCTGCGCCGCCAATAATCGCAACAGGGCGCCCCACTCAGGCGAACTCCGGGATAAAACATTCTTCGCTGGTAAATTCCTGGGACGCAACTTTGATCTTGATGCGCGTGTAAGTCGTATTACGCTCGGCGGGGATGCGTCCGGCTTCGAGAATCAGCGATTGGAAATCTTCAGGGCTGGTGTATTGCCCGGCAGTGGCGCCGGCTTCGCGCGAAATATTTTCTTCCATCAGCGTGCCGCCGTAATCATTGGCCCCGGCGTGCAGGCAAAGCTGCGACAACTTACGATTCAACTTCACCCACGAAACTTGGATGTTGTTGATGGCGCCGGCGAGAAGAATGCGCGCGAGCGCGTGAATTTTGAGATGCTCGGCCAGCGTGGGACCACTGCGTGCGAGTCCCTGATGGAAGAGCAAAGTGTTTTGATGGACGAAGCCGAGAGGAACAAACTCGGTGAAACCGCCGGTCTCGCGCTGGATTTCACGGAGCAGCAATATCTGATTTACCCAATGCGCAGGCGTTTCGATGTGCCCGTACATCAACGTTGAAGTCGTGCGAATGCCGCAGCGGTGCGCGGCGCGAATGACGCCAACCCATTGCGCGGTTGTCAGCTTATTGCGCGAGAGGACGTGGCGGACTTGATCGTCGAGAATTTCAGCGGCGGTGCCGGGTAGGGTGTCGAGTCCGTTGTCGCGCAGCATGGAAAGATAATCGGGCAGCGACATGCCGGTGAGTTCGATGCCGTACATGATCTCCATGGGCGAGAAGGCGTGAATGTGCATCGACGGGACTGCACGCTTCACAGCACGCAAAATGTCGCGGTAATAAAATGGCGGCAGGCCGTGGGGAAGTCCACCCTGGATGCAGACTTCGTTTGCGCCGAGTGCAGCAGCTTCGACGGCTTTCTGTGCCACTTGCTCTGCGCTCAGAAAATAAGTGTCAGCCTCGCGCGGGCCACGGCTGAAGGCGCAGAATTTACATCCGACAAAACAAATATTGGTGAAATTAATGTTGCGATTAACAACGTAAGTGACGAGGTTCCCGGCGAGTTCGCGGCGGAGATCGTTGGCGGCCACAAGTAATCCGAGCAAATCATCGCCCTCGGCGTTCGCCAAAAGCAGACATTCTTCGCGGGTGAGTGCGTTGCCGTCTTGCGACTCAAGCATTTTTTCCAGAGCGACTCGGGTGGCCGGCGCGAGCTTGGGCGCGATGACATTCCATTCGAGCGATGGGAAGTTTTCCAGTTCGAATTGGGCCAGATTTCGACTCACAAGAAAACGATATCACCGAAATAGGTCTGTTGCAGCCGAACGAATTAAATCCTGCGCGGTGCCTTTTCCCGGTTGATAGCGAAATCCGCGAATGATGCAGGCGGGTGTGCGCGCGAGCTTGCCGCAGACCAGTCCGGCGGCACAGGCGAGTTCGTCGGCGACCGCTTCGAGGCTTACACGCAGTGGATAACCGTGAGGATCGCGCTTGCCGCGAAAATCATGAATCGCTTTCATTCCGGCCACACCGATGGCGACTTCGGTAAGTCCCTCGCGCCAGGGACGGCCGAAGGTGTCGGTGATGATAACTGGAATGTCTAACTTCAACTGCTTTTTGAGAGCACGTCGAATTTGTGCAGCAGAGCGGTCCGGGTCTTCAGGGAGCAAGAGAGCGCGCTCGCCGCCATCAACATTCGAAACATCCACCCCGCTGTTCGCGCAGACAAAGCCATGCTTGGTTTCAGTAATCAGCACGCCGTTTTTTCGGCGAACGATGCGCTTACTCTGCGCCAGCGCGAGTTCAACGATGCGGGCATCGAGTTTGTATTTTTGTGCCCAATTTTTTGATTCGGTGGACGGGCGAATGCCGTCGAGCGCGACGAATTGGCCTTCTGCTTTAGAAATAATTTTGTGTTTGACGACAACGATGTCCCCGGATTTTAGCTTCAGCCTATTCAGCTTCAGGGCGCCGATCAATTTCTCTGCAACCGAATCGCCGGGATGAATTTCATCGGTGAAACGAATGGGCATGATTCGCAATTCGCCGGTTTTCGGGGAAGAAGGCATTATTCGCTGGCGGCGTGCGGCAAATCTTCGAGGTGCCACTTCTGAATCAACTGCTGGGAGCGGGTTTCACCGGGTGCTGTCGCGAGATCGCGCAGATCGGAGAGATTGTCCACGTCGAGCGCGATGCCGGGGAGGTTTAGAGTCGCGACGGGAAAACCCGTGGCGCGGGCGGCTTCCAAATGGGGTTTGAAGCTGTCGTTGCCAAAACTCAGAGGGAATAAATCGGCAGGCCGGCGCAGGACGGCGTTGGTGCCTCGGCCGTCCGCAGCAGGAACCAGCACTGAACCCTCAGTGGGCGCCGCCGCGACAATTTGCTCGAGTTCGAAGACTGTCATGAGGGGAATGTCCGCGGGAATCACGAGCGTGCTCTCCGCTCCGCGAGCGACACATACACGTGTGGCGCGGGCGATGGCCTCCGTTTCGCCGGGATTGTCGTGATCTGTCATAACTTCAAAACGAAATTGCCGCGCGAGATCCAATGCATACGGGTCGCTCGTCACCAGGCTCACCGGCATAAGATCGCGCACTTGCGCAACGGTTTCGCACACATCCAGCAGCATGGTTTGCGCAAGCAGCGTGCGAGTTTCCTGGTCAAACCAGGCGGCGAGGCGTTGCTTGGCGCGGGCAAGATGCTTGACGGGAATGAGAATCATCGTTGTTTGATGGTTGCAGCGTGTTTCGACTCGCAGGCCGCCAACACGGTGCGAGCGAGTTCGATTTTATCCTCGCGGGTTTTCATGATGGTGTTGGTGCAGTGAACGCGGAGTCCAGAACTTTGCAGCTTTTGAGCGGCGGCAGCATCGCGGTCGTCCGCAATGAGTACATCGAGAATATCTTCGTAGGCTTTCGTAACTCCGGCGATGGAAACTGGCAAGCCTTGCGCGGCCATCATGATTCCTGCCGGACCAGAAACGGCCTTGCCGCCAATAATGGGACTGACGGCGGCGATGGTTGCATTGCTCTCTACCAGTGCCTCGCGGATGCCGGGCACGGCGAGAATTGGGCCGATGCTGCTGATGGGGTTGCTGGGAGCAAGAATGATCGTGCTTGCTTGTTGAATCGCTTCGAGAACACCAGGCGCGGGCTCGGCCTCGGTTGCACCGGCGAAGCGAACAGACTTCACGGGATCTTGATACCAGCGTTGCACGAAATATTCCTGAAAGCTGAGTTCGCCGCTGGGCGTATCCACGCGAGTCTCGACACGCGAATTGCTCATCGGAAGAACGCGCGAACGAATGCCGAATTTTGCCGCGATTTCTGCGGCAACGGTGGTGACGGTCTTACCTTCGGCCAATAATTTTGAACGCAGCAGATGAACAGCGAGATCGCGGTCGCCGACATGAAACCAGATTGGCTCGTCGAGGGCCTTCATGGTTTCGAGGCAAAAAAATGTATCTCCCTTCACTCCCCAGCCACGCTCTTTGCTCAAGCGTCCAGCGAGCGCATAAATGATGGAGTCAACGTCGGGGGAAACGTAGAGCCCCCACCATTCAAGGTCGTCGCCGGTGTTGACGATGAAAGTGAGTTCTTCCGGTGCAACGACGTGACGCAGGCCTTCTACAAATTTTGCACCGCCGGTGCCGCCGGTAAGGACGACGATCATGCGGCGCTCCGGGCCAGACAAGCGGCACCAATGGCTATGGCTAATTTTTCTGAGAGCAGTCCCTTACGCTCGGTGAGCGCAGGCACGAATTCAGGATAGACGGGCAATCGTTGTCGCAAAATATTTCCCTTGGCTTCGGTGCGTAATTGTAACTGATTAAGGTGCGGCCAGGGCTTTTCAGGATTGATGAAGTCCGGCGTAAGGGGCGAAATGCCGCCCCAGTCGTTGATTCCAGCATCGAGAAAGTCGTCGTAGTTAGGCAGGGAGAGATTGGGCGGAGCTTGAATGTTCATCTCCGGCATGAGCAGGCGGGCGACGGCGATAGTGCGCAGCATGTCGCCATGTGAAGGCTCGGCATGATCGCGCATAAGGATCTCTGGCTTGGCGCGGAAGTTCTGGATGATGATTTCCTGAATATGGCCGTAACGCTCGTGAAGATCGCGGATAGAAAGCAGTGTGTCCACGCGATCTTTCAGAGTCTCACCGATGCCAATCAATAGGCCGGTAGTAAAAGGAACTTTCTGTTTGCCGGCTTCCTCGATGGTTCGCAGACGTTTTGCTGGAATCTTGTCGGGAGCGTCGTCGTGGCACGCGAGGTGCTTCGTACTTTCAAGCATCAGGCCCATGCTCGGCGAAACGCGCGCGAGGCGTGCGATCCATTCAGTGCTAAGCAATCCGGGATTTGGATGCGGCAAAAGTAAAGTCTCGCGCAGCACTAATTCGCACATCGCTTCGAGATAATGAAGCGTTGAGTTGTAGCCCACGTGGCGCAAAGCATCGCGCATTTCGGGAAAAATCAGTTCGGGTTTGTCACCAAGACTAAAAAGGGCTTCCGTGCAGCCGAGTTTTTCTCCGGCACGAGCGACGGCGAGAACTTCATCTGGAGTCATCGTGTGTGCGCCGGGTTGCCCGGGGTCGCGCCGGAAGGTGCAATATCCGCAATAGTCACGGCAGAGATTCGTGAGGGGGATAAAGACTTTGCGC
>Ga0070738_10002873_pt1 | contig 24597 bp, 19 predicted proteins | sample Coa_R2_2_FD_66446 | JGI IMG/M metagenome (GOLD analysis project Ga0070738, IMG submission 66446) | Surface soil microbial communities from Centralia Pennsylvania, which are recovering from an underground coalmine fire - Coalmine... | ecosystem: Environmental > Terrestrial > Soil > Unclassified ... | reverse complement strand
GGGCTGCCGTTCATGACGATGTTGCGCTGCCAGCCCTGGCCCTGGCCGACATCGTAGAACATGCTGATGCCGCCAGGCGTCTGCACGATGCGGCGGAAGCTGCCGCCATAGGCCGTGCCGAATTCGGGCAGGCCGCCGGTGAGGCAGCGATCGGGCAAGGCGCCGTCTTCAGGCCCGTCGTGACGATTCATGCGCGCGGTGTTGTAGCGCGCAGGTCGCTCGGAACGCCGCGGCGAGGGCGTGGGATCGTATTTACCGCCTTGGCAAGCGACGGACTTGTTTTTGCAGGTTTCGGTGGATTGCAGCAGGGCGAGACGAAATTCGCGGTCGGCGGCCGCGATCTTCTGCGCTTCGGGAGTGAGGGGCGGAATGCGGCCGTCGGGCGGGTCCACAATCAGCGAGGTGCGGCGACCGGTGTGCTTAAAAGACATGAACACTGCACTGTAGGCGCCAGCGACGTCAAGTTCGGTGCCGCGCTCCACACGTTTATCGCGGCTCTGCAGCGCCGCGCGCTCTTTATCCAATTCGGCACGCTGGGCGTCGGTAAAATACTCCTGGTTGGCGTATTTGGCGGGGCGTTGCAAGGGTGTGTCGGATTCGTCGGTCCAAATGCCCTGCAGATCAGGCTCGCCCCAGGGTGTTTTGAGCGCCGGATGATTTGCGGAATTTGACGACGGCAGGGGGCCCTCCTGGGCGATGGTCAGCCTAGGCGGACTCCCAAGAAGGACAAATGCCAGCAGGACGACGGCTGCCCCAATGGGCTTAAGAATTCGAGTGCGCATGGATACCTCCCGCCGCTTTGGACAATCAGACGGAGGCAAGTTTCGTTAAGGGCGTCCCACAACCGCCAGATGGCGCCATTATCGTCAAGGAGCCAGTTGCTGTCCAGAAGATTGAAATCTGAGCATGGGTGTCATTTCCCTCAAATGAAAACCAGCACCCCGAAGAGGGTGGTCTGGAACAAAACGGGATCTAACAAGAGGTCACAGAGACACAGAGAAGACAGGGGAAGTTTGACTAAGTGGTGCTGGTGGCGTTCTTTCATGCCACACCGCTATGAAATCAGGTGAGTTCACGCGAAGCTGGCGGGCGGCTAAGTTATGCGGTAACGATCGCACCTGGTTCTCACGCTCCGGTAATTTTCATAGCATGAGCGGCTAAAGCCACTCTGATCTCAACAGCTTGCGTATGGGTGGCGAGACGGAGATTTCAAATCGGAGATTGGAGATTCCAGAAAAGGCAACTGCGAGCAAATTGAGGACGGGTCGCGGTTACCGAGAGGAGACGGCGGAGTGTTCGGCACAGATTCTCTTGAGATGATGTTCATGTTGCTTTGTGCAGAGATTTAGCGGATAGGCGCACAGAAAATCGATGCGATCCGTATTCGGCAGGTCGTTGCTGAACTGTTCAAGGCGAATTGCGGCCTCCCCATTACCCTGGGATAAGAGGACGGGCGCACACTCCCCGCATAGGGCGATGCGCGAGTCTTCGCCGTGCGATTTTCGCAGCGCCTCAACGTAACCACCCATAGTACTCATGCAATGAAGCCGGTCGGGCATGTCGTTGACCATGATCGAAGACAGTTTGACGGCGGCATCCAAGGGCATAAACGATCTCTCTCGAATCGCTGCATCGACATCCAATCGGGCGGAGTTGAGGTTTTGGATAAGGCTTTCCAGATGAGGTTTGGTAGCCGCCGCTATGACCGGCGTACCCGCTCTCAAGGCCGCGGTGACAAACTGAGTGAATGCATCCACAAGCAAGGGCTCGTCAGAATAAATGAGCATTTCGTGCCGGCGAGGCGAAACTTGAATGCCCGCGTTTTGCTGCAGGGCACTTTTGAATTCTTTGCTGACAAATCGTTGATTTCTGAGGACCGCCTCGACCGCAGGCAGCAACTCGCTCGTGAGATATAGTTTGTAGACGTAACCCATTGCACCCGCGCTCAGGGCTTGTTCCACTATGTCGCCCGAAGACTCTATGCTCAGAATCAGGACCTTTGAGCGAGGGACAGCATCCCGGAGGCGCCGGGCAACCTGCATTCCATTTAGGATGGGCAAGTCGAGATCAAGGAGAATTAAATCGGGCTGGAGTTCCTTGGCTTTCTGAACGGCCTCCAAACCGGTTGAGGCTTCGCCTACGATCTGGAGGTCTTCCCTGAGCTTGAAAACGAAACGGACCGCGCGGCGGAACGGTTCATAGTCATCGACGACAAGAATTCGAGTGGCCATGAAAAGAGAAGACTGTGCACGCTTTAAAGCCGTGAGTCAATAAGAATTTCATCAATTACAGCGCTTACTTAACGATAAATATTGTCACTGCCGCGCGGTGGTACTACTATGCCCCGCAGCGGCGGGATGACTCGAATGGACGAGTGGACAACACGCGGCTCCGATCCGGCTTTATTCCTTAACGTATTTAGAGCAAGTCCTATCGGCATTGCACTGGAAGACCTGGAGGGGCGTCCGCTGTTCGCGAATCCAGCATTATGTTCGATGCTGGGTTTCAGCGAAGAGGAAATGCGCGCCAAACACTGCGTTGAGTTTTCTCCTCCGGAAGACGCACAGAAGGATTGGGCACTTTTTGAGCAGCTACGGGCCGGTTCAATCGATCACTATCAGCTAGAGAAACGTTTTTTCCGCCGAGACGGCTCATTGATCCGGGGCCGGCTGAGTATTTCTCTGGTGGGCAGCGGTACGTCCCGGCTTGTAGTTGCTATGGTGGAAGATTTAAGCAAAAAAAGAGCCGATCAGGGAGAGCCGGTAAGGCCTGATCTCGCTGTTGAGAAGTTGGGGCGTCTGCTTCGAGAGCAGGAGGAGGAACGCACCCGGATCGCGCGCGAGCTTCATCGGTACATCGACAGCCTGACCGTATTGAGCATCGACTTGGATCATTGCGAGCAGAATCTGCTCGAGTCGATAGCGAAAAGCCGTCTGGGAATTCGGGCGGCGAGACAACAAGTCAGAGAACTGGTAATGGACATCGGCACGCTTTCGGCCCGGCTCCACTCTTCAAAACTGGAATTGCTGGGGCTGGCGACGGCCGCCGGCAGCTTTTGCAAAGAAGTTGCGGAAAGACAGCAAGTACAGGTTGATTTTGTATGTGAGGACGTGCCAAAGGAAATTCCAAAGGATGTATCGTTATGTCTCTATCGCATCCTGCAACAAGCGCTGCAGAATGCGGTCACAAACAGCGGCTCACGTCAATTTGAAGTAGCGCTAAGATTTGCATCGGGAAATGTGGATCTGATTGTGCGTGACTGGGGAAATGGTTTCGATCCAGAGCAAGCGATGAAACGGCCAAGTCTCGGGCTCATCAGCATGCAGGAGCGGGTCAAGCTTGTTCATGGAAAACTCCTGATTAAATCTGAACTGAATAGCGGCACCACAATCCGCGCGCGCGTTCCACTGGAGCGGGTCTGAGGGTTTTGTATCTGTTGCGCTAAACCCCAGTTCTACAGGTAAAGCCTGGCCGCCTCGGTTGCGGGGGGCGTGGCGACGACGGTTGGCCTAAGGGCACACGGCAGCCTCGAATGGGCCACAGGAAATCGCCAATCTCAGATTTGAAATTTCAGAAAGCAACTGCAGATCGCCCAGGGACGCAGGCAATACAGGCAAAGCAAAGAGGCCGCAGAAACCTCAGAAGCCTAAGCGTAATTCTTAGTTGTCGCCGCCGCCACCGGTGGCGTTGTCTTGGAGTGCAGGGTCGGGACCTTTGCCCTCGGCGAAGGCTTTGTCGGCAGCGCGGGTATTGGCGAGCATGCCGAGCAAGCCGTAGTTGCCCTCGTGGCAGCCGCCTTCATAGACCATGTTGGGCTTGTCTGCGTTCTTTTTCAGTTCCTGGACAAATGTAAATGGCCGGACCCAAGTGGTTGGGTCTTCGGCCGTAGTGGTGATCTGAAGTGTATTGGCGTCGATACGCTTGTAACGTTCGATTAAATGCAGGTTCTCGCGGGAACCGCGAAAATCGGTTTCCTGGCTGAAGTTAGTAGCGTCAACGACGAGTGTATCGCCATCCCAATGCGCGATCGAATCGCCCCAGTATTGATGTATCGTTTTCGGCAGATGCGGACGAGTAGTGATGGGGATGACGCGATTAAAGCCGGTACCCTGGCCGATGTCGTAATAGATGTCCACCGAATTGGGACCCTCGATGATGCGCATCACGCCGCCGAAATTTCCGTAGGGCCTTCCGTCCGGAGTCAGCAAGCCGGCGGGAAGAATCACGGGAAGACCATTCAGCAAGCAACGCTCGACGCTGCTACGGTCTTCTGGACCGTCGGAGCGATTCATGCGGTCGAGGTTGTACTCGGGCGGAGGATCATTTCGGCGGGGCGAGATTGGACCCGGCCTACCGCCGGAAGTGCCTTGCAAAAGGGCCTGGAGGTATTCTCGCGTTTCGGCGATGCGTTTCTGCGCTTCTGGAGTGTAGGCAGGGATTCTGCCGTCGGGCGGATCGATGATCATCGATGTGCGCATGCTGACTTCGGTGGGTTTATCGCCGAACCAGTGTTCGTTGTAAGCGCGGGCCACGTCTTTCTCGGTGCCGCGGATATCCTTGCCGTTACTCTCGCGGCTGTCGCGGCCCGGAAGGGTGTCGCGCTTGAGCAAAGTCTCTTCGGCTTTTTTGTGTTCTTCCTCCGTCATGAATTGCCGGTCCCCAAACTGCTTTGGACGCTCGAAAGGGACGACGAGCGTGTTGCTCCAGGTGCCCTGTATGTCCGGAGTACCCCAGGGAGTTTTGAGCGCAGGGGAAGCCGCAGAATGAGTAGAAGAGGTCTGCGCGTAAGCTTTGATTTTGGGAAAACTGATGGCCAAAGCAAGCGATGCCGCTAGTGCACCAAGCATACACGAACGAACCGCGCTTTTCATTGGAGGGCCTCCAAGACGCTGCGTAGGCGGATGGTAACACCAGTGAACGGCGGCGCGCCAGCGCACGCGATTCCTGAGCGTTGGGAGGGTTCTGCCGTTCCGGAGCCGATATTGCAGCCCGAAGCATGCAAATCGGTACGCGTCGAGGACCACGGAATCGCGCTGCTCGTCTTCAGAATGACAACGAAGTACGGGTCGCAATAATATGAAATTCAATAGCACTCAAACAGGCGTAAAGAGAGCACCGCGCTTGCGTCGCACGGGTTTGGCAATTGCATCTAAGAACTGCGGTTATGTTTTTGCTTGTTTTCAGAGAAGGAGCCAACGTGGCTGACGCGGCAAAAAGATCGCCATACAGAAAGAACTGGGGAAAATCGCCCTGGAACATCGATTTCCATCCTGAGCCGCACGCAGTGCCCAAGCAAGTCGATTATGCCGTGATCGGAGGCGGTTTCACGGGGCTCGCGACCGCGGCATGGTTGCGCCATTTGCGTTCCGACAAACGCGTCTGCGTATTTGAAGCCGAGCGAATCGGAGCAGGCGCGAGCGGCAATACAGGCGGCATGGTTTTGCCGGAAAGCTCCGCAGGCGATCTGCCCGGATTGGGAGACGTGCTGGGCGGATTTGAACAAACCATCAAAGAACTCGACGTGGATTGCGACCTCGACCTGCGCGGGGCGTGGGAGATCAGCCGAAGCGGCGGGATTAAAAATTCGCCGATTTCATGGAAGGATTCAGGGACATTGCGGGTTGTACGGGAACTGGAAGGAGGAACGGCTGATCCGGGAAAGCTCGTCAGCGGATTGGGGCGCGCGGCGCAGAAGGCGGGCGCGCAAATTCACGAAGGCAGGCGTATCGACGAGATCGTTTTCGAAAATCCGCTGAGGCTCAGGTGCGGCGACAAAGAGATTCGTGCCGAGAATGTGCTGGTGGCGACGAATGCGCAGTCGCTGGAGTTGGGGGGAATAGTTGGACGCGCGAAACCGATGTTTACGGTCTCGGTCGCGACCGAACCTTTAAAGCCGGCAGAAGTCGAAGTGCTTGGCCTGGATGCCGGAAAATCCTTTTATACCGTAGATCTTCCGTATCTCTGGGGCCGGATGCTGCCGAATGGCGGCGTGCTGTTTGGAAGCGGCCTGGTTGACGTAAACGATTGGCGCGAGCTCAACGAAATCGACATCGATACAGGAAAAGCGGCCGAGCTTATCGCCCGGATCGAGCAACGGGTGCGCGGTCTTGATCCGGTGCTGGGATCGATTGGATTCACAAATTGGTGGGGCGGGCCGATTCTGATTGCGGAAGATTGGCAGCCGCTTTTCATGCACCATAGCAAGAGCGAACGCGTGATTGTGCTCGGGGCATACGCGGGCCAGGGCGTGGCTCTCTCGGTTTACCTGGGGCGGTGGGCCGCCGAGGCAATGGCCGGAGAGCGGCGATTGCCACAATGGGGATGATCTCTCGGAAAGGCAGACTGTGGGCCTTGCAAGCAGGCCTGCTGCAGCTGCCGGTCTGAGCGACGATAATCATGGCTGCGGAGTTTCGATTTCAAAGCAGGGTGGCGCTGATCGCCGGCGGCACAGGCGCACTAGGCCGCACGGTTGCTTCCGCATTTGCGCGCGAGGGCGCACGCGTGATCGTCACGTACAGACGGCACTCGGAAATTGATGAGCTGAGGTCTGCATTGAAGGACAAAGCCGACGGCGTGACCGGGCTGATGATTGATGCCACAGACGCCAGCGCGGTGGAGCTAGGGCTCAAGCATGTCCTGGCGAACACAAGCACGCTGGACATCCTGGTAAACACCATTGGCGGATATCACGGCGGAAAGAAAATCTGGGAAGAAGATGCGTCCGCATACGAGCAGATGATGGCGCTCAATCTAAAGGCGGGATTTGTGCTGGCCCGCGCCGTGCTTCCAGTGATGATTCGGCAGAATCGCGGCTGGATCGTGAACGTTGCCTCGCGCGCCGGGTATGGACACTCGCCCGGGGCTGCTCTGTATGCAGCATCCAAAGCAGGGGCGTTAGCGCTTTTCGACTCGCTGGCCGACGAAGTCAAGACCTATGCAATTTGCGTGAATTCGGTGGTGCCGAGCATTTTCGACACGCCGGCTAATCGTGCGGAAATACCAGGAGCTGATTACGCCAACTGGCCGAAGCCGGAAGAGATCGCGGACGTAATCCTTTTTCTTTGCTCGCAGCAGGCGCGCGTAATTCACGGCGGGGCGATTCCCGTCTATGGGAGGACGTAAGCGGAGCATCGGCGCATCGGTCTGAAGGCAAAGAGGACGCTAGGGATGGCCGTTCGCTGCCTCGTTCGTGCCGCGCCAGTCCGCGGCCATGCCGCTAGCTGTAAATGCAACGACACGCGCCTCACAATGAGGAGGTTAGTGAAGTAAATTGTGACTTCGCCGATCGTGGTCAAAATGGGGCCGGAGATTTGCGGCTCAGTGGAGGTGGGAAGCGAACGCGAGTGGCTGGTCACAAACGGGCTGGGCGGGTTCGCATGCGGCACCGTCACGGGCGTATTGACACGGCGATACCACGGGCTGCTGATTGCGCCTTTGGGTGACCGGGGGCGCGTGCTTCTGGTGTCAAAAGCAGAAGAGGTCATGCGCTACGCGGGCGGCGAGTACGCGCTCGGCGCGAATCGCTGGTCGAGTGGGGCAATTGAGCCGCAAGGGTTCCGCTTCATCGAGCGATTTTATCTTGCCGGGTCCATCCCGGTGTGGAGATTTGCGTGCGGGGACGCCATTTTGGAAAAACGCGTGTGGATGCAAGAGGGTGCGAACACAACGTTTGTGCGTTATGAGCTTCTGTACGGTTCGGAGCCTGCGGAATTGGAAGTAAAGGTTCTGGTGAACTGCAGAGATATGCACGCGACGACGCAGGCAGGCGATTGGAACACGTCCGTGAGTGTGGTTGATCGCGGGTTGCGCGTGGTAGCGCGGGAGGGGGCGCCGCCCGTTTACCTGCTGAGCGACATCGCGCAGGCGGAGGCAGGGGGCGAGTGGTACCGAAACTACGATCTGCCGGTAGAGCGAGAACGTGGTCTCGACGACCAGGACGATCATTTCTTCGCCGGTTCGTTCAAGGCGCGGCTTTCGGCGGGCGAGGCAGTTACATTTGCGTTCGGCACGGAGCAAGAGCCGCCGCTTGAGAAACGCGCCGCACTTGAGATGCGCGAGGAGCAGGACCAGAAACTTTTTGAATACTGGATCGCCGCACATCCTCGGGCTGCGCTGGAAGCACCACATTGGATCTGGCAACTCGTTTTGGCGGCGGCGCAATTTACAGTGCGCTGCCGCGCGTCGAAGGGGCGCGAAAGATGGGGGATTATCGCGGGCTATCCGTGGTTCGGCGAGTGGGGCCGGGATTCCATGATTGCACTGCCGGGGCTGGCACTCGAGACAGGACGCCCCGAGATCGCACGGTCCATTCTGCAGGAATATGCAGGATTCACTCAGGAGGGATTGCTCCCGAACACGTTTTTGGAAAGCGGACAAGCAGGGGCGTACAACAGCGTGGATTCGATGCTGTGGTATTTCCAGGCCCTGCAAGCGTATGTGACGCAGACCTCGGATTTGAAGCTGGTTCGAAGTGTTTTCGATGCGCTGGCATCGGCGGTGGATCGGTACGCGCGGGGAACCCAATTTGGAATTCACGCCGACAGTGCGGATGGTTTGCTCTACGCGGGGCAAGCGGGAGTGCAGATCACGTGGATGGATGCCAAAGCCGGAGAGCACGTAATTACTCCGCGGATCGGTAAGGCCGTGGAAGTGAATGCGCTGTGGTTTAACGCACTGCTGGCGATGGCGCGATTCGCGCCGGAGCTTGGCAAACCTGCCGGAGATTACAAGCGTCTTGCGGAGCGGGCGAGGAGATCGTTCGCGCGTTTCTGGAATCAGGAGCGGCAGTGCTGCTTCGATGTAATCGACGGCCCAAGCGGAAATGATGCATCGCTGCGGCCAAACCAGATTTTCGCCGTATCGCTTGGCGAAAGCCCGCTGGACGCTGGGCAGCAAAAACGAATCGTCGAAACGTGCGCGCTGCATCTTTGGACGCCCCATGGATTGCGAAGCCTGGATGACGAGGACCCGAACTACCGCGGAAGCTACGGAGGGCCACAGACGCAGCGGGACGGAGCTTACCACCAGGGGACCGTGTGGTCGTGGCTGCTCGGGCCTTTTGTCATCGCGCACCTGCGCGTCTATCAAGATCCTGCGCGCGCGTTCGCGTTTTTGGAGCCGATGGAACAGCATCTGTCGGCCGCAGCAGGCCTGGGCAGCATCAGCGAGATTTTCGATGGCGACCCGCCGTGCGCCGCGCGCGGAACGTTTGCGCAGGCGTGGAGCGTAGCGGAAGTGCTGCGCGCGTGGCGAGCCTGCTATGACGCGGGACTGAGAGTAAAGAAGCCAGCGGCGGGATAGTTCACGGAGGATGCGCATCCGCTCCTGACAGGGCTGTCTGGTTAGCGCCGTTTCGGATGGATCGGCGTTTCCACCAGCTCAATTAGAAGCTTGCGGTCATCGGCGACCGGTACGAGAAAGAAGTTGACGCGGGTGTGATTTGCGCCCTCGCGAACTTCGGGGTAAACAGGCTCGAGTGCGAAGCGCCGGCGAAGAATTTCGACGGCGCGAGCAACGTCACGCACATCGCATTCAACCTGCTGTATGCCTTCGCCAAAACGGGCGAGAAATTTCGCGATCGGTCCTTGGGCTCCCGTGGCGCGGAATGTGATCACATCCAACCGAACGCTGCCGAAATTTAGTTCGAATTCCAGCACGTTCTGATCGGGCGGAACCTCCGCAAGCGTCGGTTGGCCAAAACGCCGGCGAATGGCCTCGAACGTGTGCGGCTCGACAGCAATGCCAACTGTAAGAAGCGCGCTTCCCGAAGCGGCCAGCGCCCGAAATTCGCGATCGGCGAACCAACTCCGCAGCAGGGGTTCGGCGGCGGCGCAGCCCAGCCGGAAAAGAGCATGAGCAGCAACCTCTCGCTCTTTAGAATCCGGGCTCGAGAGCTTCGAAATCTGGTGTGTGACGGCTTCAGGCGTGGACATGGGCTTTTGGTGTATACGAGGGCAGTCTACCCGATGTTTGTGTGTACGCACGGCAGTAGAGAAGGGTAGCAAGAAATCCACCGTTTAAAACGAAGGGCGGGGCAGCGAAAAGGCAACTGCAGATCGCTCGGCCACCTTCTTTCAGTGGCGAAACGAATGTTGTGGCGTGTGGCGGCCTCGTGATGACAACAAAAACACGAAATGCGAACGACAGATCCCTCACTGCCCTTCATAAGGTGGAACTGGTTCGAGATGATAGCGGCTGCAGAAAGAGGGGCCGGGCAACTGAGGATCAGTTCGGAGCTTGCTGCGCGGATTCGACAGCATTCAAATCGGAGAGCTGCACATAGGCGTTTTTTCCAGACGAAACGGTAATGCCAACATCCCAGTGCAAGTGAAGCGCACCGGAAAGGGCCGCAGCATCGAGATTGGAAATCCAGTAATCACGAGAAGGAAGATTTTCGAAAGCACCCCGGCCATTGAGATCGGTCATGGCCGTGGCGACCAGGTAGCGGGTTTGCGCCAGTTGCAGGACACGGTGCTCGATGCTCTGCTGCTGCTCATTCTGTAAACGCAGCCAGCGCGGCATCGGATTTACGTCTCTGAGGTCCGCATCGAGGCCTTGCAAGGTATCGGGGTTGGTAACGATATATCGATGCAAGGCCTGCCGGTATTCCTCGAAATGAGCTTTGTACTTCTCCGGATTTTTCCGTTCTTCATCCTTTTTGAATTTTGGTTCCGGAAGAACGGCGTGGAGCGCCTCTCCATTTTGAAGCTTGTAAGCGGTCAGGAATTCCGGAATGTTGATGACGGCGTCGGGCGTAAGTTCTTTGATGAAATCGGCTCCGGCCAGATCGACGCGGTGATGCGTTTTCATCCAATCCTTCAATTCCGGAGAGACGCCAAGCTGGGCGACGAAATGATCGAGGTCGACGAGGCCAGTGGAGTCCTGGACTTCTGAGCGTATCGCGGAGAGGCTTCGCGAGAGCAAGTAGAAGGTCATGCCGCGGACCGGTTCCGGCTGGGCTTCGGGCGGCCGTATAGACGCGCTGAATTCGATGCTGCCGACGGGAGCCGTTTGAGCCGCTGAGGGCGCGGCACTCAAGACAAGACAAGCCGACAGGAGAAATCCGGAAGTGAGAACTCGCAATATTGGCACGCGGCGATGCTAACAGAGTAAAAGCAAAGCGCACGAGCGTTAAAGACAGCTGGTGCGCTTAAAAGTGACTGGCCAGATGCGAGGGCCCGCTCGTCAGAGCAGACGGAAATTCACTTCGATGGGGGTGATGGTTGCGACCGGAGTGCCGTTAGGCCCAACGGCGGGCTTGAAGCGCCAGGTCTTCACGGCTTCAATCGCTTTTTCGTCCAAGCCGAGCCCGGCACCTTTGACTACCTGAATGTTGGTGGCATGGCCATCCGGCTGAATGATGACTTGCAAGACGACGATACCCTGGAATTTCGCTTTGCGCGCATCTTCGGAGTATTGCGGTTCCGGGCAATAGAGGCAGCTCGGATAGCCGACTCCACCAGTGCCGGGGCGGAAAGCGCCGCCGCCGGTACCGCCGCCGGATCCGGGGCCAAGGCCGCCGCCACTGCCGCTGCCGATGCCGCCACCTTCACCTGTACCCATGCCTCCACTGGCACCCGACCCCGCGGAAGCGGTCATCAGGGCAGCCAGGGGATCGCCGAAGTTGGGGTCGTTCGGGCTCGGTATCTTAAGCTCGGGCGGTCCAAGCAACGTGGGCTCGGCCGGCAACTTGGGCATGGGATGAGGCGTCATCAGGGGCGGAGTAATCCGTGTCATTTCGAATTTTGGAACCTTGCCCTGAGTTTGCGGAATCTGCTTATGTTCACCGCCACCGCCGCCACCGCCTGCTCTCTCTTTTGCCGGAGGAAGCTTCGACAAATACGGCGAGATGTCGACCACCTGCATCGCTTGAACCGTGGGCTGCACAATCCTCTTAGCGAAAGGCCAAATAATGAGCACAGCGATGACGACGTGCACGCCGACAGAAACCATCTGGGCGACGCTATATTCTTTGCGCTTGGCCCAAAGCGGACGTACCGGCACCGGTTTGCTGGTCACTTTGAGCGGCGGCAACTTGGGCGGAGAGATCAGGTCGCGCAGATTGCGCCAAAAAACGCGATAGGTCGGCTCCAAATCCACGACCATACCCGAAGCCGCGGCGGCGCCGGTGAGCCGTGGCGAGGGGCGGAACAGCGATTTCAAATTGTCAGAAAAGCTGTCCTGAATGCCTTCTGTATAGAAGACTTCCTGGCGGGCGTTCTTGGGCACGCGGATCGATCGTTCGGTGAGGAAGTCCTTAAGATTGGTCCAGAACGTGGGAGACTGGAGACGCCGACTCGGACGAAAAGATGGCGCGGACGAACCGGGCGGCAGATTCAAATGTGAGGTTTCAACAGTGCGCGAAGCCGGATTGAGGTTCAATCGTTCCATACACGACTCTATTTAGACGCGGAAATCTCCAGAACCCACACCCATGGAGTTAGATTCACAACCAGCTAAAAAGATGCCCTGACCCGCCAGGCTGACTTGCTCGAGAATAAATTGTACCATATGAGTTTTCACGTGGTTTGCCATCGTTCGAAGTGTTGAGTATTGAGTACCCGCCTCTGAGGTAACCACTCGGGGCGATATGCCCTGAACCGCCAAAGGACGGAGTTTCAATTCAGATGGCCACGCCCGGAAGCCTGAAATCAACGCTGAACCTCCCGCGTACCGATTTCCCCATGAAGGCCAATCTTCCGCAAAATGAACCGCGGACGCTGGCGCATTGGGAGACGAGCAAACTCTACGACCGGATTCAGGAAGCGCGAAAAGGACGTCCGGCGTACGTGCTGCACGATGGGCCGCCCTATCCGACGGGAACGATTCACCTGGGCACCGCACTGAACAAAATTCTGAAGGACATGGTGGTGAAGTCCAAAAGCATGGCGGGTTTTCGGGCGCCGTACGTTCCGGGGTGGGATTGCCACGGTTTGCCGATCGAAACGCAAGTGGAAAAGGAGCTGGGGGGCAAGAAAGGGCGCGTCGCTCCCGCGGAGTTCCGGCGCATCTGCCGCGAATTCGCCTTGCGCTACGTCGATCAGCATCGCCGCGATTTCAAACGCCTGGGTGTTTTGGGTCGCTGGGAAGATCCATACCTTACGATGAGCAAAAGCTACGAGGCGTGCATCGCGGACGCATTTATTTCGTTTCTGGAAAAAGGGTATGTCTACCGGGGACTGAAGCCGGTCTATTGGTGCCTATACGATCGTACAGCTTTAGCGGAGGCCGAAGTCGAGTATGAGAACCACACAAGCCCGTCGATCTGGGTGCGGTATCCCGTAGTGGAACTGCCCGCTCGGCTTGGGAAACGTGAGGGGAACGTTTTCGCTCTCGTCTGGACGACAACCCCTTGGACGCTTCCAGCGAGCATGGCCTTGGCGTTTAATCGAGAATTGAACTACACCTTCGCGTCGGACGAAGCGGGTAACACCTATATCCTTGCCGAGCAATTGCTCCACAGCGTGATGGAGCAGACGGGACTGCGACTCACTCCCAAGCCAGGACCGATCTTAGGGCGAGCGCTGGAGCACTCCAAGTTTCAGCATCCCTTTCTCGATCGAGTCATTCCGGGAGTACTCGGGGAGCACGTCACCTTGGAGCAAGGCAGCGGAATTGTGCATACGGCGCCGGGACATGGGGCGGAAGACTTTGCCGTAGGACAACAGTACGGTTTGCAGACCTACGCGCCTCTGGATGATGACGGGCGGTTTACCGAAGGGTTGCCCGAATACCGCGGGAAGACTGTCTTCGAGGCGAACCCCGCTATTATTGAGTTGCTGAAGTCACGGAGGAATCTTGTGGGGGAACGCAAACTTCAGCACAGTTATCCGCACTGCTGGCGGTGCCATAATCCGGTGATCTTCCGGGCCACCGAGCAATGGTTTATCCAGATGGATAACGGAAGCGCTTCCGTGCCTGCCCCCAAAGCGCCGCCGCTACGGAAGCTGGCGCTCGGCGAAATCCCTAAAGTTAAATGGACGCCCGAATGGGGCCAGGAACGCATTCACGAGATGATTGCGCATCGTCCGGACTGGTGCATTTCGCGCCAGCGGGTGTGGGGAGTGCCGCTCATCATCTTCTACTGCGACAAATGCGGCAATCGGCTCGAGGATTTCGCAGCACTGCGGCATGTCGTCGGATGGTTTGAGAAAGAGGGCGCCGACGCGTGGTATACGCATTCAGCGGAGGAACTGCTTCCAAAAGCGACGGCTTGCAGTTGCGGCAGTACAAAATGGCGCAAGGAAAATGACATTCTTGACGTGTGGTTCGACTCCGGATCGTCGCACCTCGCTGTGCTTGATCCACCGGGGACGCCAAATGCGGATTTGCCGTGGCCGGCGAACATGTACCTCGAGGGCCCGGACCAATACCGCGGCTGGTTCCACAGTTCGCTGCTGATCGCCGCAGGAATCCGCGAGCATGCGCCGTATCGTCAGGTGCTCACGCACGGGTGGACGCTCGACGAGCAGGGGCGGCCGATGTCGAAGTCGCTGGGGAATGTGATCCTGCCGACGGAAATCTGCGAGCAATGGGGAGCGGACTTGTTGAGGCTGTGGGTGGCCTCGCAGGATTATCACAGCGACGTTCGAATTTCGAAGAACGTGATGACGCAGCTCTCGGAAGCTTACTTCAAAATCCGCAACACGTTTCGATTTGCGCTCGGGAATCTTTTTGACTTCAATCCGTCGGTGGACGCGGTGCCGGAGGACTCGCTCGAAGAGCTCGACCGCTGGATGCTGGGGCGTACGAAGCAGCTTGTGGCCAAGTGCCTGGAGTTCTACGAGAGCTTCGATTTTCATCGCGTTTACCACGCGCTGTACAACTTCTGCGTCGTGGATTTGAGCGCGTTTTATTTCGATATTCTCAAGGACCGGCTTTACACATTTTCGGCAAAGGGTTGCGAAAGACGCTCGGCGCAAACCGCTATCTACCGCATCGCAAGCGGGCTGGCGCGGCTCTTTGCGCCGATCCTCGTATTCACTACCGACGAAATCTGGAAACACCTGCCGAAGGAAAGCGGCGCACCGGCGGAGGTTCATCTGACGCTATTCCCGCGTCCCGAGGAGTGCTCGAAGTATCCCGACGAGGCGCTGGAGGCGCGATGGAGTCACCTGATCGAGGTGCGCGACGCGGTGTTGAAGTCTCTCGAGCAGGCGCGCAACGCCAAAGAGATCAACAGCGGGCTCGAAGCCCGCGTCGAACTGGCCAGCGACGGTGATTTGGCATCGCTGCTTCGCGATTACGCCGACTGGCTGCCAACTTTGTTTATTGTGTCTCAGGTCGATTTGGTGAACGGGAACTCCTCCGGGGGAAATCAACCTTCCGGAGGAGGTCAAGCCGAGGCGCTCCCGGGTCTGAAGGTCACAGTGCAACGGGCTCGCGGCAAAAAATGCGAACGCTGCTGGAATTATTCGGTCCGAGTGGGCGAGGACGCCAAATATCCCACTCTCTGCGAGCGCTGCGTTCCCGTCCTGCGTGAAATAGAGGGCGCTGCGGGCGCGGACGGCGCAAACCGCTGATGGCATCCAACAGTGTGCGTTGGCTCTGGCTGACGGCCGCGGTAGTGGCGGCAGACCGCGCCAGCAAATACGCGATCGAGAGGCTGACTCCTGAAGGCTACCGACAGCCACTCATCCCGGATTTTGCCGATCTCGTCCACAGCGTGAATCCGGGAATTGCTTTCGGCCTGTTTTCCGATGCTGCTTCGAAGTGGATCTCGTTGCTTCTGGTTTTGAGCGGCATGGCCGTGATCGCGTTACTTGTGTGGTTGCTGATCGCCGGACGCGCGGGTGACAGCACGTCACAGGCGGGAGTGGCATTAATTGCGGGCGGCGCGGCCGGGAATCTGATAGACCGGCTGCTGCATGGCGGCGTGACGGATTTTCTGGAGTTGCGCGCCGGCCATTTTCGCTGGCCCGCTTTCAACGCCGCGGATTCGGCGATTACGATAGGCGCGGTTCTGGTTGTTGTCGAGCTCATAGCCGGCGAACGCTATGCGAGCCGAGTCCGGTCCTAGCGGTGGGGTCTCGCCCGAAGCGAATGTCGTTTCGCGGAAGTTTACCGTCTCGGCGGAAGATGCGGGGCGGCGACTGGATCTTTATCTCGCCTCCCGGCTTAGCGATCTCAGCCGCACGCGTATCCAGGAGTTAATTGAAGGCGGGCGCGTTCGCGTGGGGCAACGGCTGGCGCGTCCGGCACAGCGGGTCACACCAGGCGACATCATCGACGTCGAGGTTCTTCCACGGCCGCCGCTGCGCGCGATGGCTGAAGAGATCCCTCTCGATATCCTTTACGAAGATGAAGACGTAATTGTGGTGAATAAACCGGCAGGGATGGTGGTGCATGCCGGAGCCGGGGCGACGCGGGGAACGCTGGTGAATGCATTGCTGCACCATTTCGGGACACTTTCGAATGCAGGCGGCGCATTGCGCCCGGGCATCGTGCACCGGCTGGACCGCGGCACGTCCGGGCTGATGGTGATTGCGCGCAATGATCTTGCTCACCGCGAGCTTGCGGACCAATTCCGGTCCCGTGAGGTGACGAAAAGATATGTGGCGTTGCTTCACGGACGGCTGGCGCGCGATCACGGCACGATCGAGCGGCCGATCACACGGGATCCACAACGGCGCACGCGTATGACGGCCCGGCTCGGCTACGGGCGAGCGGCACAGACGGATTGGCGCGTGCTGCTAAGGATGGGCGATTTCACACTGGTGGAGGCGCGGCCGCGCACCGGCCGCACTCACCAGATCCGCGCGCATTTTGCGGCTGCGGGTCACCCGTTGGTCGGAGACACGGTATACGGAGCGCCGCGGCGGTTGCCGCACGGGCAGTGCTTGCCGCAGGGGCGCAAAGGATCGGGTGGTGGCGAGGGTGCAGCAGTGCAGCCGCTGGGGCGGGTATTCCTGCACGCAGCGTCATTGAGCTTCGCGCATCCACGGACGGGAGCAACGATTGAAGGCCGCGCTCCGCTGGATGCCGTATTGCGCGACTACTTGATGCAGGTGGCGGAATTTTGCGGGGTCGAAGCGCGCAAGGTTGACGCCGCTTTGCGCCCATACCTATAATTTCTGCAATGCGCGCCCGCATTACCCTCGCATTTCTCGCCGCCGGAATACTGATGTGCATAAATGTGCACGCGCAGCAGCCGCAGCGTCCCGGGCCGCCCCCGCCCCCTGTGCAGGAACCTCCTTACACATCGGGGCAATCGATCCGGCAGAACGTAAGCCTGGTGGATGTGCTGTTTTCAGTTCTCACGAAGCAAAACAAGATTGTGGCCAACCTGAACAGCGAGAACTTTCGTGTTTTCGACGATGATGCGCCGCAGGAAATTCGGTTTTTCAATCGCCAAACGAACATGCCCTTGCGTATTGGCCTGCTGTTGGACACTTCCAACAGCATTCGCGACCGGCTGAAGTTTGAGCAGCAGGCGGCGATCGATTTCCTACAACGTGGTCCGGCGCGACAAGGATCAAGCCTTCCTGATGACAATTGATGACGAACCAGAGATCGTTCAGGGCTTTACCGATGATCTCGACAAGCTACGCGACGTGATCCTGAAGCAACGCGCCGGGGGCGGCACGGCGCTCTACGACGCCATGTACCGCGGGTGCGAGGAACTGCTAAAGCTGCCGCCGGCGCTCGGGACAGACTCGGATCTGCGGCGGGTGATGGTTGTGATCAGCGATGGGGATGACAATTTGAGCCGCCACTCGCGCGGGGAGGCGTTGGACATCGCGGAGCGGGCGGGCATCGTCATTTACACCATCAGCACGAGCACGAATTGGATTCTTCCCGACCAAGAAGCCGCGCGGGGAGACGTGGCGAATCGGAAATACCTGAAAGACGAAGGCGATAAAGTCCTGCAGCAATTTTCAGACGAGAGCGGAGGGCGGGCCTTCTTTCCGTATAGAGTTGACGATCTGGCCCAGGCGTTTGCGTATATCGGGGACGAACTGCGGCTGCAGTATTCGCTGGCATACGTGCCGACGCGGGCACCCGACGGAAAGTTCCACAAGATTCGCATCGAGGTGAACGGGAAGGGGCTTCAAGTGCGGGCGCGCAGAGGCTATTACGCAACGCTGCCGGATGTGAACTCTTTCTCGCCTTCAGCCGCCAAATAGGGATTAATTTTTCGGAGCGTAGTAACCACGGCGCGCCAGGACTTCGAGATCCTTGCGCGAGGTCTCTACCCTGACTTTGCGGTAGCTGCCATCGCGTGCGGTATTGCTGGAATAATAGCCGAGGGTGTACTGGCTGCGGAGTTCCTCGCTGATCTGATCGAAGGCTTGCTCCAGATTTTTCTCGCTGCGAACGACGATCGTACGGCCGCCGGTTTCATCGGTCAGTTTTTTCGCGATGCTCTCATTGCCGCCGCCAAAACGGGAGTCGCCGATCAGCAAGATGTGCACGACGGTGTCGGTGCGTTGCGCGGCCTCAATGGCATCCTGAAGCTTGAGAGTGCTGCCCTCATCCTGCGCGTCGGTAAGGATGACGAGGGCTTTGCGTCCGGCTTCCTCCGCGAGGCGGTCATGACACGCGGCGTAAACAGCGTCATAGAAGACGGTTCCGGGAATGGATTGCGCGAGCGGGCCCTGCGCGCTCGGGGCATTGATGCGAGTGCGGTTGATGGCACGATCGAGCCTGCCCTGGTCGTCGGTGAGATCGGCGAGCAGGTCGGAATCGGTATCGAAGCTGACCACCATGGCAAGGTCACCCTTGCGCATGACGCGCGAGAGGAAACGAACGGCGGCCTCCTGTTCAGCGCCGAGCATATTGGTTTCACTGCCGCTGGTATCGATCAAGAGGCCCAGGGTGATGGGAAGAGTCGATTCGCGCGAAAAGAACGATATCTTCTGCTCGACGCCGTCTTCGGCGATCTTGAAATCGTCTTGCTGCAGACTGGAGATGATCTGCTTGGTTTTTTTGTCGCGTACCGTTGCGAAGAGATTGACAAGATTGACCTGGACGCGAATGCCGGGCTGCTGAGCCTGTGAACTCTGGGCGGGCCGAAGCGGGAGTTGGGGGAAAAGCAGCAGGAGGGCCAGGGCTGCGACGAAAAGTTTGGGGCTGGCAGCTTCCGACCTCATCGTATAATCTCCATGGATTCGCTTGCCCTTACGATGCGCCATCGGCTTACGAAGGATGCGCGCCTGACCTCAGGTTCGTTTCGAACTCTGAGATCATGTCGGAATTGTCAGTCCGTGAACCGCCTGCGTCAACCCGCGCTTCTGCTGCTATTGATAGCGCTCGCCGGCGCGACAGGCGAAGCCGTGCAAGCGGGGCGGCCAGCGGCGCAGACGCAGCAAGCACCATCCGATTCTCGGGGAAAGATTCGCAGCACAGTCGAATTGGTTGTGGTTCCAGTAACGGTGAAAGATTCCAAAGGCAATCTGGTCGACGACATTCAACGAGATGAATTCCGCGTGTTCGAAGACGGGGTGGAGCAGCAACTTTCACTGTTTTCCACAGATGCGGCGCCGCTTTCCGCGATTGTGCTGCTCGACGACGACCTCAAGCCCAAAGCCGCCGAGCAATTGCAGAAAAGCTTGATTTCGATCGCGGGCGCATTCAGCGAATCCGATGAGGTGGCAGTGGCCCGGTTCGCATCGTTTTTCACTCCTCTGACGGAGTTCACCCAAGACAACGATCGCCTGGCGGCCGACCTCAAGCGGCTGGCTTCCGGTGAGGAGACCTTGGCTGATCCGGAATCGACTGTCCCTCATCCCACAGCCGGAGGTCAACCCATTCCCGGGGCGCCCACAACGGCTGAGCCGGCAAGTGCCGATAAGAGCACGAAGCACCTGGACGATGCTCTGCACGCGGCGGCCGAATTGCTGCGAACACGTAACCGCGAGCGGCGGAAAATTATTATTCTGGTTTCCGACGGGGTGAATTCGAAGAACAACACTTATAGCTATGACCTGACCCTAGAGCAGCTACTTTCCTCCGATATATCTGTTTATGCGGTGGGAACCGATGCGGGCTTGTTGCGCCGCGGGGCCAGCCCGCTTTCGCGTTACGCGCGGTCGACGGGCGGCGACACTTATTTCGTAAACAACACGCCGGCGCTTTCGCGCGCGTATTCACAGGTTACCGAAGAGGCGCGTCACCAATACACGCTGGCGTATGCGCCGTCGGGGACAAACCGAACCCAGAATTATCATTCGATCGAAGTGCGCATCAAACGGCCGGGGCTGGACGTGCTTGCGCGCGACGGATATTACCTGGCTCGCCTGCCACGGTGAAAGGTTCCGATTCCCGCATTTCAGTGCAGCATTAAGCCGCATTTCTCAAGAACGGCTCAAAGCAGACTCCTCTCTGCGTCGCGCGCGGCGCAGGCGGGGCGAAATGGGGAAAGACGCGACTCCTCCCGGAATGTGTGAAGGGTATTGTGAGAAATGCAGGTCAGTCCGGCGGCGTGAATTTTGTTTGCCACGCGGAGCGACGGCACTTTCGGCTTGACATCAAAACGGACGGACCGTATAGAAGAATGGCGCGACATTCTCTGACGAGAGGTTGCGAATCGCAGTTCAGCAGGGGAGAGGCCTCCTTTGGAGGCAATGCGCGGAAGGCGGAAGAGATAGCCAAGCAGCAACTTCTCTTCCGGTTGATTTGAGCGGGACGCCAAAAGCGTCCCGCTTTTTTTTTGGCGAATTGCGGGTTACTCCCGTTTCACCGACGACGACATGGCGCCCGCATCTCGTGTTGAATTCTCTTCCACGGGGCGGGATTCCTGAGTGGGACACAACGGGCCATATTCGCAATTTTTGCAGACGAATCCGGGACGCGCTGGAAATTCGCCGGCGCGAATATCGGAGGCGACTTCCTGAATGGTGGCGCGCAACTGTTGGAGCTGGCTTTCATCGCGGGAAGCGGCGACGCAGTGATTATCCTGCAGGTTGTAATAGATCAGGCGCACGGGATCGACATCGAGCAGTTCGCGAGCGGCCAACGCATAGATGCTCAATTGCATATCTTTTTGCGCCTGCGACTCCGATTTCGGCTTGCCTGTCTTGTAATCGATGATCTCCACTTCTCCCGGGGAGATCCGATTGATCTGATCCATGCGGCCGGTCAACTCGACACCGTTTTCGCATGGCAGGGCGAAAGCTTTTTCCTGGGCGATCACGCGGGCCGTGGAGTTGATGTTGCCATCGTAAAAGGACTGCAATTGCGCGAGGCCGTCAGCGAGATAGAGTTCCTCCTGATGGCGATCCTCGAAGCCTGCCGAAGTCCATTCCCGCCGGAAAATTGCCGCGACCTCCGCAAAACCGAGACGCAATCCCTTTCGCAACGCGGCGATAAACTGGCGAATGGTGGTGTGCATCACGTTTCCAAAGGTCGTGGCCGCGCTCGGGCCGCTTTTTATGCCCCAGACGCGGCTGAAGAGATATTTTTGCGGACACTTTTCATACGTTTCGATGGCCGAGGCGCTCAACTGAACGGGTTCGAAAACCGGCGGACGATACAGTTCCGCCCACTGTCCAATTCGCGAATAGATTCGCGGCTGGGCGGGAGGTTGCGAAGTCATGTCGGGAAAAAGCTTGGGAGCGCTCGGAGCGAGTTGCGGGACGACGGCGCCGGGCGGCGGGGTCTCGGGTGATGCTTGCAGGACATTCTGCTTTGCCACTGCGGGCGCACTGAGGATATCTTCAAGGAATACGGAAGGCCGCGAGCGCTTGTGGACCACGGTGGTGAGAGTCAGCCGTTGGCGCGCTCTCGTAATCGCCACGTAAAATAAGCGGCGTTCTTCCTGGATGTGGAAATCGCCTCGGGGTAATTCTTCTTTCATCAGATCCGCGGGGAACTCGAGCACCGTTGTGCGCGGGGCCATGGGAAAACCTCGATGAGTGAGCCGCAGCACAAAGACGTGGTCGAATTCGAGGCCTTTGGCTGCGTGCACGGTCATCAACTGAACCGCGTCGCCGGATTGCTGCTCGAGATTGATCTGCCCGCCGGCCTGCGCGAAATAGTCGAGATACTCGACGAACTCGGGGAGGCGCGAACTTTCGCTCTTGGCTTGCCATTCACGGATGAATTGCGCGAGGCGGCGAACGTAAGGCTCGTCGGCCGGGCGGAGATTCAGGGGAAGGGAGAGCCATGAAACGAGCAGATCGAAAAGCTCGGTCGCGGACACTGCGACCATGCGCGCGCGCAAGTCAGTCAGGCCGGCGACGAGCACATTGGTAGCAGGCGCACGGCCGCTGAACGAGAGCTCGCCCTGCGGCGATCGCAGTTCATCCCAAAGCGAGCGCTTGGATTTCGCGGCACGTTCGCAAAGCCGCACCAGATCCTGGGGCTCGAGCGCCCACGCCGGAGCGGCGAGCACGCGGGCGCAGGCGATGTTATCGGCGGGGCTGACGATCAGGCGCAGATAGGCGAGCAGATCGCGTACGACGGGATGATCCAGGATTGAGAGATTTCGAATGACGAAGGGAATGCAACGCTCTTCGAGTGCGGCGACCAGTTCGGCACGATGGCTGTGAATGCGGTAAAGCGCGGCGAACTGGCGCCAGCTCAATCCGGCCGCGTGCAAACGCTGGATTTCGGCGGCGATCCACTGCGCTTCGTCCTGCGCCGAGGCAAATTCCACGATGCGAACTTTTTCGCCCTCCGGATTGTGCGGGACAAGCTCCTTTTTCGGCACAAGAGGCGAGTGTTCGATAAAGGAAGCAACCTGACCGGCAGTGCGGAGAATGCGCGCGGTCGAACGGTAATTATCGACCAGCGGCTGAACGAAGCGCGAAGCGCTCTCGCGATCGCCGCGAGGGACGGAAGCGAAGCGTTCGAGGAAAATGGTGAAGCTGCCAAACGAGGCGCCACGAAAGCGGTAGATCGCCTGCGCATTATCACCGACGGCGACAACGTTGCGGTGATCCTGGGCGAGCTGCCAGAGGAGTTCTATTTGGGCGATATTGGTGTCCTGAAATTCGTCGACGAGAATGTAGCGATAACGTTCGCGGAGCGCGGCCGCAGCAGCGTGATCGGTGCGCAGCAGTTGCACGGCATCGAGCAGTTGCATGCCGAAAGTCAGCAGGTTGCGTTCGCGCAAGAGGCGGTCGCTCGCGGTGTAGGCACGGGAGACTTCGCGTTGCTGAGCGATGGTTTCTTCGCGAATGGCGCGTTCGTCTTCGGGAAGCGCCGCTTTGTCGCGGGCGTATTTGGCGGCGAGCGAGTCCACGTAGCCCTCGTAATCCTGCGGCGTAACCAACTCATCCTGGCAGCGCGAGAAAAATTTCACGAAATCGCTGAGGAAGTGGCCCGGCTCGGCGAGGCGGCGATAGCGTTCGAGGGCCAGAACGGAGAGATTGCGGCGCAGGAGAATCCAGTGATCGATGTCGTCGAGGGTTTGGAGCTTGGGGTTGCGTTCGAGAAGCAGCGCATTGCAGAAGGCGTGAAACGTGCCGACAAAGACGCCGCGCCCGGGCTCGCCCGCCGCGCGGATGATGCGGTGTTTCATTTCGGCCGCGGCGCGCTCGGTGAAGGTCAGCGCCAGGATGGATTCAGGCGGGAGGTCGGGATTTGATTGCAGCAGATGGCGGATGCGTTCGGTGATGACGCGAGTTTTGCCGGTACCCGCGCCCGCGACGACTAGCAGCGGTCCTTCGGCATGGCGGACGGCGGCGCGTTGCTGCGCGTTGAGTTCTTCGCCTGATTTCGCGGCTGGTACGGCGAGATCAAACAGATTTCCCACGCGGTCATCGTAGCCGATTTGAGGTCACCGCGCACGGAACAGCGAGTCGCGATTCTCAGTTTCCGATATCCCGACTTCAGAGGACTCGACGTTTGAAAGAGAACTTTTGAGCTAATTTTCGCGGACAGTTCCCAACTTTTTGTCCTCGAGCTGGCGTTAGCCGCGTCGCCCTGAGGGGGGCATTGGTACATCCAATTGGCAAGTAGCGGGAGGTGGTTGAACCGCATAGAGATGGGACAAAAGGTCCTTCCTCGCACCCAAAACTTGAAAGCGGTCCGAATATGGCCAGTTCAAGATCTCGCGCGGCGTGGATATTCCCGGTTTTACTGCTAGCTTTGATATTTCTTGCGGCCTGCTCCGGAACTGTTGGAACCGGTGGGGGCGGTGAAAACGGTGGAGGCGGCGGGAGTACAGCCTCAGTAGTGGTGCCCGCGGCCGATTCAGTGGCCGTAGAAAATACAAAACCTGGCACTACGGACTGGAAGTTGAACAATCCAGCGACAATGTATGGCGACAATGATCTCAATCCAAGTGATTACGCACGCGCTGAAATTCAGGGTTATGCTTCGCTCACCAGCGTCAATCGAGGCGGCGCTATCAGCTTTTATGTCCGGACGATAAACACAAATGCGTACACGCTCTCGATTTTCCGCATAGGTTGGTACAACGGACTGGGCGGCCGCCTCATGTTGGGCCCAATTACGCTGGCCGGCGTTGTTCAGCCCATGCCACCGGCGCCTGTATACCAACCCACGGGCACGGGGATAGTGGAGTGCAATTGGAGTGTCTCTTATTCCCTGAGCATTCCAGCGGACTGGGTCAGCGGATACTATCTTGTGAAGCTTTCGCTTTCCTCACCGGCAGCGGAGAGTTACATCGTTTTCGTGGTGCGCGACGAT
>Ga0070738_10002871_pt1 | contig 24607 bp, 23 predicted proteins | sample Coa_R2_2_FD_66446 | JGI IMG/M metagenome (GOLD analysis project Ga0070738, IMG submission 66446) | Surface soil microbial communities from Centralia Pennsylvania, which are recovering from an underground coalmine fire - Coalmine... | ecosystem: Environmental > Terrestrial > Soil > Unclassified ... | reverse complement strand
TGCGTGCTGCTGCTCACGCTGTACACGATTCAGCCGCTCGAGCTGTCGGTCTTCCCCTCGCTGCTGCTGATCGTGACCCTCTTCCGTCTGGCGCTCAACGTGTCGGCCAGCCGGCTCATCCTGCTCCACGGCAACGCCGGCGAAGTCATCAACGCCTTCGGCAACTTCGTCGTCGGCGGCAACTACATCGTCGGCGTGGTCGTGTTCCTCATCCTGGTCATCATCCAGTTCGTCGTCATCACCAATGGCGCCGGCCGCGTGGCCGAAGTGGCCGCGCGCTTCACCCTCGATGCCATGCCCGGCAAGCAGATGGCCATCGACGCCGACCTCAACGCGGGCATGATCGACGAGGCCACCGCCCGCAAGCGCCGCGCCGATATCCAGCGCCAGGCCGACTTCTACGGCGCGATGGACGGCGCCAGCAAGTTCGTCCGCGGCGATGCCATCGCCCAGGTCGTGATCATCATGGTCAACATCCTGGGCGGCTTCGCGGTCGGGGTGCTGCAGCAGGGCATGCAGCTCACGGAAGCGCTGCAGACGTTCACCCTCTTGACGGTGGGCGACGGCCTGGTGTCCGAGATTCCGGCCCTGCTCGTGTCGGTCGCCACCGGCATCATCGTTACCCGCGCGGCGGCCGAAGGGAACATGGGCGAGGAGCTCACCCGCCAGATCCTCGGCAAGCCGCGAACGCTGTTCATGGTTGGCGGCCTGGTGCTGGCGTTCGGCCTCGTGCCCGGGCTGCCGAAGATCCCGTTCTTCACCATCGGCGCCGCCTTCCTGCTGATGGGCTTCCTGGTCCGCAACAGCCAGCAGCGCGAGCAGGCAGCGGCGCTGGCTCTGGCAGCCGCCGGCCAGTCCGCCACCGGCCCCGACGGCCAGCCGGCGCCGAAAGGCCCCGAGAGCGTCATGAACCTGCTCTCGGTCGACCCCATGGAGCTGGAGATCGGCTACGGCCTCATCCCGCTGGTGGACGTGCAGGAGGGTGGCAACCTGCTGAACCGGATCACCCTCATTCGCCGCCAGACGGCGCTGGAGCTGGGCATCGTAGTGCCGACCATCCGCATCCGCGACAACCTGCAGCTTCCGCCAAACACCTACGTCATCCGCCTGCGCGGCGCGGAGATCGCCCGCGGCGAGCTGATCATGAACTACTACCTGGCCATGAGCGCCGGTGTTGCCACGGAGCGCATCGAGGGCATCCCCACCAAGGATCCGGCCTTCGGCCTGCCGGCGCTGTGGATCACCGCCGCCCAGAAAGAGCGCGCCGAGATCCTGGGCTACACCGTGGTCGACGCCGCTTCCGTGCTCACCACGCACCTCACCGAGGTCATCAAGTCCCACGCGCCCGACATCCTCAGCCGCCAGGACGTGCAGACGCTGCTCGACCACGTCAAGAAGGACTACTCGGCCGTCGTCGAAGAGCTGGTGCCCAACGTAATGAGCGTCGGCGAGGTCCAGACGGTGCTCCGCAACCTGCTGCGCGAGCGCCTCTCCATCCGCGACATGGTGACCGTGCTGGAGACGCTGGCTAACAACGCCAAGAACAACAAGGACCTCGATTTCCTGACCGAGCAGGTCCGTAAGGCGCTCGCCCGCATGATCTCCAACCAGTACAAGGAATCGGACGACTCCATCCACGTCATCACCCTCAGCCCGGCGTCCGAGCAGACCATCACCAACGCGCTGTACCAGACCGACCAGGGCCTGATGATCAGCCTCGACCCGACCATGGTGCAGCGCCTGATGGGCCGGCTGCAGGCGGTAATGGAGAAGATCGCCGGCGACGGCTTCCAGCCCATCCTGCTGTGCTCGGCCAAGATCCGGCTGCCAATGCGGCGCCTCACCGAGCGCCTGTTCCCGACGCTGGTGGTGCTTTCCTACAGCGAGATCATGCCCGACCTGGAGGTCCGCTCCCAGGCGGTGATCGGCTTCGAAGATGAGACGCAGGACGGGATGGCCGCCTGATGCGCATCGAGAAGTACCACGCCGAGGACATGCAGGAGGCCTTCCGCCTGATCAAGGCCGACCTGGGCTCCGAAGCTGTCGTCATCCAGACCAAGAAGGTCCGCCTGGGCCTCCTGGGCTGGTTCAAGAAGCCGGTCTACGAAGTCATCGCCGCCGTGGACGAAGAGGTCCTTCGCCCCCCTAAGCTGTCCGCGGCCGTGGCGGCGGGTGTCCGCAATCCGGGCTCGGCACTCCGGTCTGCGGAGCCCGGGGTTCGGACTGCGAGTGCGCGCGGTCGAGGCCAAGCCTCCGCAGCGCGGAGTGCCGAACCGGCAGTCGGCGCCCAAGCCGCAGTGCCGGTGGCGCCCGTAGCCGGCCCCAAGCCTGCTCGCGCCCAGGCGGCGGCCTACGCCGCCTCGCCCGCGGAGGCCTTCCGCCCGGTTTCGCCCGCCCAAACCAACGGCTCGTCTGTGGAGGACTCCGGCGTCCAGACTCCGGTCCCCGATGTGGGACCGCGGACCCCGGACGGCACGGGCATCAAGCTCGAAAGCTCCGACGTGGCGCTGCTGCGGGAGATGAAGAACAACATGGCCGAGCTCAAGACGGCCATGAGCCGCCTGACCAAGCAGGCGCAGTTCGGGAACATCGCCAACTTCTCGACCGTGCTCGTGGACGTGTACCAGCGGCTGGTGGACCAGGAGCTCTCCGAGGACCTGGCCCAGGACATCATTCTGAAGGTCAACAACGAGCTCGGCAGCAACCTCGTGGGCAACGCCGAAGCGGTCCACGAGTACGTCCGGCGGCACATCCAGGAGCTCATCAGCGTCTCCGGGCCGCCCCGCCTGATGACGGGCAAGACCAAGGCCATCTTCCTGATTGGGCCGACGGGCGTAGGCAAGACCACCACCCTGGCCAAGCTGGCGGCCAACTACAGCCTGGTCGAGCACAAGCGCGTGGCGCTGGTGACCGTGGACACGTTCCGCATCGCCGCGGTTCCACAGCTGCGCACCTACGCCGACATCATCGGCGTGCCTCTCGAAGTGGTCTACACGGCCACTGATCTAGCCGACGTCCTGAACCGATTTGGGGATCGCGAGCTGGTGCTTATCGATACGCCTGGCGGCAGCCCCCGCAACACCAAGCAGCTCGAAGTCCTCAAGGAGTATCTCGATTCCGTGGAGACCAAGGACGTCTTCCTCACGATCGCCAGCCCGACGCGCTACCGCGACATGGAGGAAATCTACAAGCGTTTCTCGATGTGCCGCATCGACGGGCTGCTGTTCACGAAGATCGACGAGACGGATCGCTTCGGGCCCCTGGTGAACCTCCTGAGCGACACGCGGGCGCGCCTCACGTATTTGACGACGGGCCAGAACGTGCCGCAGGACATCGAGCTGGCGGACGCGGTCAAAATGGCCGATCTGCTGCTCTCGCAGAAGGCCGCATCGTGAAGGACCAGGCAGAGCAGCTCCGCAACCTGGCCAACTCCTCGTGGGCCGACAAGACCCGGAGCTCGGCGTCGCCGAACAGCCGGTCCACGCGGATCATCGCCATCAGCAGCGGCAAGGGCGGCGTCGGCAAGACGAACGTGGTGGTCAACCTGGCGCTGGCCATGGCCCGCCAGAACCGCCGCGTGCTCATCCTCGACGCCGACCTCGGCCTGGCCAACATCGACGTGGTGATGGGCATCACCCCGCGCTTCAACCTCCAGCACGTTATCAGCGGCCAGAAGACCATCCGCGAGATCGCCATCCCTGGAGAGCTGGGCGTGCAGGTCATCTCCGGCGGGTCGGGTCTGACCGAGCTGGCCAACCTGACCGACGAGCAGCGGGACCGGCTCATCGCCGGCATGAGCGAGCTGGAGACCATGGCCGACGTGCTGCTCGTAGACACCGGCGCGGGCATCGGCGCCAATGTGCTCCAGTTCATTCTGGCGGCCCAGGAGCTGATCGTGGTGACCACGCCCGAGCCCACGGCCATCACCGACGCCTACTCCCTGATCAAGGTTGTCTCCCGCCTGTCCAGCGACGTGTCGCTGAAGCTGCTGGTGAACCAGGTGCGCACCGCGCGCGAAGCCGAAGAGATCACCAACAACATCACCGGCGTGGCCAAGCGCTTCCTGCACCTGGACATCGGGACGTACGGCTCGCTGCCCTACGACACCAATCTGGTGAAGGCCGTCCGCCGCCAGATGCCGGTGACGCTGGCCTATCCCAACAGCCCCGCCGCTTACGCCTTCGGCAGCCTGGCGGCGCGCATCTGGAACGAGGAGCCGCCGGCGCTGCAGAGCAAGCCCGGCCTCCTCAACTTCTTCCGCCGCATCGTGAAGCCTTCCGGCTGGGAGGAGGCCCGCAATGGTTGATCCCACCACGCAGCAGGCCGCGCCCAACATGCCCCAGCAAGCGCCGCCGCTGACGAACCCGCCCGCCACCATGGACCAGGTCGATCGGGCTCGCGCGGCTCTCGGCGGCGTCGGTGCTACCCGCGCCCAGGCGCGCCATCGCGAGGCGCAGCAGGCGGCGTCGGGCGAGTGGCAGCCGAACATCCGGCGCACCACCGGCCCCGTCCGCTCCAGCCGCTTCGAACCGCCGGCGGAGCTCGAGTTCGAGTTCACCCCGCCCGAGCCGGTCGAGATTCGCAGCGCCAACCTGCCGCTGACCATCGGACTGCTGATCTCGATCATCGCAGCGTTCATCGTGTTCATCGTGAGCATCGCCAGCGACAGCGGCGCCGATGACCCGCTGCTGACCGCCTTCTGGCGCATGCTGGGCGCCCTGGCCGTGCTGATCACGCTCAGCTTCGCGGCCAGCTGGTTCATGCCCACGCCGCCCAACCGGCGCCAGCTGCTGGATCAGCTCGATGCCGAAGACCGGGCGCTTGGCCGCTACCGAGCGGAGCCCAGTATCGACGCGCACGCCATGGATGCCGAGCTGCCCGACGACTCGGGCGACACGCAGGATTACGGCTCCTATCTGGGCGGCGAGTTTCCGTTGGGCGACGACGACTTCCCCACAGAGGTGGGCGGCAGCCTGGACGTGACGCTCGACGACGACGAGCTGTTCGACAACATCGACGACTTTGTAGCCGGATCGCAGGACGACGATGCGTTCTACGACGAGGACGAGGATTTTCTAGCGACAAGCCCTGGTTCCAGCGCAGTTGCGCCATTCGAGGGAGCTGAGGAGTAAGGGGAAAACACCGCCGTGTCAGACGAAGTACTCGAGAACCCCGAGCTGTGGCAGGCATTCTGGGATGGCCGCGGCGCGCAGGCGCGCGAAGCGCTCATCCTGCAGTACATCCCGCTGGTCAAGTACGTGGTTGGCCGCCTGGCGATCAGCCTGCCGCACTTCCTCACGTCTGAAGACATCATCAGCTACGGCGTGGTCGGGCTGATCGACGCCGTGGAGCGCTACGAGTCTGGCCGGAACGTCAAGTTCTCGACCTACGCCATCGCCCGCATCCGCGGCGCGATCATCGACGAGCTGCGCGCGCTCGACTGGATGCCGCGCCAGGTTCGCAAGCAGGCCCGCGACATCGAGCAGACCATGAGCCGCCTGGACCAGGAGCTGGGCCGCCCCGCCACCGAGCGCGAGCTGGCCGGCGCCATGGGGTTGAGCATGGAGAAGCTGCAGCAGGCGCTGTTCGATTCCAGCGCCACGACCATCTCCATGGACCGCATGGTGGACGCGGACAACATGGACCGCTCCTCCCAGGTGATGCCCGAGCTGGCCGACGAGAAGGCGCTCGACCCGCTGGACTACAGCGAGCGCATGGAGCTGTCTCATGCCCTGGCCAAAGCCATTTCCCAGCTCAGCGTGCGCGAGCAGCAGGTGCTCTCGCTGTACTACGTGGAAGAGCTCAACCTGCGCGAAATCGGCCAGGTGCTCGAGGTTTCGGAGTCGCGGGTCTGCCAGCTGCACACCAAGTCCATCCTGCGGCTGCGGACGGCCCTGCAGCGCATTTTGGCCGAGCGCGGCGACGACGAGGAAGACGAGGCGGCCGGCCGGCGCGAGCCGGCGGAGGTGGGCTGAACATGGCCATCCGCCCCGTCGACCTGCAGCAGACCATCATGAAGGCGCCCGACGTAACGCGGGACGTCAGCGTCCAGCAGCAATCGGCCAGCGCCCAGCAGGCGCACATGGCGCAGGACACCAAGCGCCAGGCTGAGCGCGCCGAGACTGTGGCCCAGTTCGACGAGGAGGCCGCGGCGGTGCTGGTTCGGGAGCGCGATGCGGGCGAGGGCCAGCAGCAGAGCCAGCAGCGCAAGCAGAAGCAGGAGGGCGAGGCCGACCCGATCGCCGAAGAGGCCGCCGCTAAGGCTGCAGCCGCGCAGGCCAGGGTAGGGAGGCACATCGACCTGCAGGCATGATCTACCTCCTCACCGTCGTCAACGCCATCATCCTGGGCATCGTCGCCTACCTGTTCTACACGTTCAGGAAGGCCGTCGAGACCTCCGGCGTAAAGCAGGTGGACGACTATCTGCACGAGTTGGAGGGCTCCGTGGCCCAGCTCACGGAGCAGTTCGAGCGCAGCTCGACCAAGATCAGCAAGGAGCTCCTGCGCAAGACCACCGAGCTGCAGGCGCTCATCGGCGAGTGCGACACCAAGGTGGCCGAGATCAACCGCCTGCGCTCCATCAGCTCCGTGACGGCTGCCGATGTGCTTGCCGGCCGCCCGGCTCGGGCCAGCGTGGCGACGCCTCAGCCGAGTGTGCCTGCCGACGTGGTGAAGACCGAGGAGCCGGTCAGCGGCGTGGCGACCGTTCCGGCGGCTGTGGCGGCGCGCCGCCTCAGCGCCTCCGAAGCGCTGGCCGGCCGCGCCTCGACCCGCGAGCGCAAGCGTGCCGAGCAGGCCCGGACGGCAGCCGCGGCCCAGCCCGAATCGGCGCCCGTGGCCGTGACCGAGCTGCCTGCCGATGGCGCCCCGGCCGAGGCTGGCTCGGCGGAGGCCGCCCAGCCGCTGGCCTCGGCCGTGGGGCAGCCCAACGAGAAGTACCGGCTTATCTTCCTGCTGGCCAGCGAGGGTATGGATACGGCCAGCATCGCCAAGCACACCAACCTGACGCGCAGCGAAGTGGAGATGCTCCTGGACCTGCGCCGCCAGGGAAAGATTTGAGGGCAGAGTCGTGATTCGAGGTCTGTATACCGCCGCCAGCTCGATGCTGGCCCACATGCGCCGGGAAGAGGTCATCACCAACAACCTGGCCAACGCCAACACCATCGGTTTCCGCGGTGACGACGCCGAGATGAAGGCGTTCCCGCTCGAGTTCCTCAACCGCCTGTTCGACACCAACCGGGACGCGAATGGCAACGTCCTGCCCAGCAGCGAGATAGGCGGACTGAACACCGGCCTGATGATCGACCAGGTCACCACCAGCTACCGTGAGGGGCCCATCCGCGAGACGAACAATGGGCTCGACATGGCCCTGCGCGACACCGCCGGGCCAACTTCCCCGCCCGCCTTCTTCGCCGTCCAGACGCCGACAGGTACCCAGTTCACGCGTGACGGCTCGTTCAATCGCAACGCCAACGGCGAGCTGGTGACCAACCAGGGCTACCGCGTCCTGGGGCAGGGCGGCGCGCCCATCGTGCTGCCGGCGTCACAGGACAGCGAGGTGAAGGTCCAGCCCGATGGGACCATCCTGGTCAACAGCCAGCAGGTGGGCAAGCTGCAGATCGTCACCTTCCAGAACCCGGAGGCCCTGGACAAGCCAGGTAACACGCTGTTCGCGCAGAACGCCCGCTCTGGGCAGCCGACTCCGGCGAATCCCACCGACTACGCCGTGCAGGACCACGCGCTGGAGATGTCCAACGTGGACCCGGTGCGCAGCATGGCCGAGATGCTGGACACCATGCGCGCCTATGAGATGAACCAGAAGATGGTCCAAACCCAGGACGAGCTCCTGGGCAAAGCCGTCAACGACATCGCCAAATCGTGAGAACTTCAACGAGCTTCCCTCTCCCCCGTGGGGAGAGGGCTAGGGAGAGGGGAACCATCGCATGACTATGTTCGGCTTGTGGACGGCATCCAGCGGCATGCGCGCCCAGCAGACCGCCGTCGACATCTCCGCCAACAACCTGGCCAACGCCAGCACCGTTGGCTTCCGCCGTGCGCGCGGGGACTTTCAGGACCTGCTCGTGGAGCGGCTGGATCCCTCGGGCGGCGGTCTGCTCCGCGGGGACGACACGCTGCACGCCAACTCCGTGGGCGCCGGCGAGGGCCTCGAAGCCACGAAGCTGATGTTCAACGAAGGCGGCTTGCAGGAAACGCAGAGCCCCACGGACATCGCCATCGACGGCACCGGCTTCTTCCAGGTGCGGCAGGCCAACGGCCAAACCGCTTACACGCGCGATGGCTCCTTCACGGCCGATGCGAACGGGGACGTGGTGGACCACCGCGGCAACCACCTGCTGGTGCAGGCGCCCGGCGGCGGGCTCCAGCCGCTGAACATCGGGCAGGTGCAGAACGGCTTCCCGGTGCAGGCAACCGACCTGCGGATCGACACCAACGGCGTCGTCACCGGCACGTTCCCCGGCGGCAATCCCTCCGACCCGCCGGTGGCCTTCGGCACGATCCAGCTGGCGCGGTTCATCAATCCCCAGGGGCTGGTGCAGATCGACGCCAACCTGTTCACCACCTCACCTAATTCAGGCCCGGCCATCACCGGTCTGCCGGGCACCGGCACCCAGGCGTCGCCGGGCGCGCCGCTGCTCCAGATGGGGCAGGTCTGGCAGAAACACCTGGAGACGTCGAACGTCAGCACCGGCGACGAGCTGTCCAACGTGATGGTCGCGCAGCGCACCTACCAGATGAACCTCAAAGCCCTCCAATCGGCGGACGAGATGTGGTCGCTGGCCAATCAAATGAAGCGGTCCTAGGAGTGGGAACAGTGCTAAAGAATCGAGGCGGAAGTCCGATAATCACCGTGAAGCACAAAAACGGCATGAACTCTGGAATGGACGCTTAATCGATGACTCTACGAATCAACGATGCGGCGTTGCAGCAGATCCTGCAGACCTACAGCCCCAAGGGCAAGGCTGCTCCGAACCCCATCCAGCTGACCGAAGGGCTCAGCTCGGACAATGGGGATTCGATCACGCTGTCCAACCAGGGCCAGGAGCTGCAGCAGATGATCAAGGCTGCTCAGCAGGCTGGGGACGTTCGTGCCGAGCTCGTTCAGGAGCTCAAGCAGCGGCTCATGAACGGCAGCTACCAGCTGGACCCGCAACTGATCGCCAACAACATGTTGGGCCTCAGTGGCGGCGCCGGCGACTAGCCCCGAGCTTGCGCCTCTCGTAACCATCCTCTCTCGGGAGAAAGCTGTTTACCAGCAGCTGCTGCAGGTTACCGCTGAGGAGCGCCAGGCCATCGTCGATGGCAAGCTGCCTGGTATCAAGGCGGCGCTCCAGCGCAAGCAGGAAATCCTGGAGAGGCTGGCCACGCTCGAGGAGCGCAGGATCGGCTGGCTGCAACGATATGCCCGTAAGCATCGCCTGGACCTGGAGACCATGACCCTGGCCTCGCTCATCGAGGCCAGCACGAATGGCGACCGGGAAGTCCTGGGCCGGCTTCATCGCGCCCTGCGGCGCCAGATCGACCGGCTGGTGCAGATGAACGCCGTGACCAAGAGCCTGTTGAACAAGCTCTTGAGCTCGATTGACGTCTCACTTCATTTCCTGCTGGCCGACGAAGGCTCCGGACCAACCTACGGAGCGCAGGGCCGGCTGCAGCCGTCGGCGAACGTGAGCCGCCAGCTCCTGGAATGCAAAGCGTGAGCTCACCCGCACTCAGCACTCAGCACTCAGCACTCAGGACTTTCTAGATGCTGCCAACGTTCTTCGGACTCAACACCGTTACCCGCGCGCTGCTGGCTCAGCAGGAGGCCATCGACGTTCTCAACCAGAACGTCTCGAACGCCAACACCCAGGGCTACTCGCGCCAGACCGCCGTCATTCAGGCGACCGATCCCTACACCGCCGTGGCGTTCGACCGCCCGTCGCTCTCCGGCCAGCTCGGCCAGGGCGCCTCGGTCACGACGATCAACCGCGCGCAGGATGAGCTGCTCAACTCCCAGATCCGCTTCACCAACCAGAGCGTGGGACAGCTCCAGGTGATGAATGACGCCTACACCCAGATCCAGGCCATTTACAACGATCCGTCGAACGTCGCCATCAACAGCGCGGCAAGCAACTTCTTCAACTCCATCCACGATCTGACGAACACGCCCGAGGACGACTCGGCAAGGCAGCTGGTGCAGCAGAACGGCTCGACGCTGGCGAATGCCATCAGCACTCGTTTCCAGCAGCTGACCACGCTCCAGAGCGACCTCAACACGAAGGTCAGCACCATCGTCCGCGACATCAACAACGACATCAATCAGATCGCCACGATGAACCACGCCATCGCCGAGTCCACCGGCATTGGCGACAACGCCAACGATCTGAAGGACAAGCGGGACGCGCTCATCGACGACCTTTCCACGAAGGTGGACGTACGCGTGGTCCAGAACCCCGACGGTACGGACACCATTCAAATGAATGGCCGGTTCCTCGTGAACAAGGACCAGGCTTATACCCTCACAACCCTGACTGATGCGAGCAGAACCGCGCTCATCAAGCCGGTGCAGGTCTTCTGGCAGGAGGACGTCACCAAATTCCAGAACCTGTACCCGGGCTACGATCCGGTGACCGGTCTCAACCTCACCACCAACGTTTCGGCCGGGACCAATGTGTCCAAGGCGCAGGTCAGTACCGGACAGCTGGCCGGTGCTCTCAACATTCGCGACAACGTCATTCAGAACACGCTGCTGCCGCAGCTCAACGAGCTGTCCGATGCGCTGACCAACACGCAGGTCCTCAGCAGCAACACGGGCCTCCAAGCCAGCACGCAGCTCACGGGCAGCGCCGCCCTGCCCGACGACTTCACGGTCTCCGTGCTGACGCCGCAGGGCACTGCCTCGCCTGGTCCGGGCCAGATTGCGCAGTACTCGATCAAGTCGGCCCAGACGGCTTCGACCTCCATCACCGGGCTGGGGAATATCGCCAGCACCGTCGCCAGCCTGGCGGGCATCAATCTCACCGCCGGCAGCACCATGACGATCACCGAAGGCAACACGTCAGTCACCTACACGGCCGCGGCTGGTGATACGGCCCAGTCGATGATCAACTACTTCAACACCCACGGGTTCGCCACCTTGACCGGCACGCTGGTGAGCAGCGGCGTTGCGGGCGATCCCCAGCAAGTGCAGCTGAGTGATGGCACGGCGATGGTTATCACCGGCGTCAGCGGCAGCATCTTCAGCACGCTTGGATTCCATCAGGGCACCGTCCAGGGCGCCATCGACGCCATCAACAGCAGCAACGTCAGCCCCTGGGTGCACGCCTCGCTGAACTCGGCTGGCCAGGTCCAGATCGACACCATCGCTTCTGGCGCGCTGGTCAAAGTGGATGGCGCCAACGGCGCGGCCGCGAAGGATTTCGGCTTCTCGGCGTCTGTCGCGGACGGTTTCAACCTCGTCCACGTGCAAGGCTGGGGCTTGAACACGCCTCCGCAGTGGCAGGGTGGCATCAGCGGCCTCACCCTGAGCTCGTCGATCAATGTCGGCGACCGCCTCCAGGTGGTGGCGCCCGATGGCAGCACGGTGAACATCACCGTTCCGCCGCCGTCTACCAACGTCTATCCGCCGCCGACCACCACCACGGTTCAGGCGTTGATCGACACCATCAACGCCAAAGGCCTGTCACATGGCTTCCAGGCGGCGCTTGACGGATCGGGGCACCTCACCATCTTCAGCACGCCGACGACGTATGGCCAGGACGGCACGCTCGTCGGCGCGCCCGCTCAGATCACCGGCGACAACCCGGTGGCCATCACCGCCACGACCAGCTTGTTCTCCTCCGCCGGCAACGACACGCTCACCGTTCAAGGACCGCTGGGCACCGTGAGTTACACCGCCGTCGCGGGCGACACGGTCCAGACGCTGATGGACAAGATCAACTCGGCGAACATCGGCGTCACGGCCAGCATCAACAGCGCCGGCCAGTTTCAGCTCACGTCCCAGAAGAGCGGAGCCAGCCAGTTCATCAAGCTGAGCGGCGTGACCAACACCGCGACGGACACTATGTACGCGACGCTCGGGCTGGGAGTTCCCGCGGGTGGCTCGGTACAGGTGAACGGCCTCGACCACGGCTTCGCTCCCAGCTCCACGCTTACCGTGTCGGCAAACACCACCACCGCGCTCGCTACCACGTCCGTGGCTGGCAGCCCGTTCGCCATCGGCGCGCTGAACCCCCCAACCGGGCTGGGCATCACGCTGACCGGCAACACCTACACCTCGCCGGCGACGATTACCGTGAACGGCACCGATGCCACGACCGGCAAGGCCGTCACCGAGACCATCAGCGTCACGCAGGACGGCACCTACTCGACTTCGCACGCGTACAGCAACGTGACCAGCATCACGCTGAACAACATTGCCGGCGGCACCATCTCGGCCACTCCGATGAACGAATCCGATTTCTTCGGCGACCCAACCGGCGTCAACTTGCCTAAGCCGGTCGCATCCACAAATACGAACCAGTTCTTCTTCGACAGCGCATCTCAGTCGCTGCAGCACCAGGTTCTTGGCGCGACCGCCATCCCCAGCGGCGCCGCGCAAGCTGTCCCTAGCGCCAGCATCACCCAGCTCACGTCGCCCTCGGCGCTCACACTCTCGATATTCCAGGCCACGACGGCCACGGCGCTCACGAAGGCCAACAGCTTCCCCATCCAGGTGGCTGTAACGGGCATCGACGCCTCGACGGGCACCGCGGTGACGGAAACACTGAAGTTCCAGAACCCATCGCAGGTGCTGACGACGTCACACGTCTTCAGCTCGGTGACCGGGATCACGACCACCACCTCCAACGGCGCTTACACGACCAACAGCGCGGATCTGCAGATCACCTCGTCCTCGGCCGGTACGCAGTACGACACCGCGTCGACGCTCGTCGTCGACCCGACGGTGATAGCCAATCCGAGCGTCATCGCGGCCAGCAGCATGCCCGGAATCAATGGCAACGACGTCAACGCCCTGGCGCTCCTGAACGTGCAGCAGCAGGCGGTGGTCACCAATGGCCAGGCCGCGGCGACGCTGGGCGACTTCTACGGCAGTGTGACGGAGAACCTGGGCGGGGCCGCGCAGCAGGTGAACACGAACATGACCTCGGAGCAGCAGCTGGTACAGCACTTCACCAACCAGAAGCAATCCGTCGTGGGTGTCAGCGTCGACGAGGAAGCGGCCAACCTTCTTGCCCTCCAGCACGCCTATCAGGCCGCTGCGCGCGCCATTACCGCCCAGGATTCCATGCTCGACACCATCATCAACGGCATGGGCCTGGTAGGTAGGGCCTAAGCCCTAACGCCGGGCTAAAGCTTTCCGCTGCGCAGCCGACTATCTGTACGTGGCCCCTGGATGGGGTACGGGTTACTGAACAGGGAGTAGTTCATGATTGGGATGCGCGTTACGGACCAGATGCAGCTGGATACCGTTCTCAACGCGTTCCAGGCCAACGAGCAGTCGCTCGAGCGGGCCCAGCAGATCGTTACGACGGACAAGAACGTCAGCCAGCCGTCGGACGACCCGTACGCGGCCTCGCAGGCCATCCTCTTCCGCCAGCGGATTGGGCTGAACACGCAGCTCCAGTCGAACCTCAACGAGGCCAAGGGCTGGCTGGATGCCTCGGACAGCGCCCTCAACTCTCTGGACGACGTTCTGCAGCGCGCGCGGCAGCTGGCCATCCAGATGTCCAACGACACCTACACCACGGCCGACCGCCAGAACGCCTCGAACGAGATTCACCAGCTGCTGCTGCAGGCGGTGGACATCGGCAACAGCCGCTTTGGCGGGCAGTACCTGTTCGGCGGGACCAAGACCACCATTCAGCCTTTCCAGCACGACGGCAGCGCGCAGTCGCCGAATATCAGCGGCGGCGCTCGCCCGCCGGTGACCTACAACGGCGACACCGGCTCCGTTACCCGGCAGGCCGATCAGGCCGCTCAGCTCAAGATCAACGTCTCGGGCGACGAATTCCAGAGCGCCATGAACGACCTGGCCCAGCTGGAATGGGACATGAACAACAGCTTGCACCGGGTCTCAGGCTCCATCTCGGGCATCGACCCGAGCACCGGCACGATGACCGGCCGGCTCGACGCGAGCAACAAGGCCATCACGGTCAACACGTTTTCGATTAACGGAGTGGCCATCGGCCACGCCATCACGCTCTCGCCCCAGTCCTCGGTGCTGGCCAACCGCACGATTCCTGGGGTGGCCGCGGGCGACACGGTGCAGGTCACGGGCTTCCAGTCCGGCGACAGCATCCAGACCGTCGTAAACGACATCAACAATGTGTCCAACCAGACGGGCGTGACGGCGAGCATCGATCGGAACGGCGTGCTGGTGCTGCAGAACAGCCCCACCAACACGTCGCAGATTGTGGTCTCGTCGGTCGACCAGGTGATCACCGGCCAGGACCTGACCACGGGCAAAACCGTGGACCTGACCGGCGGCACCGGCACTCCGGTGCCAACCGGTGGCAGCACGGCCAATGATCTGGGCCTGTCGGACACCATCGACAACGCCATCGGCTCGGCGGACGTGGTGGCGCTGGACAGCAGCCTGAGCACGGTCCAGAAGCTGCGGGCTCAGATTGGGGCCAAGTCGAACCGTGTCGACGAGGCCGCCACCAGGCTGACCAGCCTTGGCATCACGCTCACGCAGCTGGATTCCTCCATCGAGGACGCGGACATGGCCAAGGCCGTGTCTAACCTCGCTTCTCGACAAACCGCGTTTCAGGCGGCGCTGGCAGTAGCGGCAAAAACGCTGCCCCCCACGCTACTCGACTTTCTGAGGTAGGGACAAAGGAGCTTCATGATCAGCTTTAGCAAGGAAGCAACGGATCGCGTTTCGGTCGATTCGCGGCAGATCATCACATTCAACTCGGGGCTCATCGGCCTGCCTCACCTGAAGGTCTTCGCGCTCATCGAAGATGAGGAGAGCCTGCCGATTCGCCTCCTGCAGTCGGTCTCGATGCCGGAGTTCGTGTTCATCGTCATCAACCCCTTCACCATCTACCCGAACTACGACATCGAGATTTCCGACGAGGATGCGACCGAGCTGGGCATTACCTCTCCGGGTGACGTGCTCGTCCTCGCCATCGTGACGGTGCCCGAGGACGTGCGCTTCGTGACCGCGAACCTGCTCTCGCCCATCGTGGTGAACATGAAGAACAAGCGGGCTCGCCAGATCCTGCTCTCGGATACGGATTACCCCATCAACTACCGCATCCTTCGGGATGAACGCGTGGAAAGGAGGAATAGCCGCCTGCCAGTGGCGAGCTAGCACTCCAATTGCTCATCCTCACACGTAAAGTCAACGAGCGGGTGATCATCGGCGATGAAGTCGAAATCACCGTCCTCAAGGTCAGCCGGGACAAGGTCAAGCTCGGGATCAAGGCGCCGGAGTCCATCATGATCCAGCGCAACGAGCTCCTGATGTCGGTGGGCGAAGAGAACCGGCGTGCCGCCGGCCCGCTGAACGGCCTGGAGCGCCTGCTCCCGGCCCTGCGCCAGCAGCTCCAGGGAGCCTGACCTAGGGGCGCAGCCTCGGCAGTTTAGGGGCGATCCCTGATGCACCGGGCTGCCGGTCGCCAGATACTGAACTGGCCGCGCAGTACGCGCAGGCAGATGCTGAAAGGAGGTCAGTGAGCATCGCTATTTGCATCGATCCGCGCTCGGAACGTGCCGTAGCCGCTGACTACTTCCAGCAGGTGAGCCAGCTCATGGGCGCCGTGGACCTGGAACAAGTCGAAGCCGCCATCCAGACGCTGCGCCAGGCGCGCGACAGCGGCGCCAGCATCTTTGTCATCGGCAACGGCGGCAGCGCCGCGACGGCCTCCCACCTGGCGACCGACTTGGCTAACGCGGTCCGCCGCGCCGGCCAGCACCCCGTCCGCGCCTTCAGCCTGGCCGACAACACCGCTTGCCTCACGGCGCTCGGCAACGACGAAGGCTACGAGCAGGTATTCGTCAGCCAGGTCGACGGCCTGGTCCGGCGCGGGGATGTGCTCGTGGCCATCTCCGCCAGCGGGAACTCGCCCAACCTCGTGCGTGCGGTCGAGCTGGCGAAGGCCCGCGGCGCCCGAACCGTGGGCCTCCTTGGCTTCGACGGCGGCCGGCTGCGCTTTCTGGCCGACGACGTGGTAATGGTCCCATCGCCAACCGGCGCCTACGGCCCCGTTGAGGACGTCCACCTGATGCTGAGCCACGCCATCACCACGAGCTTGTGCAATGCATAGTCTGGTCACCGGCGGCGCCGGATTCATCGGCAGCCATCTTGTCACCGAGCTTCTCGCCCGTGGTCACAGGGTCACGGTCCTCGACAATTTCTCGACAGGCCGGCCGGCCAACCTGGCGCACCTGGACGGCACCGCGGGCCTGGAGGTGATTGAGGCCGATGTGGCCGACCTGCGCGCTATCCGCCCCCTCTTCCAAGGCGTCGATTGGGTCTTCCACATGGCCGCGCTGGCGGACATCGTCCCCTCGATTGCTGAGCCGATGGCGTACCACCACAGCAACGTGGATGGCAGCATCGCCGTGCTGGAAGCAGCGCGCGCCGCCGGCGTGAAGCGGTTCCTTTACACGGCTTCCTCCTCCTGCTACGGCCTGGCCGAGATCTTCCCGACGCCGGAGACTGCCCCGGTGCAGCCGCAGTACCCCTACGCGCTGACCAAGTACCTGGGCGAGCAATACGTGATGCACTGGGCGCAGCTATACGGGCTTCCGGCCGTGAGCCTGCGGCTGTTCAACGTCTACGGCCCCCGGTCTCGGACGAACGGCACCTACGGTGCGGTGTTCGGCGTGTTCCTGGCCCAGAAACTCGCCGGCGAGCCCTACACCGTCATTGGCGATGGCAACCAGACGCGCGACTTCACGTTCGTGACCGACGTGGCGAACGCCTTCATCACCGCGGCCGAGTCGAGCGTCGTCGGCGAGATATTCAACGTTGGCTCAGGCGGCACGTACAGCGTGAACCGCCTGGTGCAGCTGCTGGGTGGGCCCGTGGTGCACATCCCCAAGCGGCCCGGCGAGCCCGACTGCACCTTTGCCGATACGACGAAGATCCGCTCGGTCCTGGGCTGGCGCCCGAGCGTGAGCTTCGAGGACGGCGTGGCGGAGATGCTGCGGCACATCGACTACTGGCGCGAGGCGCCCGTGTGGAACCCCGCCTCCATCCGGGAAGCGAGCCGCGACTGGTTCAACTTCCTCGGGAAATCCGAGCCTGTGGAGAGCGCCGCGTGATCGCGCTTTCCGCCGCCGTCCAGAGCAAGGCCAGCAAGCCCGCCTGCCGCAAGCTCGGCAAAGTGCTGGATCTCGACGACCTGGCGTTCGAACTGCGCACGCTGAAGGCGGCAGGTCGCACCATTGTCCACTGCCACGGCGTGTTCGACCTGCTGCACCCCGGGCACATCCGCCACCTGGCCGAAGCCAAGCGCATGGGTGACGTGCTCGTCGTGACCATCACTCCCGATCGCTACGTGAACAAGGGTCCGCATCGGCCCGCCTTCACGGAAACGCTGCGGGCAGAAGTACTGGCGGCGCTGGATGCCGTCGACTATGTGGGCATCAACCGCTGGCCCACCGCCGTGGAAGCCATCGAGCTGCTGCGGCCGGACGTCTACGTCAAGGGCCAGGACTACAAGCAAGCCAGCGACGACGTGACTGGCGGCATCGTCCACGAGGCCAACGCCGTTGCCTCGGTCGGCGGCCGCATCGAGTTCACGGACGACATCACCTTCAGCAGTTCGAACCTTATCAACCGCTACCTGCCGGCCTACTCCGCCGAAGTCAACGACTACCTGGCGGCCTTCCGCGAGCGCCACTCCGCCGACGAGATCAAGGGTTACCTCGACGCGCTGGCGAACCTGCGCGTACTGGTTTTGGGCGAAGCAATCCTGGACGAATACGTCTACGTCTTGCCGCTTAACAAGTCCGGCAAAGAGCCCATCCTGGCCATGCGGCATGAGGGCCGCGAGATGCACGCGGGAGGCAGCCTGGCCATCGCCAATCACCTGGCCGAATTCTGCCGGACTGTCGATCTTGTCTCCTACGTAGGCGAAACAAATCACGAAGACTTCATGCGAGCGCAGTTAAAGGCGAACGTGGAGCCTGTCTTCATCAACAAGGCGAACTCGCCCACAGTGCTCAAACGCCGGTATGTAGACAGCTACTCCCTCACAAAAATGTTCGAGGTCTACGAGATTAACGACGATCCTCTGGCCGAAGCCGAGGAGCGGGAGCTCGCGGCAGTGGTGGGCGCCGGTTTGGGTGCTTGTGACGTGGCGCTCGTCAGCGACTTTGGCCACGGACTCATCACCCCGAACACCATCCGTTTGCTCGAAGAGGCTGCGCCTTTCCTGGCGGTAAACACACAGATCAACGCTGCCAATCTCGGCTTCCACACCATCTCGAAGTACCCGCGTGCAGACTACGTGTGCATCCACGAGGGCGAGCTCCGGCTCGACTACCGCAACCGAAAGGCGGATGTGCGTGACCTCCTGACCAACCTGTCAGAGCAGATGTCCTGCCCGTGCGTGATGGTTACGCAGGGCAAGGCGGGCAGCACCGTCTACACGACCGGCGGCCAATTCGCGCAGGGCCCTGCGTTAGCTCTGCAAGTTGTCGACCGCGTTGGTGCTGGGGACGCCGTATTTGCCATCACCTCACTGTGCGTCTCACAAGGCGTGGCGGCGGACGTCGTCAATTTCATCGGCAACGTCATCGGTGCCCAGGCTGTGCGCATCGTTGGCAACAGCTCGTCCATCGACCGCGCGGCCGTCTTCAAAACAATCGATTCGTTGCTGAAGTAGGAACCTGACCCATGCCTGCGGCCACTCCCAATCTGAAAACCGTCCTCGTGACCGGCGGGGCGGGTTACGTTGGCAGCGTCCTCGTGCCCAAGCTCCTGGCCGCTGGCCACGCCGTGAAGGTCCTAGACCTGTACCTCTACGGCGACGACGTGCTCGACGAGGTGGCGCACGAACCCGGCCTGCAGCAGATCAAGGGTGACATCCGCGACCGCCCGCTGCTGGAGGATGCCCTGGCCGGCTGCGATGCCGTCATCCACCTGGCCTGCATCTCCAACGACCCCAGCTTCGAGCTCGATCCGGAGCTGGGCAAGTCGATCAACTTCGACGCCTTCGGCCAGCTCGTGGACGTGGCCAAGGATGCCGGCGTCCGGCGCTTCGTCTACGCCTCATCCTCCAGCGTGTACGGCATCAAGGACGAGCCCAACGTTACGGAGGACCTGCCCCTCCTGCCGCTGACCGACTACTCCAAGTACAAGGCCATGTGCGAGGACGTGCTGCACGCCAAGCGAGAACCGGGCTTCGCCACACTCATCCTGCGCCCCGCCACCGTGTGCGGCTACTCACCCCGCCTGCGGTTGGACCTCACGGTGAACATCCTGACCAACCTGGCCGTCAACAAGCGCGAGATCACCGTCTTCGGCGGCAGCCAGATGCGCCCCAACATCCACATCGACGATATGACCAACCTGTACGTGAAGTCGCTGCAATGGAGTGACGAGCAGGTGGACGGCAAGGTCTACAACGCCGGCTACCACAACCACACCGTCAGCGAGATCGCCGATACCGTGCGGACCGTCGTCGGCGACGACGTGAACATCGTCACCACCCCCACCGACGATAACCGCTCGTACCACATCTCTTCCGAGCGCATCAAGCGCGAGCTGGGCTTTGAGGCCGAGCGCTCGATCGAGGATGCCGTGCGCGACCTCACGACCGCGTTCGCCGCCGGCAAGATCCCGAACTCGCTGACCGACCCGCGCTACTTCAACATCAAGCGCATGCAAGAGGTGGCGCTGGCGTGATGCTGCAAGCTACCGCTCGGCCTGCTGCCGAGGACGTGGACCTCAGGCTCGTGGCGGCTCAATTTCGAGCCCGACTCGTCGAGCTCTCGCACCAGGCTGGGACGGCTCATTTGGGCGGCTCTCTGTCATGCGCCGACATCATGGTTGCAGCCTACTGGGGCGTGCTGGACGTCGATGCCGGCCGGCCTGAAGATCCAGCTCGGGACCGGCTAATCCTGAGCAAGGGACACGCGGCCACGTCGCTCTACGTCGCGCTGGCCATGAAGGGCTTTTTCCCGGAGGCCATGCTCGACGATTACGCTGAGCCAGGCAGCCCGCTTGCCGAGCACCCAAGCCTCGGTTCCGTGCCGGGAGTGGAAATCTCGAGCGGCTCGCTGGGGCACGGACTGTCGATCGGCATTGGCATGGCGCTGGGCTTGCGTCTGCAGGCTCACCAAAGCCGTGTGTTTGTCGTCATGAGCGACGGGGAGTGCAACGAGGGCTCGGTGTGGGAAGCGGCGATGTTCGCTCCCATCCACAAGCTCGATCGGCTGGTGGCCATCATCGACTTCAATCGCTGGCAGGCGACTGGCCGCAGCGAAGAAGTTATGGCCCTGCAACCACTTGCAGACAAGTGGAAGGCTTTCGGCTGGAGCACCTATGAGGTGGACGGCCACGATCCGTACGCACTGCGCGAACTCCTATCCTCGGTGCCGGATGGCAGCGGCAAACCCATAGCTGTCGTCGCGCACACGGTGAAGGGCAAGGGCGTGTCCTTCATTGAGGACGACAACAACTGGCACTACCGAATTCCGACCACAGACGAGGTAATCGCCGCCAAGCGAGAGCTGGGGATCGTGCAGCCGTGAGGAACGCCTTCGCAGCCGAGATCACAGAACTGGCCGAATACGATGAGCGGCTCGTCCTGCTTTCGGGGGACATAGGCAACCGCCTCTTCGACACTTTCAAGGAGCGCTACTCGGACCGCTTCTACAACTGTGGAGTTGCCGAAGCGAACATGACCAGCCTCGCAGCCGGCCTGGCGCTCACTGGCTTCCGGCCGCTCACATACACCATCGCCCCATTCGCCATCACTCGCTGCTTCGAGCAGATTCGAGTGGACCTCTGTTACCAGAAGTTGCCGGTGATCATCGTCGGCACCGGAGCCGGCTTGTCCTACGCGTCCAACGGAGCCACCCACCACTCCTGCGAGGACATTGCGCTGCTGCGCGCGCTTCCAAACATGACAGTCGTGTGCCCCGGTGACTCCTGGGAATTGCGGGCGGCCCTGCGGGAAGCACTGCATCAACCTGGCCCTGTCTACCTTCGGATTGGCAAGAAGGGTGAGCCCCTGGTTCACGGTGGACTACCCGAATTGACACTTGGAAAGGCCTTGGAGATTCGTGCTGGTCGGGATGTGTGTCTCCTGAGCACCGGCAACATGCTGGCGCCGGCTGTGCAATGCGCCGAGCAGCTTAGCCGCGAGGGGATTTCGGCTCGGGTGATGAGTTTTCACACGGTGAAACCCCTCGATGAGCAAGCTTTGCAGGATCTGTCCAGCCGGTATCCCTTGCTGGTGACAATTGAGGAGCACAGTCGCCTTGGCGGTCTGGGAGGAGCAGTCGCAGAATGGCTTGCCGATCACCACGAACAACGCACGCGACTGCTCCGCATCGGCACTCCGGACGGATTCTTCCACGAAGCAGGCGAGCAAGATTACGCGCGTGAGCGCCTCGGTCTGAGCGTGCCTGCCATCATCGGTCAAATCGGGACGGCGCTGGAATCGCAGCCGAAGATCGCGAGTCTTGCCCTTGCCAGCCTGTGAGCGAGCGGTCGTCGGTGTGGACTTCGACAACACCATCGTCTGCTACGACGACCTGTTTCACGCAGTTGCGCTCGAAAGAGGGCTGATCCCGGCGGATCTTCCTGTGCGCAAAACGGCGGTCCATAACTACCTGCACGAGACGGGCCGGCCCAGTGCTTGGACGGAGCTGCAGTCGGTAGTCTACGGTGAGCGACTCCTGGAGGCGGCGCCGTTTCCCGGCGCGCTGGAGTTCATCCGAACGTGCCGCCGCTCCGGTATAGCCGTGCGGATTGTCAGCCAGAAGACCCGCTATCCCTATCTGGGCGGGCGGCATGACTTGCATGCTCGCGCCCATCAATGGCTCGCAGACGCCGGATTCTACGACCGAGCGCGTGCCGGTCTGCTGCCTCAGGATGTCTACTTCGAGGCCACCCTGCAAGACAAGCTTGAGCGCGTTCGGGAGCTGCGCTGCGATGTGTTCGTCGACGACCTGACCAAGGTCTTGCTGGCCGCAGAGTTCCCGCAAGGAGTCGAGCGCGTCCTGTTCGATCCGTACAGTGAAGCTCCGAGTGGGTGGCAATTCCCGAGAGTGTGTTCCTGGCTCGAAGCGCAGCAGTCAGTGCTGTATGAGGCCGCGGCGTGATCGACGTAGCGTCCGCGGCGGTTACGCCGCTGCTCGAGGAAATCGGCGAGGCACGCGATTTCCGCATGAGGCAGCTGCCGACCAGCGGAAACAACCGCGTATTTCGCGTGGATTTGCCGAATCGGTCGCTGCTGCTGAAGGCCTACTTCCATTCCGATGCCGACCCGCGGGATCGCCTGGGCGCAGAATTCCTGTTCACCAGCTTCGCCTGGAGCCATGGATTGGATATGGTGCCGCGCCCCCTGGCCGTGGACCGCGCCAACCATCTCGGCCTCTATGAGTTCGTAGACGGGCGCCGGCTAGAGCCGGAGGAAATTGACTGGCAACGCGTGTCGGAGGCGCTGCGGTTCTATCGCGCGCTGAATGCCCATCCCGAGTCTGCCGCGGCGTGGCGCCTGCCAGCCGGTTCAGAAGCCTGGTTCACCATGGAGGGCCACCTTTCATGCTTGGAGCGCCGCCTGGCAGGCCTCCAGGCAACTGTGCCCGAGTCGGACACCGATCGTGAGGCGGCGGAATTCATAGCGACCGAGCTCGCCCCTGCGGCGGCGCATGTGGCGGCGCAGGTCCGCAGCTCTGCTGCCAGGCTGAACCAGAGCCTCACTCGAGAGATTCCATCTGAGGATCGCAGGCTGTCGCCCTCCGATTTTGGATACCACAATGCCATCCTGCGGACAGACGGCCGCCTCACGTTCGTCGATTTCGAATACGCCGGCTGGGACGACCCCGCCAAGATGGTGTGCGACTTCTTCTGCGCACCCGCGGTTCCCGTACCTATGCGGCTGTTCCGAGCTTTCGCGGAAGCGGCAGTGGCCGATCTTTCCAGCCCCGAGATGCACTTTCAGCGAATAGAGCTGCTCCTACCCGTGTACCAGCTGAAGTGGTGCTGCATCATGCTGAACGAATTTCAGCCCGCCGCCAAACTCCGGCGTCGCTTCTCCGGCGCCCTGGCGGACGAAGACAACGCAAAGCAAGCGCAGCTGGCCAAAGCGTCTGCCGCTTTGGCCGCGCTGAGCAATTCATAGGAAGGTCCATGGCAAGCGTCGATTTCCTCACCCCGCTGCACACCAGTACCAAGCGGGACTACGTGCAGCGCGTGGTCGAGTACCCCAAAGCGGAGAGCGCCAAGGTGGCGAAGCGCTTCGGTTGTGAGTATTGGGATGGCGACCGCCGGTTCGGTTACGGCGGCTACAAGTACGACGGACGCTGGCGTCCCGTAGCCGAGGCCATGGCCGAGCATTATGGGCTCAAGACCGGCAGCAGCGTCCTCGACGTCGGTTGTGGAAAGGCCTTCCTGCTGTACGAGCTCACCCAAGCCGTCCCGGGCCTCGAAGTACGTGGGGTTGACATCTCCGCATATGGGATAGCGCACGCGAAGGAAGAGGTCCGTCCACATCTGCAGGTGGCGAACGCTACGAGCCTGCCATTTCCCGACAAGAGCTTCGACCTGGTAATCTCGATCACCACGCTCCACAATCTGTACTGCTACGAGCTGGATTGCGCTCTTCGGGAAATCGAGCGAGTCGGCCGGAAGGACAAGTACATCGTCGTGGAGTCCTACCGGAACGAGGAGGAGAAAGCCAATCTCCTCTATTGGCAGCTCACCTGTGAGATGTTCTGTACTCCCGAGGAATGGAGGTGGTGGTATAAGCGCTGCGGCTATACCGGAGATTACTCCTTCATCTATTTTGAGTAGACGTCCGCTCGCGATGCCCTCCACCATGCGAGCGGCGATACTGGCTGAGCTCCATGCGCCGCTGCGGGTCGATGAGGTCCAACTGCCGGATGAGCTCGATTTCGGACAGGTGCTGGTGCGCCTCCACTACACGAGCATCTGTGGGGCGCAGCTCGGTGAGATTGACGGAGTCAAGGGCCCGGACAAATTCCTGCCGCATCTGCTCGGGCATGAGGGCTCGGGCGTCGTACAGGCGATTGGTCGAGGGGTGACGCAGGTTGCGCCCGGGCAGCGAGTAGTGCTGCACTGGATGAAGGGCGCCGGCGTCCAAGCCGACCCACCGAGATACCGCTGGCGGGGTCGTGACCTTAATGCTGGCTGGGTAACCACATTCAACGACTGGGCGGTTGTCTCCGAAAACCGCGTGACCCCGATACCCAAGTCGCTCCCGATGGACCTGGCCCCGCTGTTCGGGTGCGCGGTGACCACGGGCCTGGGGGTGGTCACGAACAACGCGCACCTCGGGCCCGGCGAGTCGATCGTTGTGTTCGGGGTCGGTGGCGTCGGGCTGAACGTCGTTCAAGCGGCCTCGCTCGTCTCGGCGCGGCCCATCATCGGCGTGGACCTCTACGACAGCAA
>Ga0070738_10002867_pt1 | contig 24622 bp, 18 predicted proteins | sample Coa_R2_2_FD_66446 | JGI IMG/M metagenome (GOLD analysis project Ga0070738, IMG submission 66446) | Surface soil microbial communities from Centralia Pennsylvania, which are recovering from an underground coalmine fire - Coalmine... | ecosystem: Environmental > Terrestrial > Soil > Unclassified ... | reverse complement strand
TGACTCTATCCCCACAGCCGCTTTAACGCACTTAGTACACGTCACCATAAGAGGGGGATAGAATTGAGCGTCCATGCCTCAGGCTAATGCTTGGATGCTTTCCCCACCAATGACTCATGACCAATGACGTTTGATTTCCGACCCCTATTAATGACGCGTTGGACTTAGCCATTGCCTCTGTCACCGAATCAGTCAAGGCGGTGCCCACAGTGAGCACAAAAGCGATCGCTGGGCTTTATAGCCATACCACACTGTCCACAAAATCGCCGTTGGTTCGCCGCATCCGCTGATTCTGATGCTGCGTCTGCGGATTGAGCGATCGAATGGAATGGTGGCTCAGGTGCCATTGACGGTGGATTCATGCTCATCTGCATGTTTCCCATCTTCATGGTCATGGCGGCACCATCCATTTCCATATCGCCCATCTTGAGCGGCGGTAGGGGCTGCATTGGCGCGATTGGTGGCATCGTGTTGATGGATCGGGTGGTAGCTTGTAGTGGAAGGGACTGGCCCTGATCGGCGATCGTGGCTGCATCCAGTATGCTGATGCGGCTGCCCTGAACTTGCACAACCCACGTCCCCTGAGCCGTGACAATTCTCACGCCGACGCCACCGCCTAACCGAAACGCTTCCGGTGGTGCTGTCCAGCGCCCCGTCTGAAATCGACTGCTCGACTGCTGTTGCTGTCCCGGACGGCTACTCAGCGTCGTGACTATCGTCTGATCGGCTGAATTTTCTAGACCGATACGCTGTCCATCGCCCAACTCGCACACATAGCTATGCATTGCAATCGCCCCTGCCACACAATGGACTCTTAGCCTTATTGTGACAGGAAGCCCAGACCCTAGCGCGATTTATTTGAGGCCATGCTCTCGCCTTCACTGATCAAAAATTGCGCCCCGCCGCCTCAGATCGGCAGCAGCCTCTTTGGTCAACCCCGAGTTGCTGCCAAGTACTGCTTTTTCAAATATTGCTCCGGCTAAATTTGCATCGCTGAAATCAGCCCACCGTAGATCAGCATGGCTGAAATTTGTGCCGTACAGATTAGCCCCTCTAAAATCAGCGTTGACTAAAGACGATCGACGCAAATCCACATGGTTCAAAGACGCCAGATGCAGACTGGCATCATCGAGTTTGCAGCCAATCAAGACAGCACGGCGCAGGTCAGCGTGATTCAGGTTTGCTTTAGTCAGATTGACCCCGGTTAGGTTAGCGCTTAACAGTTGAGCGTTAATTAAACTCGCGCCCATCATGTCGGCACTCACCAGACTTGCACCATTCAACTTAGCGTTGATCAGGTTAGCCGCCATCAGATTGGCGTTGATCAGACTGGCCTCCGTCAAATCGGCATTGACCATGTTGGCTTTGGCAAAGTTGGTGGCCACTAAGTTTGCTTTTACCAAGTGCGCCGATCGCAAATCAAGTCCACTGAGATTAGCAGACGCCAGATCGCGAGCCGGGTTCAGTCCAGCAATCTTGGCAAGTTCAAAGAAGTCATCGGTATCGGCCTCTACAATTCGCTGGATCAGTTCTCGAAGCTGCGTCAGGGATCTTTCACTAACCATTTTGCAAACTGCCCAAAGCGTGTAGGGCATTAATCAGGGACACGTATAGCTACAACTACAGTGATGTCTAGCCAGTTTCGCAATGCCCCGGATTCTAGCCGTATATCCATACTATAAACAAACACAGTTCAGACCGAAAGGCGATCAGTCTGAACGAGAGCTTTCGACTATTGTAAATAAAAAATGAGTCGGAGGAAAATAATTGAATCTAGTGGCTCTCAGCGATGGTGCCCAAAGCTCTTGTAGCGGTATGGAGCATGGCAACAATCACCCACCTGGACCTGGATCAAATAATTAAACCGGGATGAAATCTATGCGACATCCAGCTCTGACTTGGCGACCCACATCATAATTAGCTGTTCGATGACAGCCTGCTTGTTGGGGCTAAGCCCTTTTGGCATCAGGCTCTCTACCAGTGCATCTACGTTTGCAGCGTTTGAGTTCTCTGCCAGAACACGACTCTGGCTGCTGGACGCAACTGAACTACGGTCGAGATGGGAGGAACTATAGTTCAGATGATCCGCTTGAAGATGTTCTGGTCGAAACATAGTGGCAACAGAGGTTGAGGTTTCAAGTAGAGGAGGGTCAATTCTCCTGGACAGTACCGCAATCTGCGGTACTGTCCAGCAAGCGATCAGCAACTGGAACAAGCGAACTATCCTAACGCTCGGTTAAAATAATCGTTCCTAATGCATATTAGCGCTTTGGCACACACAGTCAAGCGTCACCCGGAGAAACTCATATTCCAACATTGGAAGCCCAGTTTGGACAGTGAGTTACCGCTACCCATACGGCAGCGATACTTTAATGTACCCGAGATGCTACGACGATAACACCCCCCTGAGAGCTTCGATCTGCTCATACAAAATCTTCATATCGGACTATGGCATAAAGCAGACCGTAAGCACCTATGGTAGGTACATGGCTCGGACGCGCTATGCCCCCATCATAACAAAGCGGTCTGGCAGTTTTGGGGCCAACCGGGTGCGTGCAGTTGGGTAGGTTGCTCTACGAAGCGCTGGGGTAGGTTTTGTGATCGTCGATCGCCTGGGTGATAAACCATTCCAGTTTGGAAATAAAGACGGGTTCGGCAAATTCACGCGCACGCTCGATGCAGGCCTGGGAGGAGAAGCGGAGTCCTTCAAATTGGGCGATCGCGGCACACAGGCTCTCTACAGTTGGTTGATCAAACAATAACCCGGTTCGGTAATTCAGAATGACTTCGCGGATGCCGCCCAGCGCCGACGCGATGACTGGAATCCCGTGCCCCATTGCCTCAACGGGCGCAAACCCAAAATCAGCTTTCTGGTTGGGCACAATCAGTGCTTTTGCATGAGCGTAGATCTCTGGCATCGCCTCATCCGCCACCGCCCCCAGAAATTGCACCTGGGAACCTGCTAGGCGCTGGAGGCGATCGGCATCGCGGCCTGTCCCGACGACCCATAGATGCCGATTTAGTTGATTGCAGGCTGCGATCGCCAACTCAACATTCTGATGCTGGCTCAACGATCCAACATACAGGTAGTACTGCTGGCCAGCCTCCCCTTTGCCCTTCACCTTGACCGGCGGCGGGATCACTTCAACCGCGCGGCGGTAAAACTTGCGAATGCGTTGGGCAACGATTTCGGAGTTGGTGACGAAGCGATCGACCCGCTGGGCAGCATAAAAATCGTACTGCCGCAGATACGTGTTCAGCCATTGCTGATACCAGGAGCGATCGCCAGCCTCCGGTTCCCAGAGGCCACGCGGCGGCGTATGGCAATAGCTGATATGCAGGGTTTCAGCACGAGTCAGCACTGACTTGCTGAGATAGTCACCCGAGGATGAAATTACCAGGTCATAGGCAGACAAATCCAGCGATTCCCAGACGTAAGGCAAGATGGCTCGCAGGGACGGATAGTAGCGTGTTATTCCAGGTAGTTGCTGCAAGGCCGTTGGGCGAATGTCCCAATCAGCGAAGGCGGCGATCGCCGTCCCTAATCGCGGACGGTCAACAAACGCGGTATAGACAGGCGCATCGGGATACATCTGATGCAGTACCTTCAGAACACGCTCTGCTTCGCCATATTCGCGGAAATAGTCATGCACAAGGGCGACTTTCATGCTGAGGAATCCTTACAATCGCGCTCAGTGCAAACGGGCTAACCTTCTGGTAGCGGTCGCCCTTTGGGTTCGGGGAGGGCAGGGCCGCGATCGTACGGCATGGGGATGTACTGCACGGACGGTTTACCGCCCTGAGGTTGGGGAAAGAGATCCATCAAATTGTAAATCGCTCTCGGCAACCCGACCGTAATTGGTAGCCCCAGTTCACTGGCTTCCTCAACCGTAATGGGATAATCGTGCGTTACCTGTCCGGTCGTCAAGGCTTCAATGATCGGTTCAACGCGTTCTGGGGCAATCTTGGGATAGGGAATTGTGTCCTGCAAGAGCGTTCGCACAAACCGCTGCACCTGTTTGATTGCCTTGCGCGAAAGGTCAGCCATAATCAGCGTTTCGTCGTCAATTTCGCTGATGGGCTTTTGTTCAACCACTGCTAAGATGCTGGCGGCCGCAAAGTTACCCAACTGTGGATCGACCGGACCCAAAACGGCGTTTTCATCCATCAAAATTTCATCCGCCGCCAGTGCCAGCATCGTCCCGCCGCTCATGGCGTAATGAGGCACAAATACAGTTACTTTGGCTGGGTGGCGAATGAGCGCTCTAGCAATTTGTTCCGTTGCCAGCACCAGGCCACCGGGCGTGTGCAAAATCAGGTCGATCGGCACATCAGGGGGTGTAAAGCGAATAGCGCGTAGCACCTGTTCCGAGTCTTCGATCGTAATATATCGCGATACGGGAATCCCCAACAGGCTGATTGATTCCTGGCGATGAATTAGCAGAATGGTACGGCTATTGCGCTGTCGTTCAAAGTCTCTAATTGTCTGAACGCGTCGAAACTCTAACTGTCGCCGTTGCCATAACGGTTGAAGCGATGAAATAACAATAAAGATCCAGAATAAATCAAAAAAATTAAAGTTCACTAAGGCTGACTCCCTGATTTCAAATCGAGCAGCGATCGCCTCTCATTATTTCAGCTTCACTTAGAAAAATGTCTATCTGGGGAGACATCCGCGTGAACAAATGCGAAGACGATGGTGAATAATCTGGTTCTGGCAGCGGCTTTAGTTGTCCACACCTCTCGCAAGAGATAATTTCTTACGGGTGAAACCAATACCAATGGTAGTGGGGTATACGGTATTGAGCGCGATACAGTATTGGCGAATGTTAGAACTGAGGGCACGATTATGAGTAACGCTAGAGATACCTCCGATCGCGTTAAGGATGATTCTTACGATAGAGGCATTATTCCCGCTGAAACAGCAGCCCGGAAGGAAAGAGAGGGTGGAGAGTTTAAGACTCATCCAACAGAAAACAATTCTGACAGCGTTCAAACAGACGGCGGCTACACGGTCGATAAAGAGGGCCTGTTGAACAACTACGCTGTAGAACCCGAAATGTATTACGAAACACCGGGTGACGCTCGCCAACCGGAAGATGAGCCAGATGCCCAGCCTGGTCAAGGCCCAGGCGTCGTCTAGGGTGTTGTTTAGCGATTGACCAGTCTGTCGATTGATCAGCCGTTTAGCAAATTAGCCGTTTAAGAACTGGATACTGTAGGGATGCCTAATTGGGCATTCCTACAGTTTTGCTTTAACAGCCTGACGGATTTCTGGTAAGCGCACGGTAGTCCCCCCTTCTGTCCCCGGACAAGCCGTGGCAACGCGATCGCGATGGCCACAGATCAACGGTAAGTTGCGCGTCCCAAAGTCAGCCGTAGGCGTCGGAACGGGCGTCACTGGATCAGTAAAGCCATAGCGCTGACAGAGTTGAGTACACAGCGCCACTGCCGATTGAAACTGCTGGCTTGAGATGGTAGCAGTGGTAAACGTGCCATCAAAGGCCACGCCCAATCCATCGTTGACCACGTCATGGGCACCACGCTTGCGCTCCGATCGACCGACGTAGATGCGCCCGCTAGACATGATGACGTAGTGATAGCCAATATCACTCCAGCCATTGCCATTGACATGACTATTCCAGATGGTTTGCATCCGAGCAACTTCTTGAGCCTGAGTGGCGCTGACTGGCAGAGCTGCGAGATCGGTGTGGTGAAGGGTAATTCGTTTGGGCTGAAGGTCGGGCAGATCGGCAGGAGTTGCCTGATTTGTCCAGGTGCTCCGGGGGAAAATTTGCAAATCGGGTGTGGGTGCTCCCTGTACGTCTAGCGTAATCTGAGCCCGATCCTGCTCTGACCCGATGATCTCGATGAGGCGCTTACCCGATTGATGGAAAAGAGCGGTGGCCTGCCACTTGCCTGCCTGCACTTTGGGACGGGCCAGTTCTGACCGCTGATCCGCTCTAAGTACTAATTCAGCCCCATCACTGTAGTTTTCCGCACTGCCCTGAAACGTTACCATTTGCTCAACCCGCACATTTTGTGGCACGTTGGTGAAGCTTACTTTGGGTGGTCGCGGGGGCGTCGTGCCAGTGATGCTCACAGTCACCTGGGCCCGGTCTTGTCCATTCCCAATAATTTCTAACAGGCGGCTGCCTGCCTGGTTAAACCCTACCACCGCCTGCCATTTGCCAACCTGCACTTCAGGACGCGCCAGTTCATATTGCTGGTCGGCCCGCAGCAACAGGCGTGCACCGTTAGCGTAGCCGTCAGCTGCACCCGTCACAACGACGGCCTGTCCCACTTTGATGGGTTGAGGTACGGTCACAAAGCGCAACCGATTGGCAGGCGGGACGGGAGTTGCGGCAACCTGGATTACGACTTCAGTACTATCGTTGTCGATCGCGATCTTCAAGCGTCGGTTACCCGCCTGCTGAAACAAAAATGTCACACTCCAACTGCCATCGACATCTACGATTGGGCCGTTTGCTTGATACTGGTTATCTACAGTCAGCGTCAAATTCTGACCGGCGTAGTCGGGTGAAGCTGTCCCAGCGATGACAAACTGTTGTTTGATCTGAACGGGACTTTGGGGCGCTTGTGTAACCTGAATCATTGCAAAAGACCTTTGGTAGCAGTGCGGTGTGCAGATACAGCTTGCTCAAAAGTAGCAGAATGATCGAGGATTGGAGACGTTAAGTTGGAGATTTTAGGAATGAGAGTTTAACACCATGCAATTTTGAGGGAGGGGTTCGGCAATGCCAACCCCATACAGCAGAAGCGTTGTTCCCGTTGTTTACAGCGTTGGTCAAAACCTTTAGGCCTTAGCAAGCGGCCCAACATACAGTCTGGTAGACGGTCTGGATCGCCGCTGCTTTCACGGTGTATGACAACAGCGATCATTCGCGGTATTTCGACAGCATGTGCCCAGTCTCCATACTTTCATCTGCCTGCTCGTGTCTCAGATCTTTATTCAAATCGCTAGCTATCGCGATTCGGAGTTGACGGCAACAGTGCGAGACGCGATCGCAAAAGCCGCTCAGCCGCGCAATCTGTCGTTTGGTATTGTGTGGCAGGGTAAGACTGGAATTGATCCGATGCCAGCAGAATACCTGCACTGCTGCCGTATCTTATTGGTAGATGCCGATCGCAGTCGGGGAGTGTGTTGGGCGCGATCGAAGGCGCAGCTATTGTGGGATGGAGAACCGTACACACTGCAAATAGACAGCCACATGCGGTTTGTAAACGGCTGGGATGAGTTGCTGCTGCACATGCTGGCCCACTGCCCCAGCGCAAAACCAGTGCTGACAGCCTATCCACCAGCCTATACACCGCCAGACAGGTTACATCCGGGCGAGCCGACAACACTCGCCGCGTCCCACTTTACCGAACAGGGAATTCTCAGCCTGGTCAGCGGCATGAGCCTTGTGCACTCCGTCCGACCACAGTTGGGGCGGTTCATGGCGGCAGGCTTCTGGTTTGCGCCCTCACAGATCCTTTGGGAGATTCCCTACGACCCACTGCTTTACTTTCAGGGGGAAGAGATCAACCTGACCGTCAGAGCGTGGACGCATGGCTGGGACATCTACCATCCGAATCAAATCGTGTGCTACCACGAATACACTCGACCGGGCAAACCGAGACACTGGGAAGACCACCCTCACTGGTGGCAGCTAGACCAGATCGCACAGCACCGCTTACATAACCTGCTGGGAGGAAAGGAGGGTGCGACGAACCTCGATCGCTATGGCTTGGGCACCCAGCGCACGCTCACAGCCTACGAACAATTCAGCGGTGTAGACTTTAAGCGTCAAACCATTAGCGGTCCGGCCAGGAGTGGTCTGGCGATCGCCCACAACAGTCGCTAATTGGCTGAACGGCCTGTAGGCAGCGACGACCAGAGAAATTCCCTGCCACACGCATACCATCACCCAAGCACGGCCATATCGGCTGCTACTATTGCCATCCACGACGATGACCTGACCAATCCCTGATTGTTCAATCGTCAATGCCAGCGGAGTTCTGCGGACAATGGTCTGCTGGAGACGGCGATCGCTACAATAGGGTTGATATAGGGATTATAGGAGCGCACATCTTCATGCCAGGTCAACTCTTGTTGGTAGATGACGAACCGGGCTTGCGTGAAGCGGTGCAGGCGTACCTCGAAGACAGCGGGTTCACCGTTGATGTAGCCAGTAATGCAAGTGCAGGGCTGGAGCTGGCGCGGCAAAAGTTACCTGACCTGATTATCACAGACGTGATGATGCCGCAGGTGGACGGCTACCAGTTTCTCAAGCAACTGCGCGAAGACGCCCAGTTCAAAGCGCTGCCGGTGGTTTTCCTCACGGCCAAAGGGATGACCACGGATCGGATTCAGGGCTATAACGCTGGCGTAGATGCCTATCTATCGAAACCGTTTGACCCCGATGAGTTGGTGGCGATCGTCACGAACTTACTCCAGAAGCGCGACTCGGCTCGGTCTGGAGGTGAAGATGAACCGCGCAATATTGATGATGTCATTCGCGAAATTGAAGAAATCAAGCGACTGCTGACAAAGGGCGGCACAATCCCGCAATCCCCCAACACTGTCAAGATCGATTTTACGCCCCGCGAACAAAGCGTTCTCGATCTGGTTGTAGATGGGTTGATGAATAAAGAAATTGCTCGCCGCCTTGAAACCAGCGTCCGCAACGTTGAGAAATACGTCAGCCGCCTCTTCAGCAAAACTGGCACCAGTAGCCGTACAGAGCTTGTACGCTATGCGCTAGAGCATGGGCTGGTGAAGTGAAGGGAACCGGCCATCGGTGCTCAATGGTCAATCTTCACGCCTCAATCTTCACGCCTCAACCCGCTTCCTGCCCCGGTCTCTTGGCTGCGCCCTGCCCCCGATACCCGGTGCTCTGGCCCTGTTCCCATTCCGCTCGCGCCAATACTACCACTCCATGCACCCGAATCCCGTGCCGTCTTAAGGTCTGAGCGGCGGCACGGGCCGTTGCACCGGTGGTGTAGATATCATCGAGCAGCAGGACGGAACCGGGCGGGGGCTGCCGGCGGAAAGCGTCCCCCAGACTAAAGGCATGGGCCAGATTTTGTTCGCGATCGCGTGCCGTAAGCTGAAACTGCGCGGCGGTTTCGCGCGATCGCTCCAGTCCGTGGGGTTGATAGCGCAATCGAGTCTGTGTACAAAAATGGGTCGCCAATAGTTCTGCCTGGTTGAAGCCGCGCTGTTGGCGTTTGCTGGGGTGCATGGGTATTGGCACCACGGTGAGGGCGGTGAGCGCGGCTCTAGCCGATGCATTGAGCCAGGTATGTGCTAACCAGTGCGCAAAGGGTTGGGCCAGTTCGGGATGATTGTTGTATTTGAAGGCGGCAATGGCCTGCCGCAGTGCGCCGCCATACCGCCCCCAGGCCAGGATGGGTAGGTGCTCGTGGTGTGCCCAGTTTGCATCAGCCAATTGGCACTGTTGCACCTGACGCTGACAGTACTGACAAAATGCGGTTACTGCCGTGCGATCGCAGAGTGGGCATTGAGCCTGCAGCAGCAAATCGGTAAACCCGCGCCACCGCTCACGTAAGCCGCCCATCGCAGCCGTCCTTGTAGCGATTGCATCGATTCATTGGCAAATTCACTCGCTGCTTAATTACCGATCGTTTGGAATTGCGAACGCTGTAGTGGGCTTAATTTACGCCAAGGGGTACATGCTATGTCTTACTAAAGTATGCCCAAGTGGTTATAGCGCGTACCAAGAGGAATAGGCATTGCTACCCGGTTGGTTGAACGTTGATTTTCTGCAGTCATTTCAGCTGTCGATCATGCAGTCGATGGTGAAACCTGAACGCACGCGCCGGGTGCGCTATGGTGCGGCGGTTTTGTTCGTTTTGCTGGCACTGCTGGCCATGCTGCTCCTGAACCCCTGGATCCCGATGCAGCAATCACCGTTTTTGGTGTTTTTTGCCGCGGTAATGGCCAGTGCCTGGTACGGGGGCATGGGGGCAGGGCTTTTGGCTACTGCACTCACAGCGCTGGCAGCAGACTATTTTTTTATGCCGCCCGCCTATTCACTGTTCCTAAAAGGTTCGTCTGATACAGCCAGGCTGGGCCTGTTCATTCTGGTATCGCTCATGATCATCTCACTCAGTTCCGCACGACGGCAGTTAGTGAAGGCACTGCGCCAAGAGCGAGATCTGATCACCGCGATCGTGGGTACAGCGGGTAGTCTCATCGTTGTCCTTGATCGACGGGGCAGAATTATTCAGTTTAATCGAGCGTGCGAACGTCTGACCGGCTACACGTTTGCTGAAGTCAGCGGGAAGCATATTTGGGATTTGTTTCTGCTAGCGGCTGAGGTCGAGCCAGTGAAGCGGGTATTCCAAACGTTATGCATCGATGCCGCACCGAATGAATATGAAAACTACTGGGTCGCCAAAGATGGCACCCGGCATCTCATTGCCTGGTCAAACAGCGCGTTACTGGACGATCGCGGTACCGTCCGTTACGTCATTGGCACAGGACTGGACATTACCGAACGCAAACGCGCTGAGCAAACACTGCAAGCAACCAATCAGGAGCTACAGGCGTTGATTCAGGCATCGCCAGTGGCAATCTCTGTGCTCGACCAACAGGGTGTGGTGAAACGGTGGAACCCAGCCGCAGAGCGCATATTTGGCTGGCCTGCGGCAGACGTGATCAATCGCGTCATGCCAACAGTTCCGGATGACAAACGGGCAGAATTTTGGGCCAACATTGAGGCGACCCTGCGCGGCAATCTGATCAACGGCCTGGAAACCTCGCGGCAGCGGCGGGATGGGTCACTAATTCATGTGGGAGTGTGGACGGCTGTACTGCGCGGCCCAACGGCGGAAGACGATCGCATCATATCCATCGTCGCCGATCTGAGCGATCGCAAACAAGCAGAGAGGGCCCTCAAGCTCAGCCAGGAGCGCTTGACCAGCTTTGTAGAAGCCAACGTTATCGGGATCTTGTTTGGCGATACGACTGGCGGCATCATCGAAGCCAATGATGAGTTTCTCCGCATCGTCGGTTACACACGCGATGATCTCCATGCCGGTCGTCTGCGCTGGACAAGCATTACGCCAGCGCAGTATTTACCACTGGACGACGAGCGCATTCGTGAAGCCAAAACGAAAGGAGGCTGCACGCCGTATGAGAAGGAGTACTTCCGGAAGGACGGCAGCCGGGTATCGGTCTTAGTTGGGTTTAGCCTCTTAGGCGAAGAACAGGAGCAAACGGTGGCGTTTATTCTGGATCTGACCGAGCGCAAACGGTTGGAGCACACGCTGCGACGGCAGACCGACGAGTTGGCGCGAGCAAATCGCCTGAAGGATGAATTTTTGGCGGTGCTGTCGCACGAACTCCGCACACCCCTCAATTCGATCGTGGGCTGGGCACAGTTGTTACGCACCCGAGAATTTGATGCGGCCACGAAAGCGCGCGCCCTCGAAACGATCGAGCGCAATGCTCGCTTGCAGAATCAGCTAGTGGATGACATTCTCGACGTGTCACAAATCATTCGCGGCAAACTGCGCCTACAGCCACGGCCCGTTGAGCTGGTGGGGGTAATCACGGCAGCAATCGATGCCATGCGACCAGCCGCAGCCGCTAAATCCATTCTCATCCGCACAGAGCTAGACAGTGCGCTGGATACATCAGACGTTGCCGCCTCTAAGGTACTGGGTGACCCGGATCGGTTGCAGCAGGTGGTTTGGAATCTGCTGTCCAACGCTATCAAGTTCACACCAGTGGATGGATGGGTTGAAGTCCGGTTAACCACCGACCACAATCCAGCCGCCAATACCGTCCATACGCCCTATGCCCAGATTACGGTTACAGACAGTGGCAACGGCATCAGCGCTGATTTTTTGCCCTTCGTCTTTGATCGCTTTCGGCAGGCAGACTCATCCGCTACTCGCGCCGAAGGAGGACTGGGACTGGGGCTGGCGATCGTGCGGCATCTGGTAGAACTACACGGCGGCACAGTGCGTGCGGATAGTCCCGGCATCGGGCAGGGGGCTACATTTACGATCACGTTGCCATTAATCAATCGACCTTGAATGAACGCTCAGTACAACTCGTATTAATGAGGGTCGGAAATCAAACGTCAGTGGTCAGTGGTCAGTGGTCATTTGGTGACGTGTACGAAGGAAGAAACCGAGAGATCCAGGGCAGACGCAACCATAGACACGACCTGTGCTATCGTGATTGACCCATCACCCATCATTGACCATTGGTACTGACGACGCCCCCGTGCAGCAGCGGATGGTACGCTGGTATCCCTCAACCGGCAGCCCCCAGCCTGCATCCCGCCCTCACGTTCCAATTCGCCGCCGCCTCGCTCCGGTGATTCTGCATTCTTTTTGAGAAAACATTCCTGACCGCGTGGTGGCTTCTAAGATTGACTCATGCTTGCTATCTGTTGCTACTGTGGCTAATCTTTACTGGTTCAACCAGATTCAACCGCATCATCGGGCTTTAGTTGGCAACAAAGCGCTTTACCTGAGCCAGCTATGGCAAAGGGGGCTACCCGTAATGCCGGGGATTGTGGTTTCCAGTCGCATGCTGCGTCAGTTTTTGGAGACGATCCACTGGACAGAGCCGCTGTTCGCCGATCTACCGTATTCATCGCTACGGTTAGACATTGAAAATCCACGCCAGCTTCAGTCGATCGCCCAACGGTTGCGCCAATCGATTGAAACATCCCCACTGCCTGCCGAGTGGATGACCGAGCTGAATGACGCCATGCGGCAGCTAGACGCTCCAACGCTGGTGCTGCGTCCATCATTGCTGGTCAAGCCGTTTGCAAAAGCCTACACACCCAATGCAGGGGCGATCGCCGATGGCAAAAGTTCGGCCCTGTTCGACATCCAGATTTGTCACGCCGTTGAAACGGAGGTCGCTGATGGGCTAAAACGCCTATGGGCACAATTGTTTCGGGCAAAAAGCCTGTTTTACTGGCAGCGCCGGGGAATTCCGCTGCCACAGGTTCAGCTGGCCGTGCTGATACAGCCACTCCAGGCCGCGATCGCGTCCGGTACCGTAAACATTCTGGATCAGACCTTTGAGGTGCAAGCTACACCGGGCCTCGGAATGGCGACAGCCTGGGGAGAAGCGTCTCCCGATATTTACCAGATTCAGGCGGATAGCGGTGTGGTGCAGACGCAACAGATGGGCAATCGGGCGATCGTCTATCAGGTAACGGACGACCCCGCCAGTATACCGTCCACGGCTGCTGCGATACTGCCCAACGACCCGGCCTCGCTAGCGATTGTGCCCCCCAACGCGGTGACACACATGCCCACCTTGCCATCGCCATCCCCAGGCCTTCCCCTGCCCCTGCTGTACGGCTATTTACCTGACAAAGCGCAGCTCACGGACTATGCCCTCGATGACGCACAGTTGGCAGCACTCGTTCAGCTTGGGCATCGTCTGGTCGGGAGTGTATCAGCCTTTGAGTGGGTGATGCGCACCGAAACGGGCGATCGACTCCAGTTTTACCTGACTCAAGTAACACCGCTCTTGCCACCGACACAGGCTCCGGTCTTGCCCCAACCGCCGCGAGAACAACGAGCGCTGACGGAGACAGATGCCTCTCGACCGGATTTCGATCACCTGGAGCAAACTTCCCACCGCAATACCGTCACCGATAATGGGCGATCGAGCCTTCTGGTAACAGGATTAGCCGCCTCGCCGGGACGAGCGATCGCCCGCGCCAGCGTCATTTTGAACCCCAACGAGCCAGTAACGGCTATACCGCCAGGCACTATCCTGGTGGCTGAGATGCTGCCGCCGCAGTGGCTCCCGTTGATCAAGCAAGCGGCGGCCATCGTCATCGCTCAGGGCAGCATGACGTCCCATACAGCGATCATTGCGCGGGCAGTAGGCGTACCCGCCGTAGTCGCCGCCGCGCAAGCGACTCAGCGCATCCAGCCCGGTGAGATGGTAATGGTGGATGGCGATCGTGGTCGCGTTTATCGCATCTCTGAGACACACCACGCAACAGAAGGGGTTGCTGCGGCTCCGATCGCCGACCTGACGGTGCCCCTGTCTACTCATCGCCCACGGCTGGGTGTACGGCTCATGGCGAGTTTAAGTCAACCCGAAGTCATCCCGTCACTGGCCGCACTGCCGATCGATGGCATTGGACTGTTGCGTAGTGAGATGCTCACAATCCCCCTTTTGGATTATGAGCATCCTGCCCATTGGCTCCAGCAGGGACGTGCCGTTGAACTGGTAGAGCGTCTCGCCGCAGGGATTCGTCAGTTTGCAGCGGCCATCACCCCCCGTCCTGTGTTTTATCGATCGATTGACCTGCGATCGCATGAGGCTCGCGGCATGACGGGCGGTGAAGCCACACCACCAGAAATCAATCCAGCCCTGGGACTGCACGGAACATTCAGTTATTGTCTCGACCCCACGCTGTTTGATCTGGAGCTGGCAGCCCTGGCACAGGTACAGACCCATCACCCCAACGTGCATCTGATTCTGCCGTTCGTCCGTACGGTCGAGGAGTTTCAGTTCTGTCGGCAACGGGTAGAGGTTGCCGGACTATCGCACCAGCCACAGTTTCAGCTCTGGATTATGGCCGAAGTGCCGTCGGTTTTATTTCTGCTGCCTGACTATGTCAACGCCGGGGTACAGGGAATTGCCATTGGCACGAATGATCTGACGCAGTTCATGTTGGCCGCCGATCGCGATCACGGTCAACTGGCCACAGCGTTCGCAGCCCGACACCCCGCCGTAAAAGCTGCGATCGCGCAACTGATCCGGCAGGCGCATGAACTTGGCATTCCCTGCTCCATTTGTGGACAGGCAGTCGGGCACGATGCCGACCTCGTTGAATCCCTGGTGCGCTGGGGCGCGACCACGATCGTCGTTGACCCAGACGCGTTAGAAGCAACCTACTGGGCGATCGCACGGGCAGAGCGGCGGCATCTGCTCGAACGCGATCGCCCACCGCTTGCCTGAGGATGGGTCTTAGGCCGGTGAGGATGAAGTAACCGACCGCAAGCCCAAGCCATACCAGCGGCTGAACCGGAGGCGTGGTCAGGGTTTGCAGTCTCAGCAGCAGTCAGGCACTAGAGGCTTGACAACACAGCCTGAGCCGCTTCCAGGGTGTGATCAATATCGGCATCCGTATGAGCCAAGGACATGAAGCCCGCTTCAAACTGGGAGGGAGCCAGATACACACCGTGCTCCAGCATCCCCCGATGGAAGCGGCTAAACTTGTTCAGGTCAGACAGCTTGGCGTCTTCGTAGTTGTGCACTGGCCCATCCGTGAAGAACAGCCCAAACATCCCGCTGATCTGACCACCGCAGGCCGCGTGTCCATTCTCCTTCGCAATGCGGAGCAGCCCATCGGCTAGACGCTTCGTGATGCGATCGAGCTGATCGTAAGTACCCGGTTGCCGCAACAGCTCCAGCGTCTTGATCCCCGCTGTCATCGCCAGAGGATTGCCCGACAGCGTTCCCGCCTGATACATTGGCCCGGCTGGGGCCACCATGGCCATAATGTCGCGGCGTCCGCCATAGGCCCCTACCGGCAGCCCACCACCAATAATCTTGCCCAGCGTGGTCAAATCTGGGGTAATGCCAAATTTCTCCTGCGCACCGCCATAGGCAATCCGAAACCCGGTCATGACCTCGTCAAACACCAGGAGCGCCCCATGCTCACGCACGATTTCCTGCAGGCCCGGCAAAAAGCCAGCATCAGGCGGGATAAATCCGGCGTTCCCAACGACTGGCTCCAAAATCACGCCCGCAATTTCGTCGGGGTTCTCTTCAAACAGGGCTTTGACCGCTTCTAGATTGTTGAACGGAGCCGTCAGCGTATTACCAGTCGTCGATTTAGGCACACCTGGCGAATCAGGCAGGCCCAGCGTTGCCACACCCGACCCCGCTTTCACCAGGAACATATCGGCGTGCCCGTGGTAACACCCCTCAAACTTGATGACTTTCTCCCGTCCGGTAAAGGCTCGCATCAGGCGCAAAACAGACATGCACGCTTCTGTACCCGAATTCACAAAGCGCACCATTTCGATGCTAGGAACCGCATCAATCACCATTTCGGCCAGGACATTCTCCAGGCTGCACGGTGCGCCAAAGCTGGTGCCCTTGTCCAGTGCATCGTGCAGAGCCTTTAACACCTCAGGATGAGCATGACCGCAGATCGCAGGCCCCCAGGTGCCAATGTAGTCAATATAGCGGTTACCGTCTACGTCCCAGGCATACGCGCCTTTGACTCGATCGAACACGATTGGCTGCCCCCCAACCGACTTAAATGCGCGAACTGGCGAGCTAACACCACCGGGCATCAGCTTTTGGGCAGCGGCAAAAATTTCTTCTGATTTGGTTGTATTCAAGCGGCTAGTGATCAAAGTCTGCTCCTTAACATGCGACGACTGAGTATCTTTACTCAAAGGAAAAATCAGTCTAAAGATGGTGCGAAAAGTTTTGCGGTGACATACCATCTGAAATTATCCCATCCGCCAATACACGAGGTGATGGCCATGGCTTATTTAACAAATCGAGATTTACCCGCTAATATTCGCGATCGTCTCTCTGAGGCATCGCAAAATCTGTATAGAGTCGCGTTCAACTCTGCTATCCAATGGTACGGTGAGGAGTCGAAAGCACACAAGATGGCCTGGAGCGCTGTTCGTAGTCAGGCGTTTAGTTTAAACAGCGCTATTTGAACCCTGCGATCGATCCGGGATCGCGCATAAATCAACCATCATTCGTCAATGAGTCAACGCTCAATGACAAGATGCAAGCGGAATCACGGCGCTAGCGTCAGTCCACTAACGCGGTGATTCTGCCTGGAGATCGCTCACTAGCCGCGCGAGTTCATCGCTGCTGGCCCGGTAAACGTTGCCGCAGAAGTCACAAATGGCTTCTGCACCGTTGTCACGCTCGATCATATCCTGAAGTTCGCTGGTGCTAAACAGCTTGAGCGCACCGAGCGCGCGATCGAAGGAACAGCGGCAGTGGAACCGCACAAGCTGCACTTCCGGCAAAATTTCTAGCCCCAGATCGCCCAGCAGGTGCTCAAAAATATCGGCCAGCGTCTTACCCTCTTGCAGCAGGGGTGTAAACCCTGACAGGGAAGCAATACGAGACTCCAACAGTTCCACCAGCGCTTCGTCACTGGCCGCTTTGGGCATCACCTGAATCAGCAGGCCACCTGCTGCTGTCACGCCATTCGCTTCCACAAATACACCCAGGATCAGCGCCGAGGGCGTCTGTTCCGACGTGACCAGGTAGTGCGTCAAATCATCGCCAATCTCCCCCGAAACCAGCTCCACCGTACTGGAATAGGGGTAGCCGTAGCCCACATCTCGCACCACATAGACGTAGCCATCCTGCCCAACCGCACCGCCTACGTCCAGCTTGCCTTTGGCGTTGGGGGGAAGTTCAATCGCCGGATTGTCCACATACCCACGCACGGTACCGTCCAGTCCAGCATCGACCAGGATGCCACCCAGAGGGCCATTGCCACGAATGCGAATATTAACTCGTGATTCCGCTCGCTTCATACTCGATGACAGCAGCAGTCCAGCGGTCATAGTGCGTCCGAGTGCGGCGGTCGCCACATAGGAAAGGTTGTGACGCCGTCTGGCTTCTTCCGTCAGACGGGTCGTGATCACGCCGACTGCCCGAATTCCTCCCTCAGCAGCAGTCGCACGAATTAGCTGGTCAGCCATGAAAATCCTTACGTTTCTTAACAGTCCTGCTTCTTTATTCTAAGATGCAGAGCGGCCGTCGGTTGGCGATCGCTACCGAAACTGTCTCCCAATTCCTCAAAAATCTGCCTTTAGAAGCAGCAGGAATGGCGTAAGGCGATCGTGTCACCGGTTATTGCACCGTGCCCGTCCCGCTTTAATGCTGTGAACGCCCTGTAACGGCATGGGCGATCGCGATCGTGACGGCCCCTGGCTGCCCATGCATCCGAAAAATCTGCTTCGGAACGCAGAGACGGGAAACCAGATTGCAATCGCTGTCTAGTGTGCCGTCCGTTGAGGCGATCGCGCGAACTGATGGTACTTCTACAGGATGGCCTGCTCCATCCAGTCTCTCCCGCGGTGCCGTGATGCACTCCCAACAGGCCAGGAGTGCTGCGGCTTCAGCTACGCTAGGCGTCCCGGTGGAGGCAGAGACGACGATCGACGGGGTTGGAACCGTGATGGCGCTCAGCCGCTCAGCTGAAAAAACGTGTAACGGTAGGCTGCGTTCCCGACAAAGGGCCAGTACCCCCATCTCGGTTGCTTTCGTGTCGATCGTAGCAATGCCCGCAATCAGATCCTCCGCCAAACCATAGTCGCGAACGATCGTCTGGATGGCAGCAGTAAACACAACGGCTGGCGTTCCTCGCTCACAGCCAACACCAACCCACAACGGGCCGGGTTGTGGCTTCGGATCCGTGGTCACAGCATCAAAATCGACGCTTAAAGGGCCGTCAAACCCAGTGTGCACCAAGGATTAGAGCTTAACCGATGGTGGCTCCGGTTCAGTGGCTTGAAAATCTCGCACAGCAACGGGGGGCGCAGCCTTTAACGCTTGCAGGACAGGCGTCTGCATCACAGCATTATTGGCCAGTGCAAACAGTGGATTAGACAGAATACCGGCCAGTGACGTCACAACCACTGTGAGGACTAATCCGAATTGCAGCGATCGCATACCGGGCAGCTTCCAGCTAATTTCGGGGTAGTTTTTCACAGCCTCAGACATTTCCTGTGGTTCCTTGACCACCATCATTTTGACGACCCGAATGTAGTAGTAGATCGAGATGACGCTGGTAATCAGACCCAGCAGTACCAGCCCGTAAGCACCCGCCTGCCAACCCGCCCAGAACAGGTAGATTTTGCCAAAAAAGCCCACCAGCGGTGGAATGCCACCCAGCGACAGCAGGCACAGGCTCAGGCACAACGTTAACAGCGGATCTTTTTGATACAGTCCGGCGTACTCGCTAATTTGATCGGTGCCAGTTCGCAGCGAGAACAGGATCACCCCCATGAACGCGCCCAGGTTCATGAACAGGTACGAAATCAAGTAGAAAAGCAAGCTAGCGTAACCGGCATCGCTATCAATGACCAACCCGATCATGACAAAGCCAGCCTGACCGATCGAGGAATAGGCAAGCAGCCGCTTCATACTGGTCTGTGCCAGCGCCACCACATTTCCCAGCACCAGACTGAGAACGGCCAGCGTCGTCATAACCAGGTGCCATTCCTCCGAAAGTAGCGGGAAGGCCGTCACCAGCAGACGGATTGCCAGGGCAAACCCTGCCGCCTTGGAGCCAACCGAGAGGAACGCCACCACCGGCGTTGGTGACCCTTCATACACATCAGGCGTCCACTGGTGGAAGGGAACGGCAGCAATTTTGAACGCAATGCCCGCGATCGCAAACACCAGGGCAATCACCAGACCTAACGATTGATCCAGACCCGCACTGGCAATGCTGGCCGCGATCGTGCTGAGCTTCGTTTCACCACCCGATAGCCCATACAGCAACGACAGGCCGTACAGGAAAATTGCTGAGCTGGATGCACCAATGAGCAGGTACTTGAGCGATGCCTCATTCGAGCGGGGATCGCGTTTGGTGTAGCCCGTCAGCAGGTAAGACGAAATACTGAGCGTTTCCAGGGAGACGAAAATCATCACCAGTTCGTCTGCGCCTGACAGAAACATGCCGCCAATGGTTGCCGTGAGCAGAATCGTCAGAAATTCGGCCAGAGAGGTGCCCGATCGATCGACATAGCTGATCGACATCAGGATCGTGATAGCCGCAGACAGCGCGATTATGCCCCGAAACAGAACGCTTAATGAATCGCCATTAAAGCTACCCAAAAAAGAAATCGGGCTTGAGGTGTCCCACTGGTAGTAGAGCGCTCCAACGGCAGCCAGCAGTCCGGCGATCGAAACGTAGGGCGTCCAGCGCGAAGACGCCGTCCGTCCCACAATCAAGTCCCCCACAATCACAATGACAAGGGTGACAATCACAATACTTTCTGGCAGAATCGTCCCGGCGTTGAGCTGGGCAGCAAGCGTGGCGAAATCCATGAGGTTTAGCCCAATGAAATAAGATTAGGGTTACGTTTAAGGAAAGACAGAACAGCCCTTGAAGAAGATCTAAGGAGGCGAGAGCGTCAGAAATCCTCTACAGTGGATTCTACATTGCAATCTACCGTAACACCCCACCAGCAGTATTGGTTTTAAGGCGGATTTGCCATTGATCATTTCGATTGATCCCATTCCCAATTTTTCATCAGGCTGATCCAGAAGGTTGCTAAAGTGCCAATACTAATGAAGTTCAGCGCGTACACTACCCGCTTTATGCCACCGCTACAATTCGGAAAACTTTTGCTCACTCCTGGTAGTCGGTTCGATATTGGTTATAAGAGAGATTAAGGAACTTGATTGCCGCATCCTTACAGCGTTAACGATCCATGTCAAAGCTTGTCATCGTCGAATCACCTACAAAAGCACGTACCATCCGCAACTACCTGCCCAGTGACTATCGGGTAGAAGCGTCTATGGGCCATGTACGTGATTTACCTCAATCTGCGAGTGAAATTCCGGCAAGCGTCAAAGGAGAGAAATGGGCACCGCTCGGCGTCAACGTAGAGAGCAACTTTGAGCCGCTCTATGTGGTTCCTCAGGACAAGAAAAAGATTGTCAAAGAGCTGAAAGATGCACTCAAAGCGGCTGACGAATTGATTCTGGCAACGGACGAAGACCGGGAAGGCGAGAGCATTAGCTGGCACCTGCTTCAACTGCTGAAGCCCAACGTGCCGATCAAGCGCATGGTGTTCCACGAAATTACCGAAGAGGCCATCCAAGAAGCCGTTCGCAACTGCCGTGACGTGGATGAACGCCTGGTACGAGCGCAGGAAACTCGCCGCATTCTCGATCGCCTCGTCGGTTATACCCTGTCGCCCCTCCTGTGGAAAAAAATTGCCTTTGGCCTATCGGCTGGTCGGGTGCAATCGGTGGCAGTGCGGTTGCTGGTTCGGCGCGAACGCGAACGACGGGCCTTCCGGCAGGGCAGCTATTGGGACTTGAAGGCAACGCTGGAAGCAGGGAGCCAGGAGAAGCAAGCCTTTGACGCGCGATTAGTGTCGTTGGCAGGCGTGCGCGTGGCAAACGGGAGTGACTTTGATGAAGCAACCGGACAGGTCATTGCGGGTCGGAACGTGGTACTGCTGAATGAAGCAGAGGCGCGGACGTTACAAGACCGGATTCGCGATCGCGCCTGGACAGTCACCAACCTGGAAGAGCGACCCGTAACGCGCAAACCCTCTCCCCCCTTTACCACATCGACGCTGCAACAGGAAGCCAACCGCAAGCTGGGGCTGTCGGCACGGGATACAATGCGTGTGGCCCAAAGCCTGTATGAGCAGGGCTACATCACCTACATGCGGACGGACTCTGTCAGCCTGTCGCAGCAGGCGATCGCGGCTGCCCGTGATTGCGTCCAGGCGATGTACGGCAGCAACTACCTCAGCCCTGAACCACGCCAATACGCGACCAAGAGTAAAGGTGCTCAGGAGGCCCACGAAGCGATTCGTCCGGCAGGCAGCAGTTTTCGCACGCCACAGCAGACTGGACTGAAAGACCGCGAATTTCGCCTGTATGACCTGATCTGGAAGCGGACGGTCGCCACGCAGATGGCAGAAGTGCGCCAAACCCACGTCACCGTCCAAATTCAGGTAGAAGACGCGGGCTTCCGGGCCAGCGGCAAGCGCATCGACTTTCCCGGTTTCTTTCGCGCTTACGTCGAAGGGTCAGACGATCCCAATGCCGCGATCGAGGATCAGGAAGTGATTCTGCCAACGCTCAGAGTTGGCGATACGCCCAACTGCACCGATCTGGAGGCGATCGGGCACGAGACCCAGCCACCGGCCCGCTTCACCGAAGCCTCACTGGTCAAGACGCTGGAGAGCGAAGGGATTGGCCGTCCCAGTACCTACGCCAGCATTATTGGCACCATCATCGATCGCGGCTATGCCAATATGGTTGGAAATGCCCTGATCCCCACCTTCACGGCCTTTGCGGTCACCAGTCTGCTAGAAAAACACTTCCCTGATCTGGTGGACACCAGCTTCACAGCTCGGATGGAGCACACCCTCGACGAAATTTCGACTGGCGAAGTCGAATGGTTGCCCTATTTGAAACAGTTCTATTTAGGCGACACAGGCTTAGAAACGCAGGTCAGAGACCGCGAAAGCCAAATTGACCCCAGCGAAGCCCGTACCGTTGATCTGGAAAATCTGGCTGCCAGGGTTCGGATTGGCCGTTTTGGTGCCTATATCGAAGCGGAAAACGGCGATGGCATGGTGAAAGCCTCCATTCCCAAAGATTTGACCCCGGCGGATCTGGATCCGGCTCAGGTCGAAGTCTTGCTCCGGCAGAAGACAGAAGGCCCCGATAAGGTCGGGCTGCATCCAGAAACCGGCGAACCGATTTATCTCAAGATCGGTGCTTATGGGCCATATGTGCAGCTTGGCGATGAGTCCGAGGCCAACCCCAAACCCAAGCGCGCGTCATTACCCAAAGGCGTCACCCATGACACATTAACGCTGGAACAAGCCGTTGGATTGCTGACGCTGCCGCGCCTGTTAGGCACCCACCCCGAACTGGGCGGCAAGATCCAGGCAGGTCTGGGTCGGTTTGGGCCTTACATCGTGCATGACCAGGGCAAAGGCGTGAAGGAATACCGATCGATCAAGGCCGGCGATGATGTGCTGACAATTACCCTCGATCGCGCCCTGGAAATGCTGGCCGAACCAAAAGCCAGTCGGGGACGACGGGCGGCGGCCAAACCCCTGCGAGAACTCGGTGCCCATCCCGAAGACGGTGAACCCGTCAATATTTACGATGGCCCCTACGGCCCTTACATCAAGCACGGCAAAGTCAATGCCTCACTGCCCGAAGGCGAAACCGTCGAGGCGATCGCCATGACCACAGCCGTGGAAGCGCTCAACGCAAAGGCAGGAGCGAAGAAGGGAGGGCGATCGCGCAAGTCTGCTGCCGCTGCCGCTGAAACCACTAAGTCCACGAAAGGCAGCACGGCCAAGAAGACCACAGCAAAGAAAACGACGGCAAAGAAAACCACCGCCAAAAAATCGACTACCAGCAAAAAAGCCTCAACAACTTAAGGAATGAAGAGTAGTCAAAGAGTTCATGCTATCGCTGCTTCACTGTTCATCTGACAACAGTTTCGGAGATCGCCAACCTTAATTTTCAGACTTGATGCTGCCTAGTCAAACTGAGATAAATTGCTGAAAAGCTCTTTTAGCACTATTCATGGCTCTGATATTGCGTAGCCATAAAAAGCTCGGACTGTTTGTTTAGCATTCTATTCAAATGCATTGCACAACATCGCTTACCCGCTTTGTAAGACTTAGACCAGTAGGAAAATCCACTTAAAAATAAGGGGGTTCCATCTTGGCGGATCACGCTGCTTAGGGTTTAACGCGAAACCTGCAAGATAGTACCCTTGCACCATTTTCACTCCATTTGATAGATCCACAACGCTACAGATGGTGTACACTGTGTCATCCGCATCCACAGCTAGCATATCTGAAGCTTAGCTCGCCTACAGGTGGGTATTAACAATGGTTCAAGAATTAGACTGGGAACATCTAGGTCGCCGTTCAAAATCACGCGTTTCTCGCCCAGTTCGAGGATTTAAGCGCATTGATCAGGATTTGTCTTATCTTCCCAACAACCCAAAAATTCCAATTCTTTTTAGAGCAGCAAGACCAAGCATTCTTACCGAAAGTAATTTGGTAAGCAATCGTCAGCAGTCAATGCTCTCTCTAGCAGATGCTTGTTATGTTTTAGCTGAACAAATAGGATTACTTAAGAAGAATGCTTCTAAGCTATCGGAGATTGATTCTCTTACCGAAAAAGTTACGAAACCCTTAGAGACTTGTTGCAAGGCTATTCTGTTTGAACTAATTGATAACGGATCAAGCTTACAACACAACAATGAAATAAATAGCCTCCTTAGTGTCAACTTAAGTACTGTTCTCAAAATAACCAAATATATCTCAGAAAGAGTTCCTCAAGAAGCACTGAAAAATACATTAGGTTTAGCGCTTACAACGTTCTTGTGCCATGAAATATCACATGTCAGTCAAGGCATAAAGCATTACGAAAGTGTAAGGCGAATGAAAAGCGTGGATGAAATTCATGGACGAAAACGTCTTGGCGAGCTGGACTTAAGAAGCGATTTTTTGGCAGCTCATACACTTAGCTATTGTCTCGCATTGAAAGGGAAAAACTTTCCTAGCCAAGATAAATACATCAAGAACCTTTATACGATTTGGTGTACTGTTTGTAGACTAATGATCGATGTATTTCCCAGTTGTGAGCGCGTGGATAAGCAACAGCGTGTGTTTGGATATCTACTTATGTCTAACTGCATTCGGCATGCATATGAAAGTGATCATCCTTTAGAATTCAAGGCAGAATTATGGCCAGATTGGAATAGTTCACTTGATAAACTAGCGTTTTATTCTGGTGGCAACCTCATATATCCTGGCAGCCCAGTTGATCCGTCAGTAATGCATCAAGTTTTAGACGATATTTCACAAGGAAGGT
>Ga0070738_10002865_pt1 | contig 24624 bp, 16 predicted proteins | sample Coa_R2_2_FD_66446 | JGI IMG/M metagenome (GOLD analysis project Ga0070738, IMG submission 66446) | Surface soil microbial communities from Centralia Pennsylvania, which are recovering from an underground coalmine fire - Coalmine... | ecosystem: Environmental > Terrestrial > Soil > Unclassified ... | reverse complement strand
TGGCAACGGGATCCCAGGCCACGAGTTCGCCCAGGAAGCCGCCCGGACCTTCCTTGGTCGGGAACTCGGCGCCCAGATAGAACACGCCGCGCTTGTAGGAGACATCGCCCACCGACCAGTCCATGCAGACATTGTTGGTGGGGATGTAGACGAGGCCGGTCTGCGGATTATAGGACATCGGCTGCCAGTTCTTGCCGCCGATCAGGTTGGGGCAGACGTCCTTGACGGGATGTCCCGGTCCCGGACGCTTGTCCGCATCCTCGGCCGCGCGCATGGTGTTGACGTCCCACTTCTCCGCCCAGTTGGCGTAGACGTATTTCTCCGCCGAGACGACCTTGCCGGTCTCGCGATTGGCGACGAAGAAGAAGCCGTTGCGGTCGGCCTTCATCAACGCCGGCACCGTGCTGCCGCCGATCTTGAGATCCGCCAGCACAGCCTCGTTCACGCCGTCATAGTCCCAGGCGTCGGCCGGCGTGGTCTGGATGTGCCACTTGATCTTGCCGGTGTTCGGATCGAGCGCCAGCGTCGAGGCCGTGTAGAGATTGGTCAGCTTGCCGAAATCCGCATTGCCCGTGGAGCGCACCGCGGTGTTCCAGGGACCGGGATTGCTGGTGCCCCAATAGACCGTGTCGCTCTTCGAATCGTAGGAGCCGACCAGCCAGGCCGCGCCGCCGCCATGAAGGCCGGTGTCGCCCTTCCAGCTCTCGCTGCCGGGCTCACCGGGCGCAGGCACGGTAAAGGTCTGCCAGACCAGCTTGCCGGTATTGAGGTCGAACGCCTGCAGCGAGCCGCGCACGCCATATTCACCGCCGCCGAATCCGGTGATGACCTTGTCGCGCACGACCAGGGGAGGCGAGGTGATGACCGAGCCCTGCTTGTAGTCGACCACCGTCGACGTCCACAGCGCCTTGCCCGTATTGGCATCAAGCGCGGTCAGCTTGCCGTCGAGGCGGCCGACGAACAGCTTGCCGTCGGCATAGGCGATGCCGCGGCTGTTCACGTCGCAGCAGGCATATTGCAGCACGTCGTCGGGAATATCAGGCTCATAGGTCCATTTGCGTTCGCCGGTCGCGGCATCGAGCGCGTAGACGTATTTCGGACCCCAGGATGTCGAGACATAGAGCGTGTTGCCGACTACGATCGGTGAGGCTTCGTTCGAGCGTAGCGAGGCGAGCGAAAAGGAATAGGCGAGCGTCAGCTTGCCGGCATTCTCCGCATTGATCTGCTTGAGCGGGCTGTAGCGGGTGTTGCCGTAATCATGGCCAGCCACGACCCATTGCGCGGGGTCGCTGGCCGCCTTCAGGATGGAGTCGTTGGCGCGAACGCCCACTGTGCCGATGGCGAGCAAGGCCGCGATCGAAATGCCGGCCAAAAATCCCCTGTGCCGTGAAATCATCTGTTCCCTCCAGGTTGTCATCGTCTGCGACCGTTTCGTCGCGCGGCGCGAAAGCCGAACTTTCCGATGTGCAGACATGCTGCAAACATCCTCAGGGATTACAGCATTGGATTTTCGCGCGACGTATAGGCGGAAGGTAGTAGTGAGACATCGCAGCTGATTTCCGTCGATTCTTGTTGTTGCTTCCTGTGTTTGTCGCCACACGCGATCATGTGAATCGCAAGCGCTTCGTCAGTTGGGTGGCGATCGCTCTGGTCGTCGTTGATTGACGAGGAGATTGGTTTGACCTCGCAGCGGGAAATCAGCTTGGCGCCCACATGCGCCGAACGCACCCAATGTCGCCGTGCTGCGGGCGCGGCCTGAAGCGCCCATTGAAGCTCACGGCGCTATCGCGACTGCGTCTACTACCAAGATCGCGATTACAAGACGTTCCGCCCGTGCTGTTATTCGGTGATTGATGACACTGTCCCAACCTGGCGAGAGGAGAACGTGAAATGACCTGGAAGACTCCGAAGATCATCGAGCTGGCCGTCGGTCTCGAAATCAACATGTACGCCTGCGCGGTTCGCAAGTAACCCAAGCGGCAACAGCACGGCGGCCGTCTCGGCCGTCTCGATCGGACGACCGCCGCGTTCGAGATGGCTACTCGCGTTGGCGTAATGGCATGCGGCTTGGCGCTCCCGGGCGAAGGCGCTTTGCGTTTTCGGTCGAGGGGCGCGGCTGGGTGCTAGATTCGGGTCGGCTAGCGCCCCGACGCTGCCCAGGGCGCTTGCACGCCCCATTGGCGTCTCCCGATGGGCTTCGCAGAGCGAGCGGCTATTGTCGCAGCGCGGGCGATACCTCATGGCCTGCAATAGCAGAAGACGGCCCCACACGCGGGGGAACATGGGGGCCGTCCAGCCCAGGTGGTGTAAGGGCTGTCTCCCGGTCTGGGGGCTTTGGGGTAATTTGCGGGGAGCACAGAATCGACTCCTGGTGAGACCGCGCGTTCCCTGGATATTGGGTTCAATATAAAATTGACCCGCACGCCCGCATAGGCCTGGCCGCCTCTGCCAGGCGCCGCACGGTGCCGCACGTTGCCTCAGACCCGCATCTTAAGCCTGTAGGTGTAGAGATCGCCCCGGAACAGGCCTTCGACATATTCAAGCATCCGACCGTCTCGGCCATAGCTGCGGCGCTTGAGCAGCAGGCAGGGGATCGGTTCGGTGAAATCGAATATCTTGCATTCCTCCAGTGTCGGAGAGGCGGCCTCGATGGCTTGTTCGGCATAGGCGAGAGGAGCGCCGCATTCGGCAAGTTGGGCGTAGATGGATGTCGTGATGTCGCCGTCGACGAGCCCGGGCGCCGCTGCGATGTTGTACCACGCCACTTCGTGCGACAGCGGAATGCCGTCACCGTAGCGAATGCGCACAAGCTTGAGGACACGTGAGTTCGGGGATAGCCCGAACATCGACGCAATCGACCGTTTCCTGGTGACCTTTCGTTCCAGTATCTTTGAGGACGGCACGCGGCCAAGTTCGCGCATCTCCTCGGTGAACCCCTTCAGCCGGTCCAGGCCGGGGGCAAGCCGGTGCGGATTCTCCTGGACAATCGAGCCAAGACGGCCATGCGCTGTCAGCAGCTTGCGTTGACGCAGCGCGCTGTAGCTGCGCTGGACGGTGACGCGGCTGACGCCAAGCTTTTCGGCGAGTTGTCGTTCCGCAGGTAGCGTCGTGCCAGGAGGCAGCGAACCGTTTTCGATCAGGGTTGTAAGCTGCTGTTCGAGCTGCTGGTACAGCGGCATCGCGGTGTCATCCCGCAAGCGCAGTCTGTCCACCAGGGATGAATGCTCCTGACCTCGCGCGGTTTGAGCGTCGTCAATCATTGATTGGTTGTGTCAGAGCTGTCCGTGAGCCACTTTACCACCCATAGGCCTTATCTGGACGAGAGACAATGGTTGGTAAGGACAAGGGCGGTGGTGATGCCCCTCGCATCTTTGTGCTTGGAAGCTTCGTCGCCGCCTGCTCGGCCAAGGTCGACCGGTTGCCGGGCCCGGGCGAGTCGCTTCGGGCTCACGCATTCATGCTGGAGGCCGGCGGCAAGGGGTTCAACCTGGCCGTCGGCGCAAAGCGGCTTGGCGCCGCGGTGGACGGCGTGCTTGCCGTCGGCGACGATTTCTTCTCGCAATTGGCGCGGCCTGCGCTCGCAGAGGCCGGTCTTCCGCTCCGGATGCTGCTCGTTCAGAAGGGCGCGACCGGCAGCGGAATTGGCTTTACGGACGCGACGGGAGAGAATTGTCTCGCGATCTACCCGGGTGCCAATCTTCTTCTCTCGGCGGCAGACATCCGCGATGCGAGGGGTGAAATTTCCAGCGCGCAGGTCGTGCTCGCGCAATTCGAGATCGGCGACGAGCCCATCGCAGAAGCGTTTCGAATGGCGCGCGAAGCCGGCGCGCTGACCCTGCTCAACCCGTCACCGTATCGAGATGTGGCGCCGGAGATTCTGGCACACACATCGGTTCTTGTCCTCAACAGAGTTGAGGCCCGGGATATGGCCGCGCGACTTGGATTGGCAGACCCGCAGGCTGTCGCGTCAGGCGGGCTGGGCGCGTTGCAATTGCTGGCAGGGGAGCTAGGCGCGCGAGGACCGGGGATGGTCATTGTGACCCTTGGTGCGGACGGCGCGGTGGCTTGGCGGGGCGAGGGACCGTTGTTGTATCGGCCGTCATTTGTGATCGATGTCATAGATACATTGGGCGCGGGCGATGCATTCTCTGCGGGCCTGGCGGTGAGCCTTGCGGAGGGTTTGCCGTTGGCACAGTGCCTGCGGCGCGCGGCAGCCTGCGGGGCGCTTGCGTCACGGCGGTTCGGGGTGCTGAATGCGCTGCCCTTTCGTGCCGAGCTCGATGAATATTTGAGCTGCCACGACGACGCCTAGATTATTGGACCGTTTTTGGTCTTTCCTGAGAGGGCTATTTTTGCTAAGGATTTCGCAACTGCTTTGATGGAGGCGTATCCATGGCTGTGGAGAGAACCCACGCCGCAAGCCTTCGGCCCGATGACGCCGCCGCCCCCGCCGTGGATGCGGTCGCTCAGCATTACAAACTGACCACTGCCGAGCGACGCGTGCTCTCGGCCGTTGTCGAAACCGGCGGGGTACGCAGCGTCGCCGTCGCGCTTGGCATTTCGCAGGCGACCGTCAAAACGCATTTGATGCTGGCGAGCGACTTCTTTTCGCCGGTCGACAGGCACCCCTCTCTGACCTCGACCATGAGGCTGAGACCGTGGCTCCAATGCCGGTCCGGTGTCACGCGCCCGCTCTGCTGGTCGATCAGCACGATCTTGCCGTCGCGCACCAGATAATGGTGATCGCGCTTTAAGATGTGCTGGCTGGCGATCGCTGCGCGGATCAGCTCCTCGCGGATCAGCCGCACGCGCCACGGGCCGCCCAATCCTTCGGTCTCGCTCTCCATGCGCTGCAGGCCGCGGAAGGTCAAGGCGGGCATGGCATCCATCGGGTCCACCGTGAAGTCCACGCCCGGCGCGAAGCGGGCGGCGATGCCTAGCGCTTGCCGTGCCACCGCCTCGCTGATGTCGCCCGTGCGGTTGGTCGAGATCAGAAGCGGCGTTCCCGCCTCGTCGACGAGGACACTGTCGATCTCGTCGATAATCGCAACGTCAAGCGCCCGCTGCAGCGGTTCAGCTTCGCCTCCATCCGGTCGCCCGAGCGCGCGGCCAAGCTTGGCCATCAGCGCGGAGTTGTGGCTGTTGGCAGTGCGCGCGAGTCCGTCGCGCAGATAGTCGAACACGACCTCTTTGCTCGAGACATAGACAATATCGGCGCCGTACGCCTTGCGTCGCGACGGCACGGCGTCACCGCCGATCACGAGCCCGCAGCTCAAACCCAGCGCCGCATAGGCCGGCCGCAGATCCTGCTCGTCGCGTGCTGCGAGATAATCGTTGGGCGCGATCACATGGACCATGCGCCCGGCGAGTGCGAATGCGCTGGCTGCGAGAAAGGCGGCGAGTGTCTTGCCCTCGCCGGTCTCCATTTCCGCAACCGCGCCCGTGATCAGCGCGCTGGCGCAGGCCAGCTGCTCGGTGTAGGGGCTCATGCCGAGCGTCCGGCGCGCATATTCCGAGGCGACCGCCAGCGCCTCGACGGTTGCCGTGCGGGTCAAGCCCCCGGCCCGGAGCGCCAGCCGCACATCCGCGCGGCGTTGGGCCAGCTCCGGTTCGGACAGCGACGCCAGCGCCTTGCTGCGCGCAAGCGCGAGCCGGCCTTGCTGCATCGCCCGTCGCGAGCGCCAGGGCGAGGCGGCGACCGACAGTCGCGAGGCGATCCAGCTGACCGGCGAGTCGCGATCCGTCCGAGCGTCGAATTGCCGGGAATGACGTCGGCCGACGTGCGCACACCCTGGTCGGTGCCGACGCCCTGCGGGGCGACGCCGAGGAAGGCGCCGTCGAGCAGCGCGCCGGGATTCGACCCGTCAGACTTGGCAACACCGAAAAGGTATTCGACCGAGCGCGCACCAACAGGGGCAACGACGGTATCGAACACCCGCATCCAGGTGTTCAGGCTGGTGCCGGCGGGCACCACGATGGCATTGCCGATGGCGTTGTTGCCGGCATCGAGGAATTGGATCGAGATCTGCGCGGTCGTGACGGCCTGCGACAGGAGCGCGACCTGCCCGCCGAACGCCACCTTGACCGCCCCCTGATCGATCTCGGCCGCCGTGACGCCCTGCTGCAGCAGGCTGATGGTCTGCTCGGCGCCGACGGCAGCGTGCTGTTCCAGTATGGCGACAATCTCAACGGCATCGCCGCGGTGATCGGCGTTTCGGCGGGCACCAACGCAAGCTATACGCTCGCCTCGATCAGCGGGCAGACCAATCTCTCCAACAGCAACTCGATCGCGTTCACGCCCAATGCCGCCGAGGGGTTGGTCTACTACGATATCGGCGCAATCGAGTTCCAGGGGTCGTCGAGCAACAATTCGCTGCTGAAGATCACGGGCACCACCAACCTGCCGGCGAGCGGCACGACGACGGACGCGGTCTTTACGGCCATCACGCTCCAGTTCAACGAAACGCTAGACGTCATCAGCGCGACCAGCGCGGCGAATTATCAGCTGACCGCCGCAGGTCCGGACGGGGTGTTCGGCACGGCCGACGACATCAAGATTGCGGTCACGCCGGTCTATTCGGCGACGGCGCAGACCGTGACGCTGCTCCTGAGCCAGGGCGCGCTCGCCGACGGTTCGTACCAGCTGACCGTGAACGGTTCAGGCGGCCTGCGCGACAGTTCGGGCAACGGCCTCGACGGCGCGGGCAACGGCACGGCCGGCAGCGCCTTCGTCAGCACGTTCACCATCGATCGGTCCGCCGATCTGCCGCCGGTGTTTGCCAACAGCAGCGTGACGACGCCGGACGACGTGCAGCTGCCGGTCACGCTTGCGGCGACCGACCCGCAGGGCAATCCGATTACGTTTGCGATCGTCAGTGGCCCGCAACACGGGGTCATCAACAATTTCAGTCCGACGGCGGGGACCTTCGTCTACATTCCGAGCTACGGCTATGTTGGCACCGATGCCATCAAGATCTCCGCGACCGACAGCAAGCTCGCGCAGACAACCGCCACGGTCAGCATCAACCTGACACCGGCCAATACGCCGCCGGTCGCGTCGGACGAGAGCGTCAATGCGATCGCCGGCGCGCCGGTCACGATCACCCTTGCCGGGGCGGACCTCGAGACGCCCGCCGGTCAGCTGGTCCTGACAATCACCACCCAGCCGAGCCACGGTACGGTCACCGTCACCGGCCAGAACACCGTGAGCTATGTCGCGACCAACGGCTACAAGGGCGCCGATTCCTTCGCCTACACCTGGACGGATACGGGATCGCCGCCCGGCACCGCGGGTAACGTTCTCACCAGCGCGCCGGCAACCGTGTCGATCGCCGTGACGACAATCAATCATGCGCCGACCACCGGGCCGGCAACGATCTTGGACGGCGAAAACCAGAGCTATACTTTCCAGGTCGCCGACTTCCCGTTCGCGGACCCGAATGATCTCCCGCCGAACACGCTGGCGGCTGTGATCTTTGAGACGCTTCCGGGTATGGGAACGATCACCGACAACAAGGTGGCGATCACGGCCGGCGAGGCGATAGCCGCGGCGGATATTGCCGCCGGCAAGGTCGTGTTCACGCCCTCGCTGAATGCCTATGGCTCAACCTCTTTCACCTTCGCAGTCCAGGACAACGGCGGCACAGCCAATGGTGGCCTGGATACGTCGGGCACCGCGACCGCGACGGTCAATGTTGCGCAACGGGTCGATCACGCGCCGACCACGGGCAATGTGACCATCGGCGCCCTGCAGAACACCGCTTACGTCTTCGCGCTGAAGGATTTCCCGTTCGCCGATCCGAACGATTCGCCGCCCAATTCGCTGCAGGCCGTCGTGATCGTATCGCTGCCAGGCGTGGGCGCTTTGAGCCTGAACGGACAGGCCGTGGTCGCCGGCCAAGTGGTGCAGGCCAGCGATATCGCGGCCGGCAAACTCACTTTCCTGGCTGCCTCGCAGGCGACCGGACGGCCCTATACCTCGTTCAGCTTCGAAGTGCGGGACAATGGTGACGCCTCCGGCGGCGGTTCCAACACCTCGGCCGCAGCGACCGTGACCATCAATGTTACGACGGCCAGCGGTGCCGTGGTCAAAAACGTCTACAAGAATGGCGTTCTGTATTCGACCGAGACCGACCAGGCGGACGGCAGCTACGATATCCGGATCTACGTCGCCGGGACCTTCAATGGTGTCGCCTATACCTCCCATGACAATGCCTACACGGCGGCGAAATTCCGCTATCTCGCAACTTACTACGATGCGGGCGGGAATGTGGTCGCGAGCGAGAGCTTCCTGGCGAATGGCGGCTACACGATCACCATCGGCGGCGTGGTCCGGCAGCAGAAGACCGTCAATGCGGATGGCTCGTACCAGATCGCCTATACCGGAGTGACCGGCGCGGCGTTCACGGCCTACACGGTGCAATACGGCAGCAATGGCAAGCCGGTCAGCGCCAGCTACAGCAACGGGATGAGCGCGAGCTGGACTTTCAATGCGGATGGCTCGTACCAGATCGCCTATACTGCGGCGACCGGCGGGGCGTTCACGTCCTACACCGTGCAGTACGGCACCAATAGCAAGCCGGTCAGCGCCAGCTACAGCAACGGGATGAGCGCAGCCTGGACCTACAATGCGGATGGGTCGTACCAGATCGCCTATACGGGGGTCACCGGCGCGACGTTCACGTCCTACACGGTGCAATACGGCACAAACGGCAAGCCGGTCAGCGCCAGCTACAGCAACGGGATGAGCGCAGCCTGGACCTACAATGCGGATGGCTCGTACCAGATCGCCTATACGGGGGTGACCGGCGCCGCGTTCACCTCCTACACGGTACAGTTCGGGACGAATGGTCGAGCTGTCAGCGCCAGCTACAGCAACGGCATGGCCGCCGCCTGGACCTACAACGCGGATGGCTCCTATCAGATCGCTCATACTGGCCTAACCGGCGCAGCCTATACGTCCTATACCCTGCAATTCGCCAGCAACGGCAGGCGTACGACCGCCAGTTTCAGCAATGGCATGACTGCAGTCTGGACGTATAACGCCGACGGCTCGTACCAGGTGGTCTATAGCGGGGTTACTGGTGCAGCCTACACCTCCTACACGGTGCAATATGGAGCCAATGCCAGGGCCGCTTCCGCATCCTACAGCAACGGGCTCAGCGCCCTCTGGGCCTTCAATGGCGACGGCTCTTACCTCGTCACCTTCTCCGGCGTGCCGGGCACCTTCGACGGCAGGGCCTATGCGACCTATACGCTTTCCTATACATCGAGCGGCTTCCTGAGCATCAAGACGTACTACAATTCCAGCGGTGGCGTGGTTGCCACCGTCACCTACTCGCCGAGCGGCGGCCCGCCGGTGATCAAGCTCGCGCAACTCTTCACGGAAGACGGCAGCCTCGACGGCAATTCGCCCGACCAGGACGCAGATTTACCTGCAGACGTGCTGCTGGCGGACGCCGGGCTCATCGAGGCTGCAATTGCAAACGCGCCTGGCGCCGTAACGGCCGGATCGAGCCAGACCGGTCAGCATGCGGCCGATCTGGGCCCGGCGGTGCCGGGCACAGCGCCACCATCCGACGCCAAGCCGTCGGGAGCCGGCAAGTCGCCATATGGTACGCTCGCTTACGCCTTCGTCGGCGGCATCCTTCTGCCGACCGTTCTCAGCGCGAGGCCCAGCCGTTTCACGCACGCCGCCACAAAGGCAAAGCCGCTTGCGCTTTCAACCTTCGACCTGCTTGCCGATCGCTTCGAGCCGCTCGAGCCGGAGGCTGACCCGGCTGACCTTCCATGTCCGATGCCGGCCGATGACGGCGTGGTCGATTGGATCGTCATGAACTAAAGCGCGATGGGATTGGGCTCTAGCGGCCGGGGCTCGCCCTCGACGCGATCGAAATCCGGCCTAAACTGCTGGGGCGATTTCGCTCAGCCGCATTTTGCCAGATGGATATCCTTTTCGTTCACCAGAATTTTCCCGCACAATTCGTCCATGTGGCACGGGCGCTCAAGGACAGGCCGGGTTTGCGGCTGGCAGCCGTGACGCACAAGGGCAATGAGCAGAGCGAGACCCTGCCAGGCGCGCGCTATGGCTGGGAATCCGGGCGCGCCGGATCTCCGCACCGGATTGCCGCGAATTTCGCGCTGCGATCCTCCCAGGGCCACATGGCTGCCAAGGCCATGATGGCGCTGCGCAACCGTGGATTCGACCCCAGGTTGATCATCGGCCATCTCGGCTGGGGCGAGACCTTGTTTGCCAAGGACGTCTTTCCCGCGGCAGACCTCATCGTGCATGCGGAGTTCTTCTATTCCGCGCGGGGTGCGGACGTCGGTTTCGATCCGGAGTTCCCCGATGGCGGGATGGACCATTTGTTCGAACTGCGGGCCAAGAACGCCGCGATTCTTGCCGCCATGAATGACGCCGACATCGCGGTTGCACCAACCCGCTGGCAGGCAAGCCGGTTTCCCTCCTATCTGCAGTCGAAGCTGAATGTCGTGCACGAAGGGGTCGATACCGGTTTGATCCGACCCGATCCTGCCGCGGCTTTTCAGGTTGCGGGCACCGACCGCGTCTTCAGGGTGGGAGACGAGGTCATCAGTTTCGTCAACCGCAATCTGGAGCCGTATCGCGGCTACCATATCTTCATGCGCGCTCTGCCCGCGATCCTGGCTGCGCGCCCCAAGGCGCATGCGGTGATCGTCGGCGGGGACGGGGTCTCCTATGGCAGCGCCCCTTCGAATGGGCAGAGCTGGAAGGAGATCTTTCTCGCCCAAACTCGCGACCGGCTACCGATGGAGCGCGTGCATTTCGTAAACAGGATACCGTTTCCGAATTTCGTCTCGCTGATGCAGGTTGCTGCGGCACACGTCTATCTGACCTATCCGTTTGTGCTGTCCTGGTCGCTGCTGCAGGCGATGAGCGCAGGAGCAGCGGTTATCGCTTCGAACACAGCACCCGTGCTCGAGGTGATCGAGGACGGGGTAAACGGCCTCGTCGTCGACTTCTTCGCGACCGAACAACTGGCGCAGCGCGTGATTGATGTCCTTGCGCACCCGCGCGACTACGCGGCCATGCGGGCAGCCGCGCGGCGCACGATCGTCGAGAATTACGACCTCAAGAGCCTGTGTCTGCCCCGTTGGCTGCAGCTCCTCGGACTTCCCGCGCAGAGTGAGCCCTGACCTGTCTCACATGCAAACCGAGATTTGTCAGTATATCGGGCAGCGGACGGAAAAGCAGACGTGCGGGATTGATCTGGTGCGACCAATCAAGGCCGCATATTTGGGGGAGCAGCCGTTTTGGCCGACCTTCTAAGTCTTTGGTATTTTTGGCTCCCCGGGCTGGATTCGAACCAGCGACCATCCGATTAACAGTCGGATGCTCTACCGCTGAGCTACCGAGGAATGAGCGATACAAAAGTTCGCGAGCGCGGAGCGTATAACAAAGCCTTTTCCCCTTGCATAGGAGAAATCGCGCCCAGGTTGGCGATTGTTGCCGGATATGGAAATTCCTTAAACTGCAGCAGGTTGCACTGGACTTTTGAGGCGGGGGGAGGGGTCGCGCGGGGGCAGTCCGGTTTCGCCCTTCGCGCTTGATCCGCCCTCCAGCCCCCGACGCCAAATCGACTCAATTGGCCCGAAAACATCGCCCCTGCCGGGTTTCACGGAGGTTGATTCGATGAAAGGCAGCTTTGGAACCGATCGCATCGATCAGATGCCCTCGATCGTTCCGAACGATATCGTCGCATTGAGCGACGATGAATGCGTGGCGCGTCTGGCGCGCGCCGTCGAAAAGCATGATTCCAGCCATTTGGATGAGGTTACTCAACTGATCGGGCGACTTGCCGTGACCATCGAATAGGTCGCTGCAAACCGGACGCAATCCCGGGCAAGGGTTTTTCGTCTCTGCGCCCGTGTTGCGTTTTGGCGGAGCTTGTTCCAAAGATGGCGGCTGTCCAGTTCACCTTCGCGGGCTAGCTCCGCCTCTGCTTCTGACAGGCTCTTCCAATGTCCGGTTTTGCGACTGCGCGCCAGAAAATGGTCGATGGCCAGGTGCGTACCAACGACGTCACCGATATTCGCATTCTCGAGGCGATGCTTGCGCTTCCGCGCGAGCTGTTCGTCCCTGAAAGCCGGCGGGCGCTGGCCTATCTCGACCAGGATATGGATGTGAGTGAAGGCGGAGCTGCCAAGCGCTATATGATAAAGTCACAGACGCTGGCCAAGCTGCTGCAGGCCGCCGAGATCAAGCCGACCGACAACGTGCTCGTGGTTGGCAGCGCCACCGGGTATGCCGCCGCGGTGGTGTCCCACCTGGCGGCCAAGGTCACCGCGAGCGAGAGCGATTCCGCCCTGGTCGCGAAAGGTAAGGAATTACTCGGTCAGCTCGGCTTGGCCAATGTTGCGATGGAGGTTGCCCCTCCCGCCGAGGGCGATCCCGCGCACGCGCCCTATGACGTCATCGTCCTCAACGGTGCGACAGAAGTGGCGCCGCAGCGGCTTTTCGAGCAGCTCGCCGAAGGCGGGCGGCTGGTCGGCGTCTTCGCTGCGAGCAAACCGGCGCGCGCTATGATCGTGACCAAGTCACACGGCGACCTCGGCCATCGCCAGCTTTTTGACGCCGCCGCCCCGCTTTTGCCCGGAATGGAGCGGGTCCCGAGCTTCGTCTTCTAAGTTGGGCCCTGTTAAAATCCCATTTTGAATCAGAAGTGTGGCCCGGAAGCTGCAGCGGCAGAGTTTCCTTTGGGTTTAGCGTTCGGGTGGTTCCGTCGCGCGCGACCCCGGCTTATGGTTGAGCGGGGCGCTGACTCGGGCGGGCTGGCCGATTGGGTTCGGCTCGTCGCGCGGGCTGACACTAGAATGAATGGAATAGCAGGAATGGTTGGGGTGAAGGTCATTACCGGAGCTGCGGCTCTGGTCCTTCTGATGGTGTGTGCGGGGCCGGCGCCTGCCCTCGCGGACACGATCGAAGGTGCGTTGATTCAGGCCTATCAAGGTAACCCCCAGCTCAATGCACAGCGGGCTCAGGTCAGGTCGACCGACGAAAACGTCCCGCAGGCCCTGTCGGGCTATCGTCCCAAAATCTCTGTCACCGCGAGCGTTGGCGAGCAATACACCGACACTCTGAGCACCTTGGGCAGCACACCAAACACGGTCGTACGAACCGATCTCCACGGTACCAACCCGCCGCGCAGTGCGGCCCTGACGATCAACCAGACGCTCTATAACGGCAATCAGACCGCCAACAAGACGCGCGCCGCCGAAGCGCAGGTGTCGGGCGCGCGCGAAGCCCTGCGCGTGCTTGAAGAGACCGTGCTGTTCAACGCGGCCAGTATCTACATGGATTATTTGCGCGACTCCGCCACGGTCGAGGTGCAGAAGAGCAACGTCCGCGTGCTCGAACAGACGCTGAAGCAGACGCGCGATCGCTTCAATGTCGGCGAAGTCACCCGCACCGACGTCGCACAGTCGGAGGCCCAGCTCGCGGCCGGCAAGACGCAGGAGCTGCAGGCCGAGTCGAACCTGAACGCGACCCGTTCGAACTACCGCCGCATCATCGGCAGCGAGCCGCAAAATTTGGCTCCGGGTTCGCCGGTCGATCGGTTCCTGCCGAAGACACTGCCGCAGGCGGTCGACATCAGCCTGATCGAGAATCCCAACGTCACCGCGGCGATGTACGGCATCGACGTGAACTACCTGACCGTCAAGGTCAACGAAGGCGCGCTACTGCCGACGGTCAGTCTGCAGGCCACCGCGCAGGAGGCCTATGAGCAGACGCTGACTACGCAACGGGCGTTCACCGCTGCCGTGACCACGAATCTGACAGTTCCGCTCTACCAGGGCGGCACCGAATATTCGCTGATCCGCCAGTCCAAGGAAAACCTGGCGCAACAGCGCCTCACCCTCGAACAGACCCGCGACCAGACCCGCGCGACCACTGTGACGGCATGGGGACAGCTGGAGGCCGGCAAGGCGCAGGTCATCTCCGCTCAGGCGCAGGTGACGGCGTCGGAGATCGCGCTGAACGGCGTCCGCGAGGAAGCCAAGGCAGGCCAGCGCACCACGCTCGACGTCCTCAACGCCCAGCAGGCGCTGGTCAATGCGCGCATCGCGCTCGTGACCGCGCAGCATGATCGCGTCGTCGCGTCGTATTCCGTGCTGCAGGCGATCGGACGGCTGTCGCCGCAAGTGCTCGGCCTCAACACCACGACCTATGATCCGAGCGTGCACTACCACCAGGTCCGTGACAGCTGGTTCGGCATGCGCACGCCCGACGGGCGCTAAGGTCTGAGTCAGCTCGAAGGGGCTACGTCGGCGCGGCTCTTGTAGCGGCCTGACGAACGGGAACATGCTCAGCAGCAGAAGGCGCGGTGAATCCTCATCGCGCTTTTTTGCGCGCGGGAATTGAAGCGTTGGAAGATAAGTTGAGCAATTCGGTGCCTTGCTTGCAATCACTTAACGCCATGACATAGCCTTTGTTTGAGTGGCGGAGCGATTCGTGCCGCCGGCGAGGACCGCTGGCTGCATCGCTTCACTGCTTCTGAACAAAGGGCGGGGGCTCGCGCGAGACTCGCGTCGAGCGACGCTTGATCTGGGGACAAGGGAGCGCCTTGCGATGAAATCGCCGGCCGCTCGCACCTGGAGCCGGCAAATCCGTCGCGTCTGGTGTAGAACAACGTGATGCGAGCGCGTTGATGATCTGGAGTCGGAAATGACGCAGCCTGCAAAGGTCCAAGAACCCTCGATGGAGGAGATTCTGGCCTCGATCCGGCGCATCATCGCCGACGACGAGGCAAAGCCGCCTGCGGCCGCGGAAAAGCCGGCTGCACCGGCAGCCGCCAAGCCGCCGGAGAAGCCTCCGGCACTGGCGAAGCCGGCGATGACCGACATTCCGCCCTCGAAGATACCGGCCGCGGTCGCCAGGACGCCCGCACCACCCCCCCCGCCGCCGCCGCCGCCACCACCTGCGCCGGCCGCGACCGCTGCCGAAAAGAACAATCAGGATGACATCGATGCCTTGCTGGCGGGACTCGACGAGACCACCACGCCTGAGGAGGTGCGCCCGCCGCAGCCGGACGGAGACGTATTCGAGTTGACTGACGAGATGGTCGCGCCCCCACCGCCTCCGCCACCCGCACCAAAGGCGGCCGGGCCGGCTTTCCACAAGGTTGAGCCGGACGACGACCTGGAATTCGCGGAATCGCCTGCCTCGCGGGTCATGCAACAGCCGCCGTCCTATGCCCCGGCGGTCGCGAATCCGCCACCCGCCGGGCCGCACCAGGCGATTCTCTCACAGTCGACGGTCTCGGCGGTGGAATCGGCGTTCAACACGCTGGCCAACACCGTTCTCAGCAACAACGCCCGGACGCTTGAGGATCTGGTCAAGGAAATGCTGCGGCCGATGCTGAAATCCTGGCTGGACGACAACCTGCCGGGCCTGGTGGAACGCATCGTCAAAGCCGAAATCGAGCGGGTGTCCCGCGGCCGGTGAAGCCTGCGCCCGCAGGGTTGACCATCCCATTTCAAGCCATTAGCTCGGCTTTTGTGCGACCCCAACCGTTGACTTGGCGCGCGGGCGCGGCTTTCTAGCCCATTCCACCCCCCGATTGCATGGCCATGATCGAGAAAACCTACCAGCCCGCCGATATCGAAGGCCGCATGTCCCTCCTGTGGGAGGATGCCCGCGCGTTCCAGGCGGGGCGCCCCGACCGGCGTCATGCAGATCCGTTCACCATCGTGATCCCGCCGCCGAATGTGACGGGCTCGCTGCACATGGGGCACGCGCTCAACAACACGCTGCAGGACATCCTGTGCCGGTTCGAGCGCATGCGCGGCCGCGACGTGCTGTGGCAGCCGGGTACCGACCACGCGGGCATCGCGACCCAGATGGTGGTCGAGCGGCAGCTGATGGAACACCAGCTGCCGGGCCGGCGGGACATGGGCCGCAAGAAGTTCGTCGATCGCGTCTGGCAGTGGAAGGAGGAGAGCGGCGGCACCATCATCAACCAGCTGAAGCGGCTCGGCGCCTCCTGCGACTGGTCGCGCGAGCGCTTCACCATGGACAAGGGCCTGTCGCGCGCCGTGGCGAAGGTGTTTGTCGAGCTCCACCGCGAAGGCCTGATCTATAAGGACAAGCGGCTGGTCAACTGGGACCCCAAGCTGCTCACCGCCGTCTCCGATCTCGAGGTGCTGCAGCAGGAGGTCAAGGGCAATCTCTGGTACCTGCGCTATCCGTTGGAAGGCAAACAGTTCAGCCCGGATGATCCCAAAAGCTTCATCGTGGTCGCGACCACGCGTCCAGAGACCATGCTCGGCGACACCGGCGTCGCCGTGCATCCTGACGATCCGCGCTATGCGCATCTGGTCGGGCAGTGCGTGATCCTGCCATTGGTCGGGCGCAAGATTCTAATCGTCGCAGATACCTATTCCGATCCCGAGAAGGGCTCGGGCGCGGTGAAGGTCACGCCGGCGCACGATTTCAACGACTTCGAGATCGGCAGGCGTCACGGGCTGCGCCAGATCAACATCTTCGACCAGGAAGCCTGCCTCACGCTGGTTGGCAACGAGGACTATTTGCGCGATCTGCCGGAGGGCGCGATCCACTTCGCCGAAGAGTTCAACGGCCTCGAGCGCTTTGCCGCGCGCAAGCAGCTGGTCGCGCGCCTGGAGAATTTCGGCTTCCTGGAGAAGATCGAGCCGAACACGCATATGGTGCCGCACGGCGATCGCTCGGGCGCGATCCTCGAGCCTTACCTGACCGACCAATGGTTCGTCGACGCCAAGACGCTGGCGAGGCCCGCGATCGAGGCGGTGCGGTCGGGCCGCACGGTGTTCGTGCCGAAGAACTGGGAGAAGACCTATTTCGAGTGGATGGAGAACATCCAGCCCTGGTGCATCTCCCGCCAGCTCTGGTGGGGTCACCAGATCCCGGCCTGGTATGGACCGGACGGCAAGGTTTTCGTCGCCGAGACGGAGGAGGAGGCGGTCAGCAACGCGCTGGGCTATTACGTCGAGCAGGAGGTCATCACGGCCGAGCAGGGCAGGGCGATGGCGCTCGACCGCAACAAGCGCGAAGGCTTCATCACTCGCGACGAGGACGTGCTCGACACCTGGTTCTCGTCGGCGCTGTGGCCGTTCTCAACGCTGGGCTGGCCCGACGACACGCCTGAAGTGAAGCGCTATTACCCGACCGACGTGCTGGTCACCGGCTTCGACATCATCTTCTTCTGGGTGGCCCGGATGATGATGATGGGCCTGCACTTTATGAAGGAGGCGCCGTTCTCGACCGTCTACATCCACCGTCTCGTCCGTGACGAGAAGGGTGCCAAGATGTCGAAGTCGAAGGGCAATGTCATCGATCCGCTTGGCGTCATCGACGAGTATGGCGCGGATGCGCTGCGCTTTGCACTGGCGCGCGGCGCCGCGCAGGGCCACGACATCAAGCTGTCCTCGCAGCATGTCGAGACCAACCGCAAGTTTGCCAACAAGCTGTGGAACGCCTGCCGGTTTGCGGAGATGAACGACTGCGTTCAGCCCGAGGGGTTCGACCCGACCAAGGCCAAGGACACGCTGAATCGTTGGATCGCGCACGAGACCGCGCGCGCCACCCGCGACGTCACCGAGGCGCTGGAAGCCTACCGATTCAACGATGCTGCAAACGCGGTCTATCACTTCGTCTGGGACGTCTATTGCGACTGGTATGTCGAACTCTCCAAGCCGACGCTGACCGGCGAGGAGGGACCAGCCAAGGACGAGACCCGCGCCATGGTCGCCTGGGCGCGCGACGAGATCCTGAAGCTGCTGCATCCCTTTATGCCGTTTATCACCGAGGCGCTGTGGGAGACGACCGCGCGGCGAGACACCTTGCTTGCCTTGAGCCCGTGGTCGCGCAAGGCGGGTGCGATCACGCCGGAGCAGGCCGCGGAGATTGCGGTGCTGTCGTCGGCCACCGCCAGCGACCCCCTGGTCCCGGCGGTGCTGCTGGCCTTTGATACCGACTTCTCCGACCAGGCCGCCGAGGCCGAGATCGGCTGGGTGGTCGACCTCGTCACCGCGATCCGCTCGGTGCGCGCAGAGATGGACATTGCGCCGAAGATCCTGACCCCGCTGGTGCTGGTTGGTGTCTCCGCGGAAACAAAGGCGCGTGCCCCGCGCTGGATCGATGTGATCAAGCCGATGGCGCGGCTGTCCGATATCTCCTTCGCCGACACTCCGCCGCAAGGCGCGGTGCAGCTCGTCGTGCGCGGCGAAGTTGCGGCACTGCCGCTGAAGGGCGTGATCGACCTTGCCGCCGAACGAGGCCGGCTCGACAAGGAGATTGCGAAGGCCGAGGCCGACATCAAGCGCGCCGATGCCAAACTCTCGAACGAGAAGTTTGTCGCCAATGCGGCCGAGGAGGTCGTCGAGGAGGAGCGCGAGAAACGCGATGCCGCGGTTGAGCGCAAATCAAAGCTGCTCGAAGCGCTGGAGCGGCTGAAGCACGTCGCGTAGGCGGCGGGCAGCCTTATTCCCCCGGCGCGAAGGGCTTGCTGAGGAATTTCGAGCCTCTCGATCCATAGCGCCAGGGCAGCTCGACGGCCTTGGTAAGTCCGATGCGGATGCCGGCAACGACGTCCACTTTGGAGGTCCGTGCGTAGAGCGCGAACGGCGGTTCATCAAGCGCGAGCGCATTGTGGTCATGCGTGATGCCGAGCGCTTCCGTCAGCTTGCCCGGCCCCGAGCAGAGCGCGCGCGTGTCTTCAACGCCGCGCCGCCGCCGCATCGCGGCCAGCCCGTGCGTCGGCTCGAGTGCGCGGATCAACACGGCGCTGGCGGAGCCCTCCTTCTCGCAGACAAAATTCACGCACCAATGGATACCGTAGGAGCGGTAGACATAGGCAAAGCCGGGCGGCCCGAACATCACCATGTTCCGCGGCGTCGGCCCCCGGTAGGAATGGGCGGCCGGGTCGGTGTGGTGATAGGCCTCAACCTCCACGATCACGCCGCCGACGCCATTGAACAACAGCGTCGCGCCGATCAGGTCGGGCGCCACCTCATGCACGCTGCGGCCAAAGAAGCCGCGCTTGAGCGGCTTGCCGAGGACAGGCGCGGGGATTGCGGCCGATTTGGAGTTTGGAGCCATTTTGAGGTGGGAATCAGCTGAAAATGCCCGGCAAAGCTGCCAATTTCCGCCCCCTTCTGCTAGCCTTTGGCGGCCGCAGGTTGCGGCGCTTGGTCATACGGACTACGTAACACCCCATCATGGTCACCATTATCGATACCGTCTCCGATTCCCAATTGCGCCCGCGGCACCCTGAAAAGGTGAACCGGCCGGATGCGCTGTCGCCGCCCAAGCCCAACTGGATCCGGGTGCGCGCGCCGACCACGCGCGGCTATGCCGACACCCGCAATATCGTCAAGGAGCATGGTCTCGTCACCGTCTGCGAGGAGGCCGGCTGCCCCAATATCGGCGAGTGCTGGGACAAGAAGCACGCGACCTTCATGATCATGGGCGACACCTGTACCCGGGCGTGCGCCTTTTGCAATGTCAGGACCGGCCTGCCCGACGCGCTCGATGCGGCCGAGCCGGAGCATGTGGCGGATGCGACGGCGAAGCTTGGCCTGAGCCACGTCGTGATCACCTCGGTCGATCGCGACGATCTCGCCGATGGCGGCGCTGCGCATTTTGCCGAAACCATCCGTGCCATCCGTGCGCGCTGCCCGACCACGACCATCGAGGTTCTGACGCCGGATTTCCTGCGCAAGGAAGGCGCGCTCGAGGTCGTCGTCGCCGCCAGGCCTGACGTCTTCAACCACAATCTCGAGACCGTCCCGTCGCGCTATCTCAATGTGAGGCCGGGTGCCCGCTACTTCCATTCGGTGCGGCTGTTGCAGCGGGTCAAGGAACTCGATCCCACCATGTTCACCAAATCCGGCATCATGGTGGGCCTGGGCGAGGAGCGCCAGGAGGTCTTGCAGGTGATGGACGACTTGCGCTCCGCCGACGTCGACTTCCTTACCATCGGGCAATATCTGCAGCCGACCCGCAAGCATCACGCTGTCATGAACTATGTGACGCCCGATGAGTTCAATTCCTATGAGAAGGTCGCCTACGCCAAGGGCTTCCTGATGGTGTCGGCGAGCCCGTTGACCCGGTCTTCGCATCACGCCGGCGAGGACTTTGCGAAGCTCAAAGCGGCGCGGGCGGCGAGCACGCGCTAACGAAGACGAAGCCAAGGACGAACTCACAGATCAGCCTGGCGTCGGGGTGCGATGAGGGTGCCCATCACCAGCGCCATGCGAACAATTTGAAGACAAATGCCGAGATTTTCCAGCAAGCGTCGCGTTCCCCACAGTGCCGCACAGATGTTCGACCTGGTCGCCGATGTCGAGCGCTACCCGGAATTCGTCCCCCTCTGCCAGGCACTGAAAATCCGCGAGCGCACCCCCCGACCTGATGGCACCGAGGTGGTCATCACCGACATGACCGTGTCGTTCAAGCTGGTGCGGGAGACCTTCACAACCCAGGTGACGCTGGACCGGCCCAACTTGAAGATCCTGGTCGAGTATCTCCGCGGTCCGTTCAAGAACCTGGAAAACCGCTGGACCTTCGAGCCCAAGGGCGGCGAGAAGGGCGACGACGTTTGCGACGTTGGATTCTACCTGTCCTATGAGTTCAAGAGCCGCATGCTCGCGAGCCTGATGGGGGCGATGTTCGATACTGCATTTGCCCGCTTCTCGGCTGCATTCGAAAGACGCGCGGACGTGATCTACGGCAGGAAGGCTGTGACGTCGCCGAGCTAGTTCATTGGGGCGAGCTGGTTCAATATTCTGGCGGCGTGCCCGCTTCAAAGCATCGACGCGATCAAGAGCACGAGCTCGGCCTGGCGGCTGGTGCCGGTCTTGGCGAAGACGCTCTTGAGCTGGTTGCGGCCGGTCTCCTTGGCAATGCCGAGCCCGTCGCAGACGGCATCGAGCGGGTCGCCGCTGGCGAGTTGAGAGGCCAGCCGCGCCTCGGCATGGGTCAGATTGAATGCGCCGCGCAGGGTCGCCTCGGGCGTCCTGCGGCGGGCGTCGGTGTCGACAAGCACGATCGCCGCATGGCATTCGGCGAAGTAGCTGGCGCTGAGTCGCGACATCTTGACCGGATAGGCCAGCACCGGCCGCTTGTCTCGCCGCGGCAGCATCACCGGCGGCAGCAGCGAGGCTCCGGACGTCTTCCACAACAGCTCGCGCAGCGCGCGGCTCAGATTGTCGTTGGCGGCCTGATCCCCGCTGCAGATCCGGCCCTGCCGGAGCTGCAGGTCGCCCGTCAGCAGGCGATCGGCCGCGCGATTGGTGCGGGCGACCTCGCCCTTGCTGTTGAGCAGCACAACCGCGGTGTGGCTGAGATCGAACGCCTCCAATGCGGCGGAGGAGGCCGCAAAGCCGAGCGCGCGCGCAAGGGCCGCGGCCGAGCTCAGGCGGCGTGACAGCTGCTTCAGCTTGTCCTTCTCTTCCGGCGAGAACGGGTCCTGGTTGATGCCGCGCTGGATCGACAGGCACCAGACCTGGTCGTCGGCCCGGACCGGAACTCCACCGAACCAGCGGAGCCCCGTCGGCGCCAGGAACTCCTGGTAATAGGGCGTCCGCTTCATCTCCTCGGGCGAGATGAAGTCGAGATCGTCAATGACGTTGCCGTCCAGCAGGGACTTGAGCGGGGAGTAGCGAATGTCGCGTTCGGACCAGCCGTCACGAAAATAGACTTCGGTCGCACGCGCAATGCCGTCGCTTGCGGGAACGTAAGGAAAGCCCTGGCCCGTCACCGGCAGGATCAGCGCGCCGACGCTGTCGGTCTGCTCGGATGCCGTCTGGATCGCCTTGGACCACAGGCTCGCATCGGTCGCCGCATCAGCGAAAATGTCCTCGACGGCCTGAAGATCCCAGCTTCGCATGAGGCAGATTAGGTCCCGGTGAACGAGACCTCCAGGTACGCGATGTTGCCCGGCGCGTCCCGGTAGGTCCTGAACCGCTTCAGTCTGCTTGAATCCGCGAGCCGTTCCAAGTCCAATTCGCTGCGGTAGTTGACGCTCCAGCTCATCATACCTTCCATATAACCGCGGGCTGAGTTTTCCGCCGTGTAGCTGCCGACGATCAGCCGGCCGCCGGGGGCGAGCCTTGCGGCGAGACGGCCAAGCAGATCGGAGGCCTCCCCGTCAGCGAGCTGTTCCAACGGGGCAGCCGAATAGATCAGGTCGAATCCGCTCTCCCTGGCCAGGTTGTCGTTTTTGACCTGGCTGCCGTTGATCTGGCGCAGGAAATGCCAGATCGGCTGCTGCAGCGGGACGATGTTGACGTCCGGATTGGCATTGACCGCCTCGCGCAGCGATGCGGCCTCCGCGTCGATCGCCAGGATCTGAAAATCGCGCCGGTCGAGCAGGCCTCTTGCGGTGTCGAGCTCGCGCAGATGGCCGTTCCCAACCGACAGGATGCGGGCCCTGCGCCTCGCCCGCACCGTCTGGGCGATCGCCTTGGCGAAGCGATCGCGCCGCTGCAGGATGCTCTGCGCCGCACCGAGGCTGGTGGTGACAAAGTGGACGGCTTCGCCGATCTCGCTCAAGGCGAGATAACGCGGACGATAGATGTAGTCCAGCATCGTGCCATCAGCAGCGTGTGCCAGCGGCTTGAAATGGCCATGGGCGGTGAAAGGATCTTGCAGCAGCAGGGCGTGCAGCGGGTGGCTTTGGCAATGGGCGCGGAACTCGGCGAGGCGATCGGATGCCGCAGCCGCATCGTAAAACTCGGCCAGCGAGCGCATCAGCTCGTCGACAATGGTGACACAGGCGACATTGCCGAGGCGGGCGAAATAGCCGTCGAGAACGTCAGCGAGCGCCTGGGCCTGGTCGATCGAGCTCATCTTGGTCGGATGTCCCATTGGCTTTCCTTCCCGCGCTGTCTTGAAATCTAGGAAGCAGACCATCCGGAAGGACGCATGACCCATATGGGCTAAGCCACATAGATCGGCGTCCCGAGGTATGACATGTTGAAGTTGAGAGACGCGGCGTGCACATCCGCGTTGGCCGCTGGGGCTTTTGGCGCGTCTCCGGGCGGAGACGGGAAACTCTTGAACAGAGCGACATTAGACTTCGCTCGCGCGTGCCGTAGTGGGCGGACTGCCAAATGCGCAAGGCCCGGTGTGCCTAGGAGACCGGGCCTTGCGATTGTCCCCCTGCCGCATGGGCCAAGTGACGCTACAAGTGGTCGTAGAAGTCTCGGTAACGTGATGCGGGGATATCGTTACGGGAACGGCGCCGCCTTGCCAACGCCGGATGAATACGGTGTCAGGGAACCGGCGTGCGGCTAAGGGCCGGCACGAGGCGGGATCGATCATGATCGGTTCGCGTCGGGTCGGTGCGCGTAAGTCTCTCAAACTCGCGCGTGTCAGCAGCGAGCTTCACTTCACCCGCGCGGCGGTCGTCGCCGCTTCGCTGCATGCCGTCGCGGCGTTCGGGCTGCCCGCACCCGTACGCGGCTCGCGGCTTCGCGCCGCGGCGGCTTGCTGGCTTGCGGCCCGCGGGCGAGCTCCATCAGCATGCGCAGCGCTTCGACCACGCTGCGCTGGCGCACGGCGGTGCGGCCGATCGCGCCGAAACGGTGCTCGCGATGGGCGATGCGGCCGTCGCGGGCAGCGACCGCGAAATGGACGAGGCCGACCGGCTTGCCCGGGACGGCGCCGCCAGGACCCGCGATGCCGGTGATGGCGACGGCGAGATCGACATCGGCGCGTTCGAGTGCGCCGACCGCCATTTGCGTGGCGGTTTCCTTGCTCACCGCGCCGAAGGTCGCGAGCGTTGTGGCTTCCACGCCGAGCATCGCGCGCTTGGCTTCATTGGAATAGGTGACATAGCCGCGGTCGATGACGTCGGAAGAGCCGGGGATGTCGGTGAGCGCCCCCGCGACCAGCCCCCCCGTGCAGGACTCCGCGGTCGCAATGGTCAGCTTGCGCATCCGGCACAAGTCGAGCAGCGATCGGGCCAGGGCGCGGGCGTCGCTGCCGCTCATGATTCACACGCTCCAGCCTTGATTGGTCCACGGCAGGCGGATGGTGGCGCTGGCGGTCGCGGCGATGCCTTCCTCGCGGCCGGTGAAGCCGAGCCGCTCGCTTGTCGTGGCCTTCACGGCCACACGCGAGATGTCGACGCCTGAGATCTCGGCAATGCGCGCGCGCATGGTGTCGCGCAAGGGGCCGATCTTCGGCCGCTCGCAGATCAGGGTCACCTCGAGGTTGGCGATGCGGCCGCCGCGCGCGGTGACGCGCTCCACGGCATATTTCAGGAACTGGTCGGAGGAGGCGCCTTTCCACTTGGCGTCGCTCGGCGGGAAGTGCGAGCCGATATCACCGTCGGCCAGCGCGCCGAGGATGGCGTCGACCAGCGCATGCAGGCCGACATCACCGTCGGAATGGGCGAGAAAACCCTTCGCATGGGGCACGCGAACGCCGCAGATCATCACGTGATCGCCGTCGCCGAAGGCGTGCACGTCATAGCCGGTGCCGGTCCTGATATCGCCGAGCAGGCTCGCAAGGCGCGCTTCCTCACGCAAGAAATCTTCGGGAGTCGTGAGCTTCATATTGAGAGCATCGCCTTCAAAGGTCGCAACCGTCAATCCCGCCCA
>Ga0070738_10002864_pt1 | contig 24630 bp, 19 predicted proteins | sample Coa_R2_2_FD_66446 | JGI IMG/M metagenome (GOLD analysis project Ga0070738, IMG submission 66446) | Surface soil microbial communities from Centralia Pennsylvania, which are recovering from an underground coalmine fire - Coalmine... | ecosystem: Environmental > Terrestrial > Soil > Unclassified ... | reverse complement strand
TTACTGTGAGATCGTGAACGGCAGTGTTGTTGGATTGCCTCTCTCGGGGCGGAAAGTGCAAAAATAGCAGCCTGTAGCCAATGTTGAAGGCAGGGCGACCGAGTGATCACCGGTCGATTCCGAGGCCGTCATCATGAATATCTCTCGCCCAAGAACATCCGTAACGATCACGGTCAGGGCTTGTGGTTCGACCAATGAAAAGCTCGCATTCACTCTATTTTGCAAAGTGTTGACTTCAATGTGAAATGAATTGGGTTGCGGGGTATTAATTTGGACCACGTCCTGTAATGAATCGGAATGGGTGCCAACGTACTTGTATGCGCGATAAGAATAATCACCTAATCCAAGTATCATTTCGAAGGCGGTCGACGTATCGGGTCGTACCTCGGTGATCGCGATCGGATACTCACCCCAGCCAATGAACGTGTTGCCATTCGGCAGTCGCTCAACGCTGCCCATGGCGTCGGTAAAGATCTCCGGCGAGTGATGATATTGCCATACCAGCGTTGCGGTCTTCGCTGCAGTATCGAGTTCGTATTCGACCGCGCGGCTCTTTTGAAAATATCCCGGCACACCGATCACCGAATCGTAATTGCTGTTATCCATGAACAATAGGTGGCCGTTCGGCATGAGCTTCACCGAATGTTGATAGGAGAACCACACGGAGTCATTCAGGAGGGCAAACTGATTGTGAGCACCTCCAAATCGCCATATTATATCTCCCGTCTCACTATTTATCTTTGTGATCTCGCAGAGATGACGGTTCGAAAGAATGAGGTTGCCTACAGAGTCGAAATCGAGGGAGTTGGCATGCTCAAAGTCGATAACTTCGCCCACCAAAAACTCGTGGATCGCATCACCCGGATCGTAATGGTCGATGCCGCGCCACTGAAAAATATTATTCTTGCTCCGATCGAATATTTCGATCACATTGCCCTGTACGATCGCTGCCGAATCGCCGCCTGTCACATAGTGCCGCATATCTATCTGGTCACGAGAGATAGCGATCAATGCATAGTGGCCATTCGGCAGGATCATCAGTTCGTGATCGTCCGGCAAATATCCATCCGATACCGCAAAGCTATCGACGATATTCCAATTAGTATCCAGTCCGTAGAATTTTAGAGCGCCATAGTCGAAGTAAGTGAGCATGCCATTGGGTTGGCGCTTAAAGTCCAGGCCATACGAGCCAGAAAGTTTTCGGTCTTTTACGATCGATCCGTGCTCATTAAGGTTGAGCAGGTAGCAGCTATCATTCAGTCGAGGAAAACCGCCGTTCGCAAGATAGATCGTACCCGGTGTGCCACTATCGTTCGTGACAATAACCTGGGGCAGTGTATCTTCGTCTTCAACCTGTTCTTGCAACTTGTGTTGAATCGAGTGCTGACGCAGGAGTGCTAAGACAGGCGGAGTGAATCCATCCCGCGAAGAATAGTGCACGGTGTGGAAGCTGAACGAATCACTCACAGACTCACCGCCCAATAATCGTGTGGACATCATCACTCTTACCTCTTCATCAAGCGCGAATGGAGTAAGAGGATGACAGATCAGTGTTCTCCGATCGTCGCTAACGGTAAGCAGGACGGTATGCTGTCCTGATCTGCTCCCAATAACAAGGAAAACCTCTTCTCCTAATTGCGACGGGTCAAACGCTGCACGAGCGTGAATACCGATATTGGATTCGAGTGGAACGTGAAGCGCACCTGGGATCGGATATTGATCGATGACGCCAGATGAGCGGTTCGCGCCGAACGCCTCGCTAATGAAAAATAATAATAGTACTAATAAAAGACGACCTCTCTTCTCCATACGAATATTGACGGAATATCTACAGCAGGCGACGGCACTTCGCCAAATAAACGAACGACACCTACGCTCTTCTTCGATGGAAGAAGTGAGCTAAACGTTTAACGTCGGAAGAAAGAAATTATAACAAAATAGACGGCCGGGTATCCCGAACCGTCTAAATCATAATGCAGTGTTTGGTTATTGTTTCTTCCGGATCTTCTTATAATTGACGGGCCGCTTCTCCGTAAAGGCGCTGATACCCTCGCTTACTTCCGGCGACAAATTATGGATCGATAGCCAGTCACGCGCCTGGCCGATCGTCATATGCCACGAAAAGTCCTTCCAGAAGTTGAGGTTCTGCTTGGTATAGCGGAGGCATTCGGGAAGCTTATTGTATAGCTTCTCGCAGAGGCGGGCAACGGCGCGGTCGAGGTCTTCTTTCGGGACCACCTCATTGACCAGCCCCCACTGAAGAGCTTTCTCGGCCGGAATGTCTTCACAGAGATAGAGTATCTCCCGAGCTCGGCGTTCACCAACCATCAGTGGGAGCCACTGAGTTGCACCCGCCGCGGCAACACTTCCCCGAGCGGCTCCCACTTGTTTAATGATAATGTGGTCTGCCGCAATAGCAAGATCGCAGGAGATATTCACTTCATTGCCGCCGCCAACGACCATACCGTTCAGCCGAGCGATCGTTGGTTTACCGATATTACGAAGGCGCTCGTGCATCTCGATAAAGACGCGCATCCACTTGTAATAATCGTTAGGATTACCAATGAAGAATTCCTCCTGCTCGGCAAGGTCCGCGCCAGTGGAGAATGCGACGTCACCCGCGCCAGTTACCACGAGCACAGCGATATCATCATCCCACGAAGCATCCTCGATCGCGATCATCATCTCGCGGAGCGTTGTGAGATTGAGGCAGTTCAATACCTCGGGGCGATTGATCGTCAGCGTAGCGACGTAATCGTTTTTCTCGTAGAGAATATGCGAGAATTGGAGTGAGCGTTTTTCCGTGTAGGGGTTTAGCTCTTGCGGTGCTTTCTTAGCCATCGTTATAACGTTACTTCTTCTGTTCGACCAACGACCATGGAGACGAGCGGTCCGGCAAAACCCATGAGGTCTTTTGCAGCGGCTTTGCTGTTCGGTTGCTTCATCGAGTTATAAAGCGACTCGGCATCATCGAAATACATTGTGCAGATAAGGTGCGGCGCCGCAGGTAGTGTCTCATTACCGGGCGTCAACATTTTTTCGATCCACGTCACCTCCATTTTACGAAGCCCTTCCATTTTGCTTGCAAGCGGCGAGTGGACCTCACGATAATGATTATCGAATTCCTCTTTACTTTCAGGCGCGCGATAGATAGCAGTCAGTGTATGCATTCGGACGAAAAATTAAGCGTATTGGATGTACACTGCAAAATTACGACAAGAATTGGACTTGTCACCGTTTCACGAATTGTAACTTCGCGAGTGGATCCGTGTTATAATAGCACAGATGAATTTTAGAACCTCGATCATGTCTCAGAAAATTGCTCTCTTTGTCCTAGTGCTTTTTATCTCAGTGTCCGCCCGGGCGCAAACGGAAGTCAAGCAGCATACGGTATCGATCGATAGTGCGACTGGAAAAACCACCGTATCAGACGAGACCATTATCAAGAAAGAAGAGGACATCACACCATATACGGATATGGTCAATATCAATCCGCTCAAGTTCTTTATCGCATATAATATGACGTGGTACCATAAGATCGCGAACAATGCCGCGGTTGGTATCGGGGCAGAGTTCGGAGCGTTGCACGAGAACACGGCCTGGGGGATGAACGCAGAATTTCGGTTCTACCCGAGCAAAAAGTCGATGCATGGGTTTTATTTTGCACCCAATATTTCCTACGTTCAGGCTACAAACGTCGATTATTATTTCTACGACGGGTATGGCTCTTACACCGCTCGCACCATGACCGCCGGCATGCTGCTCGGCTGGCAGTGGTTTCCCGGGTCCGATTTCTCGATCGGTCTTGCTTTAGGTGCCGATGCTTATATTCCTCTTAATACATCCCACGCGGATAGTTACGATCTGCTCGGCGGCATTTACGGGAGCGGAGTTTACCCGGCCATTCGCTTCGATATAGGTTATGCCTGGTAATAGCGATAGGGTTTGCTACTTTTTAATAACGATCTTTTGAGTAGCGCTACCCATTGGTGAGTTGATCCGTACAACGTAGATACCTTCTGTTAAGGGAAGCAAAAGGGGCATTGTACTTCCGGCCTTCAGTGCGGAGGAGATGCTAAGCTGTTTTACTCCTAAGGCATCGTAGATATCGATTGTTGCATTGTCAATATCCTTCGATGATTCGATCGTTATTTGCCCGTTCGTAGGATTTGGCCGGATACTAAAGGACGGCATCCCCCCGTGAACGACTTGTGAAAGTTCAATCGAGCCACAGGTTGTTGGAGGCGTAATCGTGCTCGTTACCGTAGTGGGTTCGAGCATAACGCAGGCATTCATGCTTAATATTACGATAGAATCAAATGTAACCTGGGGCACGGTCGTATCGGTAAAGACGCTAAATCGCGCATATGCGGCAGTGCTGTTAGGCTGAATGGTCTGGATCCGTATGCGTGAACGCCCCGGTTGTTCTTCGAGAGGAATGTCTGCCCGATTACCATTCGCATCGTATGAACCCTGATACAGAAGGTCGCCTCGATAGTGAAGGGAAAGTTCGACGTCGTAGGGTTGTGAGAGTCCTGATATTGTTATCGGAATTTCGACAAGCCCGCCAACGGTATCGTTGCTTTGGTCTTGCGTCATTGGGCTTATCGTTAACGAGGGAGATCCTTTACCAGTTAAGGCTATAGTGTCATAACCATTGTTGCTGGAGGTAATAACAAGATAGCCGTGATGCTCTCCCGAGTGTTGTGCTTGAAAGCTGACCCGAAGCGAATTTGGTGTTTGGCCGACAACGTGATAGCTCTGAGAATCCGCGCCGATAATTTTTACACTCTGTACTGTCGGAATAGTGCACCCGATTCCGCTAAAAAGAACTTGAGCGGTATCGATACCAAAACACGTTAGGCTATCCTTATTAAAAAGGGAATGTGTGGAGAGGTTTAACGTGCCCTCCGGCAGTATACTATCGCCTCCATTTAGCGTTTCCCAAATACTGCCGTAATTGTCGAGTGCTAAGATCCTGTTCGCATTCAAAGCGATCAATCCGCGATTATCGCAAACGTCGCTTGGGCCACCCGCTGAACTCCAGGAGGCGCCATGATCGACCGTTCGGAGGATGCCATGCCTTCTCGTTCCGGCGAATGCAATACAATTGGCAATGGTCAACGAACCGGCTACATCGGTATTCGAGTATCCCGTCACCCAGGAATTTCCTCCGTCGCTCGAAGCATAGAGGCTCACAGTTCTCGAACTCGAATTATCCTCTTCCGTACAATATAGTTGCGACCGATCGGAGGGATCCGCCACGAGCGTCCAGCAATCTGAAGCGACCCTGCCTGGTGAGGTATTCCAGGTTACGCCGGCATCGCTGCTTCTCAATACACTGCCATTGCCTACAACCACAAGCGAACCATCCGCGGTTACATCGAATGTCAGTTCGCTGGTCCCGGTGATATGCGGTTGCCAGTTTTTGCCGCCATCCGAAGTACGATAGATCGCATTGCTCGCCCATTCTAGCGTATACATAATATTAGGCGACGCACCAAACGCAACTCGCGATGGCTCCGAGAGATGGCATGCCGTCCAGGTAATTCCTCCATCGCTGGTTACGAAGGCGTCCTCTTTGCATCCGATGATGCCATGGAGTGCGTCAAAAAAACGAATATCGTAAATGTACGTGGTAGGGAAGTTCAGGGTTTTCCAGGTCTTGCCGCTATCGTCGCTGCGGAGGAGATTGGTCCAGCCAGCCCAAATAATACCGTCCTTATAACACATGGCACCATAGTCGTTGGTGGGAGTGAGCGCATTGGGAGCAATGACGTGCCACTGCCCTCGAGCGGTGTGAGTACTGATGACCGAGACAAGAATAACCAGAACGAAAGTAAATTGCTTCATCGCTGACCGACTTTAGCGTCGAAGAATAACACGGGACTCTGCTTCTCCATATACTGACCGAACTCGGACGTAATACATTCCCTCGGATCCGGGCAATATTAAAGCAACTGGAGAATCTTTTGGAATTGAAGCCGAAATAGTCGATTTTTTAATGCCAAGCGCATCGTAGACCTCGATAGTAGATATGCCTAAGTCCGCGGGAGATTGTATCGTAATGGTGCCGGTTGTTGGGTTTGGTCGGATATTAAGAGTGAGTGGCAGGCCACGTAGAAATGTTGAGAGTATCCCTGTGCCGCATTCGGAAGGAGACGAGAGGATCACTGTGAGTGAGGTATCATGAAGGATGTACTCGCATGGAGTCGCCGTAAGAATATCGATCGAATCGAAGGTAACCGCTGCCGTTGCGGTCGAATCGGAGAACATTCGGAAACGAGCATACCCAATAACTGTGGCTGATCGGGCCTGCGTAACGTGAAGCTTTGAACGCCCCGGCGATGGTTCGTTTGGTATATCCAGCGGCTTTCCCGAAGCATCGAATGAGCCCAGATACTCGGCATCACCACTATAATGCAGCGCCAGCTCAACGTCTTCCGGACGAAGAAGTCCGGCAATGGTTATTGGTACTTGCACGGTAGCACCGATCGTATCGGTATGTTGATCGCTGGACGTAACGCTTAGAACGCTCGCTCGTAATCCGGAGCCATTTAGAACGATCACCTTGGTAGAGCTATCGGAAAATATTAGTGTCAATTGGGCTGGTTGTGCGTTGGGATGAAGCGAAGTAAAAGTAACTACAAGCGAATCACGGTTGAGTATTGTAACAGCATAGCTTGCGGTGTCAGAACCGGAGAGAGAGTATCCGAGAATGCGCGCCGGTGCACACTCGACGTACTGAAGATAGCTTGTTGCTGGGAGGGAATGACCACATGCCAATGTATCGCGATCGAATAACGATGAAGACGAAAGCATGACCGGTTGGCTACGAATTAAACTGCCACCACTATTCCCCGTAGCCCATACATTGCCGAAGGTATCGAGCACGAAGAGATGGTTATTGTCAAGAGCGCAAATGGCACGGCTATCAGCTGAGTTTATTGGGCCACCGATGTTTATCCAGGAGTTTCCGTGATCGGTCGAACGCAAAAGTCCATTGGTAAGAGTACCAACAAACTGTGCTTGGCCGGAAATAGCCATAGAGCCCGCTATATAAGGCCTTGGTTGAGCTAGAGTAGATGACCAACTTGCTCCTGCATTCGCCGTAACATATAGCCTTGAATATGGGTCGTAAAGCCAATAGCTGTCGTTCGCGACATAGAAGGTTGAACTTAGACAGCTATCGATGTCGATAGAGTAACTATCTTTTCCCAAAGTCCCACCTAATTGGCGCCAGGAGTTACCGAGGTCCGAAGAAGTGTACAGATAGCCGTTGATGTCTTTGGCACCTGTGCTTCCCACGACGTAGATCGTTCTATCCTTTGCTATAGCGAACGTCCACACCTGGCCAGTAATGTGTTGTGTATTCCAGGTGAGCCCGCCATCTATGGAGGTCAGCATATCACCGGTGGAATATTTGATCGCATGAATGACAGATGCTGAGTTATTGTAAGCAATATGAAAACATGGCGATTCGTAACTTACTTGTTGCCACGTTGTACCGCGATCAGTTGTGCGGTAGATGCCATCGTAGGCAGCAACGACGCCAGTATCTTTGTTGCAGAAGGCGATATCAATAACCTGAACGGTAGAAGGCAGTGCTGTAGCGGCCCATGTTTTGCCAAAGTCCTCACTCTTGGTAAGGCCGGTGTACCCAGCCCAGAGGATTCCGTCGAAATACCGAATGGCGCCACCTTCATCGATCGGCTGCTTTTTACCGATCGGTGCGGGCGTAACGATGTTCCACTGTGCCGGGAGATCGCCCGTAGCGATCAGCAGGAATAGGAGGAGAATGAAGCTGTTTCGAACGGTCATCCAGAATATTGCCGTGTCCGGGGAAAGCGGTCTGCGAAGTTGACGGAATCGTACTAATTTAATCTCTTTCGACCCGTTTTGTTACACGTTTGTTGAAAACGAATGCCAGCCGTTCGATCTTGACGTTCCAGAATTTATAGCTCATCCTCGGCAGTATATTATTTTTATAGCGGAGGGTCGCCATGAATCGAATATTCTGTTTCTTGTCTCTTTTTTGTCTTCTCATCGCAACGCCCGTCTTTTCTCAACCCATGTGGAGTGTCGGAGGACGTATCGGGTATACCTTTGGAGATCGGGGAGGCTTTACCTGGGGGCTCGAGGCTTCGTATCTTCCTCGCGATAAAGATTATGTTTATGGTTATACGCTGGACTTAACGTTCTGGCCTAAACATACGGCCCTTCATGCTGGTGTGGAAGGCTGGTATGGAGCAGGGCTCGATATCGGACCGACGCTTTTTTGGTCAGATTATTTCTATCCTGGTTTCAGTGCTATAGTATGGGACGGATTCGTGCTGTACGGTTATTATGAATTAGCGGTCCCATTTTCCGATGCTATTGCCCATAGCGTCGGACTTTACCTCAAGATGCCGGCAGACGGAAACAACATTGTACCTGATAAGTGATGTAACTTGTACCTGCGTTGCGGGTTATATGATTAATGCTATTCTTACGAAGTGTATTGATTACGGCAGTCCTAGCAACGGCTTCAGGAGTACGAGCCCAAGTGCTCATTGATCAGCCGTTCTGGAGTATTGGTCCTAAGATAGGCTATATCTTTGGTGAGCAGGGAGGCCTAACTGGCGGATTTGAAGTGGCCTTATTCCCTAATGCACATGCATCATACGCACTTACTTTTGATGTTACCGGTTGGTCTCCATCCAATACCGCTGTGCACGTAGGGGTGGAAGCTTGGCTTTATGCCGGTCTTGATATTGGTCCTACACTATTCCTTTCGAAGCAGGCACCAGCAAAACTTGGGATGAGTGTAATTGTGTGGGACGGCTTGCTTTTGTATCCCTATTATGAGTTAAGTATTCCGTTCGACGGCAATCCCTATCATTCGGTTGGAGGATATATAAAATTTCCGATTGGTCTGCCTCACGATTATTTTAAGGTTGGGTAAGGAGTATTATCGAAGCAAGACCAGAAGATATTACTTCTTCTTCGATTCGATCATCTTCAAAAAATACTCGTGTACTCGCGTGTCATCAACCACCTCCGGATGAAAGACCGTGGCGAGCAGATTCTTTTCGCGAGCCATCACAACACCTTGCACGATCTCACCCAGTACTTCAACGTCTTTTCCGGCCTTGGTGATAAGTGGCGCGCGGATAAAGACGCCACGAAATGGCTCTTCGCCAATAGCTGGAATATGTAGTTCTGTTTCGGCGCTAAATCGTTGCGGACCAAACGCATTACGACGAATGGAAATATCCATAAGCCCGAGACGCCCCTGCTTAGAGCCTTCAATATCTTTCGCGAGTAAGATAGAGCCCATGCAGGTGCCCCATATAGGCAAGCCCTCTTCGCCAAGCTTACGGATCGAATCGAAGATGGTATCAGGACGACCGACACCTGCTTCGAATCCTGCTTCCGACCTCTCCAGTATGGCTACGGCCGTTGATTCACCGCCGGGGAGGATAAGTGCATCCAATCCTTCAAGATCCGTAACACGGCGAACATCGCGCGTTTCTACGCCAAGCGATTGAAGCTTCTCAATATGTTCTCGGAAGTCGCCTTGAAGGCCGAGAACGCCGATTCTTTTAGTGGCCACGAACCGCTAACAGCTCTGCTTCTTCAAGGGACGATACAGTACGTCCGACCATCGGCTCACCGAGGCCACGACTTACTTCTGCAAGAACGGACGGATCGTTGTAGTAGGTCGTCGCTTTAACGATGGCAGCGGCGCGTTTCGCAGGATCGCCGGATTTGAAAATACCAGAACCAACGAATACGCCATCTACGCCGAGTTGCATAAGTAGCGCGGCATCCGCAGGTGTTGCGAGTCCACCGGCGGCAAAATTGACGACTGGAAGTTTGCCGGTGTCGGCAACTTCATTCACGAGATCTAACGGAGCAGCTAAATTTTTTGCATACGAGTAACGCTCATCTTTCGAGAGAGAAGTAAGCCGGCGAATTTCACCATAGATCGAGCGTGCGTGACGCACCGCTTCGACAACGTCTCCAGTGCCGGCTTCGCCCTTCGTCCGGATCATCGCCGCGCCTTCAGCGATCCTCCGGAGCGCTTCGCCAAGATTTCGAGCGCCGCAGACGAACGGGACTTCAAATTTCGTCTTGTCGATGTGATTCTCTTCATCGGCCATCGTAAGGACCTCGCTCTCATCGACACAATCAACCCCGAGGGCCTGAAGAATCTGCGCCTCTACGAAATGTCCGATACGCGCTTTCGCCATGACGGGGATCGATACCGCGTCAATGATCTGCATAATAAGCTCGGGGTCGGACATGCGGGCCACACCGCCATGCGCGCGAATATCCGCCGGAACGCGCTCGAGCGCCATTACGGCTACGGCGCCAGCATCCTCGGCGATCTTTGCCTGTTCGGCATTCACGACGTCCATAATGACGCCGCCTTTGAGCATTTGCGGGAATGCGCGTTTAACGAGTGTTGTACCAGTCTTCGCCGACTGACCGTTCGTGGAATGTCCGTTCGTAGAGAGTTCTTTTTTCATCGCGGCCCTTAACAAGGGAAGAGGAGATAGGGTTTAGGGTGTAGCCGTGACCTTTAGGTCACGGTGGCGAAGCAGGGATCGCCGTGACCTAAAGGAGCGGATATCTTCGTAACATAGAGGAGCATAGATCGCCGTAACCTAAAGGTTACGGCTACAAATTGCGGTTTGCCACCCCCGCCAAAAACCCTGCGATCATTCTGGCGGCTAACCTAGCGGTCCGGCCATCCTGGTCGTATGGAGGACTGACTTCGACTAAATCGAAGGCACGAACATTCGCAGAGAGTCCGGCAGCGACGGAGAGTTCGTATGCTTCTTCGGCTAGGAATCCGATAGGCGCCGGTGCGCTAGCCCCCGGAGCATCAGAGGAGCGAATACTATCAATATCGAACGAAAGATAGATCGGCATTTCAAAATCACCACGCGTAATTGCTACTTCACATTCCTCGAACGCATTGGGAAGATGCGCTTCGGTGGCGTCCTCAAACATAAGAATGCGCGAACCTTGCGAAATAACCCAATCGAAATGCTCTTTAGCCATCGCAAACGACTGAATTCCGATCTCTGCAAAGTTTCGACCTTGAACGATCCCTTCTTCGATCAACAGGCGAAAGCTGCTCCCGGAGTGATGAAGTCCATTCTTTTTCGGGCGCACATCGAGATGAGCGTCGATATTGATCAGGCCAAAATCGTTAGTGGCCTTTCCAAAACCTTTTGCAAGCGGATAGGTCACGTCATGGCCGCCGCCGAGCGCAATAATAATTTTACCGTGCGTAGTGAGTTCTGTTGCAACATCGGCAGCAACCTCATGCATCTCCTCCAGTGGCCCGCTTGGAATGTCTCCCAGATCGACGATCTTTAGTTCGTCAATATGTCGCTTGAATTGTGGACCGGCAAACGGTGTCAGTTTGCCGAGCCATTGCCGAATGGCTTGCGGCGCTTGGTCCGCGCCGGGGCGTCCACCATTACGCTCAATGCCTTCATTGGTTGGAATGCCAAAGATGACGACATTGGCTTCAGCGAGCGAAGCATCGGATGCTAATTTTATAAGATTAGAAAGCCGAGGGTCCGCGGGATCGGATGACGGGGTGGAGTAAACGGGTGGAGTAAAGGAAGATGAGTTCAAAGCAATAGAGTTGCATAGCGCATTGAGGCTATGCAACATAGAGAGAACGTCTGCTTCAGAGCATCAATTTCATGGCGTATTTAAGGACTTGGCTGATATGTCCAGGAGTGCTCATCTTTTGCGCTGTAATGATATGAACCTACGTCCGGATGGGCACATCGTTGGTACTGCCAAGTATCGATTATTCGGTAATATAACAAGCCCGATAGTTATGTACGTCCATACGGTTGCAAGGAGGTACCCGACGCATGAGCTTCTGCTGTTCGTCTTGACGGTGGTTGCTTTATCCAGTTGCACTTCGAGGATGCGTAACGAGAACGCGTCCGACAGTGCGGTAGCTCGGACCAGCAATACCGCCACCGCATCTGATTCTATTAATTACCCAGTGACATTGGAGGTACTCGATGCCTTTCTGGCAGATTCATCCTTCGACTCACTGGCGAAGGAAAAGGTTGGGCTTACAGACGCTGAACTCCTGAAGATCCGGACAAACGCACGTCATGAAGCCGCTCGATTGGAAAAAGCACAGATGACGAATGGGGAATATTCGGGATCCACCGCAGATGCAAAAGCACGCGCCCTCGCAGTTGTGGATTCCATCGTCGGGCCGGATAAGCGGTCCAGGTTATTCGCACTCGTCGAGCAACAATGGAGCGGCCGGTCAGTTACTGCCAGTGGTATGGCTCCTCCCGACAGTAACTCCGTAGAAGGAACACGAAACGCAGTGCCTAACGATAGCCGAGTTGTAGTGAATATTCCGGCGTATCGCATGGATGTTTTCAATAACGGAAATTTGGAAAAGAGCTACGAGGTAGCAATCGGTTATCCGGAATTCCCATTGCCGACGGGGCTTCGCGAGGCACAAGAGATCATATTCAATCCAACGTGGACGCCACCGGACGAATCTTGGGTGGAAGGCCCTGATAGTAAGGTGAAAGTTGGGGAGAAGGTCGCAGCAGGGGCAAAGCTAAATCCGCTCGGAGTGCTGAAGATCCCAATAGGGGAGCCATCCCTGATCCACGGCGGGAAATCGCCCGCGAAGCTGGGGGCGTTCGGCTCGCATGGTTGTGTGGGGCTGGTCGATCCGGATGCACTTGACTTTGCCGAGCGCCTGGCGCAACTATCTGGTAAACCGCTCACCGATTCCGCCGTATCGATCTACGTAAAGGACAAGAAAACAACGCATGACATACGCCTTCCGAAGGCTGTGCCGGTAGAGCTTCGGTATGAAACGATCGTGGCACAAAACGGAGAGCTGCATATCTATCGCGATGTGTACGAGCGCAATACTAACACACAGGAAAATCTTGATGCTACGTTAAAGACGTATGGTCTCTCGATGAAAAATCTGACGCAGGACGAACAATCGAAAGTGCTCGCGGCACTGCATGATATGTCGAAAGACATCACGACGAATACCGATACCAACATCGTAAGAGATATGGCGCTCAAGGATTCATCGTCATCCAAAGAGCGCACAAAAAAGGGACGCAAAAGTGATCACAGACCTAAAGTGACTCGGCATATTAAAGGTGAAAAAGAGGAAGTGATCCCTATTACGGCATTACGCGGTCGAGGGTATCCGCAACCAGTGGGGATGAACGAGCCACTTGCCAATAATTCGAAAAGCGTGAAGCAAAAATAGAGAGGATGTGAGCTTCAGCGATTCAAGACAATTGGAAACTCGGATGTATTATTGCCCGTGCGCACGATGCAGAAGAAAATCCCTGCTGGATACCCCTCTGCATTCCATTCGAATGTGTGCTCGCCAGGCTCGATGATACCATCATAAAGTGTGCTGACATTCTTTCCCAACGCGTCTATAATGTCCACTACTGTTCGCGCGGATTGCGTTGCCGAGAAAGAAATTTTTGTTGATGCTGAGAAAGGATTGGGATATGCCGCCATAGAAGCTTCTGAAGCTTTAGCGGGCTGCTGCACCGCGCTCGAGCCGATCATTTCGGAGAGCGGGCGGCGCCAGACGGTCCCGATCAAAAGCGATGCATATATATATCCGTCGCTGACAAAGAGACTGCTAATGTTTGGTTCAACGGCGTTAGTATCTACCGTCGAAGCATCACGCCAACTTACGCCTTGATCGGAAGAATAAAAAAGACCACAATCGAGACCCGCGTACACTGCACCACCAATGCGCACCACCGCGTTCACTCCAAGACACGACAAACTTCCTTCGACGATATTCCAGGTATGGCCTCGATTGGTAGTGCGATTCATGTTCGAGCCTCCTGCGAGCCAAAGACTATCATTTATCTCTACCATGCACCTCACATCGGATACCCCCAAGCCGACCCAACCCGCTCCGCTGTCATTGGAAAATCCAGAACCGCCATTATCCAATTCAATCACGTCCTTCCCAACAATGGCGAGTGCAGCCACCCCAACACCTGACTTGTACTTCGGAGGTGAGATCCACGTTAAACCATAGTCGGTCGAACGAAATAGGAACTCAAAATTTGTTCCGGCAAGAATATTTGGCCCCAAGGCTGCCAATGCCACCACGCCGTCATCTTTATTGGCGAAGGGAATCGGTTGCGTCTTGCTCCAACTGAATCCATGGTCCCGGGAGAGAAAAATATCGTGGGAGTCACTGGCCAAGTCAGCAGATTCACAAGTCGCCAAAGTGCTGATGCTGCCAGCCAATTGTGGTCCCTGCCAAGTCGAACCGTGATCAAGCGAGTAATATACTCCAGTAGCCGTCGCAGCGAGGAGCTCGGAGGGCGATGCAGCAATAGAAAAGGGCTGAGCCCTCAAACCAGACGAGGAAGGCAACCACGAATTACCAAGATCGGAAGAGTAGGCCGTTCCATCGAGCGTGCCGGCGACTACCATGTTTCCAATAGTTTGGAGTGAGATCGCCCGCATATTTGCGAGACCCGAATTTGCCTTGGACCACGATACTCCGTTATCGCTCGATCGATAAATCCCACTATCAGTTCCGGCAAAGACGAATGCACCGGCGGCCGTTATGGCGCGGATGCCGCAGTAATTAGGAAGTCCAGAGTAGTAGCTGGTCTGAGTCCAATTTTGATAATCATCGCTGTAATAGATACCATAGCCAAGGGTACCAACGAACAACCGCGAGCCATTCTGGCCAAAACAACCAAAGGGATAACTAGCGGGAAACTTCGCGGAAAGCCAATTAACACCGCTATCTATGGAATACACCATGCCATCGGTTATAAGCTTGGCGCCCAATGAGTATAGTGATCGTGACGCGGCTTGGAATTGACTGATCCGACCCCATGTCGCGCCGTAGTCATTCGACCGGAAGACTCCTTTGTCGGTACAGGCGAACGTTACATTCCCAATCGAAGCGAGCAAAATCGGACTTTGCCACGGGGTCTGTTGCAACCCTGTGGAATGTAACCAGTGAGCGCCACTGTCGGAGGTGTAGAACGCGCCATTGTTCGTTCCAGCTACCAGATGAGAGCCCGTACAAACGAGTGAAGTGATGGCGCGTGATTTGAGGCCGACATCCACTTCCGTCCATGACGCACAATTGTCTGTGGATCGGAATATACCAACATCCGTACCCGCAAACAGCATAGACCCCATTATTGTGAGGAACCGGACGGTCCCACCTTCCGGAGAGTTTACCTGCTCCCATTGGGCACTGCCGGGACCAGCACCGAAGATCAATAACAATAGAACACCAGCGATCTTAGCTCCGTGGGTCATTGCGGGACGAAGGTTTTTTATCGTTCGATATTATGATAAAGATAGTGACAATGGTGACCATGCACAGTACAAACGAACGTGCTTTATCAATCCTGACTATTACCCAAATTATTCGGGCTGAACACCCGCGGGCAGGCAGGAAAAGCCTATTTTACAAATCAAATCGAATCGAATCCCCAAAATCAATCAGCGAAATCCGCATCATCCGCGTAATCCCGGTTCTGTATCTTATTCATATCTCAACGCCTCGATCGGATTTAATCTGGCTGCTTTGCGGGCGGGGTACCATCCGAAGAAGATACCGACGAAAGCAGCAGCGCCGAAGGAGAGGGCAACAGCACTGGGAGAGATGACGAGTATCCAGCCGTTACTCTTCGAGACGAACGATGAAGCGATATATCCGAGAATAACACCGACGATTCCGCCTGCAAGACTGAGCGTGATCGCTTCCGTCAAAAACTGGAATAGGATATTTGCAAACTTGGCCCCGATAGATTTACGAATGCCGATCTCGCGGGTACGCTCGGTCACACTTACGAGCATAATGTTCATAATACCGATACCACCAACAAGCAAAGAGATGATGGACGCGGCAGCAAGCAGGTTCGTCATGGTTGACGTGCTTTGCTGTGCCGCTTGAGCAAGTTCGACTTGCGAACGGATCTGGAAATCGTTATCGTCAGAAGGCAATAGCCGATGTTGCTGGCGCAAGATCGTGGTCGCATCCTGTGTGGCTGCGGCCGTCGCTTCGGGTGTGATCGTGCTGGCAAGGATCTGATTGGCCCACGTAATACCCATTAGTTTTCGTTGCACGGTGGCAAACGGTGCAACGATGAGGTCGTCCTGGTCCTGGCCGAAGGAATTCGATCCCTTTTCCTGCAATACGCCGATAACTGTGAACGGCTCGTGCTTGACACGGATCGTTTGGCCAACCGGATCTGCTCCTTCTCCGAATAAATTATCGACGACTGTCTTTCCCAGGATACAGACCTTCGTTCCTGTTCGCGCATCGGCATCTGAAAAGACACTACCGCTTATGAGCGGCCAATTGCGGACGATAAAGTAATCAGGAGTTGCACCGTAAATTCTTGTCGCCCAATTCTCATTGCCGGCCACAGCTTGTACACCGGTTTGGACTATTGGTGTGACGGCAGCAAACCACTCCGATTTTTTGAGGGCACTCGCATCATCTTCTGTGAGCCTTTGGCTTCCTCCCGTACCAGAAGAAACGCCACCAGCGAAGGTAGCGCCAGGAAATATCATGAGTGCGTTTGTGCCCATCGAATTGATCTGATTCGCAACAGCCTGCGAAGCACCTTGTCCGATGGCCGTCATCGTAATGACGGCTCCAACACCGATGATGATGCCAAGCATGGTCAGCAACGCTCGCACTTTATTGCTGGCGAGCGACTGAAACGCCATCGTGATACTATTTCCGAGCTGCGTAAACATTACCGGCCTCTTCCTCCGCCAAATCCCGGTCGTGAGTTGATCGGCGACGAGCCCTGGCTGGCCGCTGGTTGCATGCTGAATGCAGCGACGACTACGCTATCGCCGGGCTGGAGCGGTGGGGTACTACGAAGTACTTCAGCATTGTTCGCATCCGTAAGCCCTTCGACTATTCGCACCCGCTGTACTTGCGGTCCACTTTTACTTTTCGATTTTACATAGACGGTCGCAAATTGCGGTTGTCCACCGCCTGCACCGGAACCCATTGCTCCCATGCGATGGTGGGTTGTATCTCCTGGAGTGCGTTGACGATGTTGACGGGCTCCGGCCGTATCCGTTAAGTGCATCTCGGTAAAGAACTCGGGAGGTGGAATGAACCGGGTTGCGGCAATGGGTACTCGAAGCACATTCTCGCGACTGGCATTGATGATCGTAACTGTCGCAGTCATACCAGGTAATAACTTCTCGTCAGGATTATCGGTATTGATAATAACGGCATACGTTACGACGTTCTGCTGTGTGATCGGATTGATCCGAACTTGTGTGACAGTGCCTGTAAATTGTTCACCGGGATAAGCGTCGACCGTAAATTTTACATCTTGTCCGGGCTGCACCTGACCAATATCCGCTTCATCCACATTCGCAGAGACCTGCATCTTTGTAAGATCTTCCGCGATCACAAACATCGTCGTGACGTTAAGTCCGGCGGCTACCGTCTGGCCTTTATCGACGTTGCGAGCCTGCACGACCCCATCGACTGGCGACTTAATAGTAGTGTACCCCAGATTTACTTTTGACTGATCGAGAGCGGCCGCCATCTGTTTGACCGTTGCCTGGGCATCCTGCAATTTGTTCTTACTTACGTCGTAATCCGCCTGAGCAATAAGCTGGCGGGCTAAGAGCTGGCGTTGTCTTGCTTCATCCTTTTGGGCAGCGTCAAGATCAGCTTGGGCTTTGGCTAAATTAGCTGTTGCCGATGTCACCTGTGCTTCGTACGTTGCCGGATCCAATTGTGCGAGTACCTGACCCTTCCTGACTCGCGTGTTAAAATCTGCATACAGCTCTTTGACGGTACCCGCGATCTGGCTACCGACCTGTACCGTTGTAACAGCCTGAAGGGTGCCGGTAGCGGTGACCCCTTTTGATATCTCACCGATGTCAACGGCGGAATATCTCACGACGAGCGGAGCTTTAGCAGGCGCGCGGAGAAATAAATACCAAAATGCAATGGCGAGTAAGGCGATCGCTGCTACGATTATAGCAGGATTTATTTTACGCTTCTTTTGTCCAAGCCGGGTCGTTTGCATAACCACTTTAGGGGGTGGTATGCCTTGCCCGTCGGTTGCGGTAGTCGCCTCGCGGGCCATGACATTCGTTTCAGCCATATTCTCTGCTTTGTAATTCTTTAATGTATGTATTCGAACCTTCTACGGAGTTCAACAATAAAAGTAAAGTTTAACTTTGAATAATAAATTTTCATCAAAGCTCCGGGACTAAGTCGGCCGCAGCCCAGCCATTGCGTATTGCACCCTCGATCGTAGCTGGAATTCCATTCTGTGCGAGATCGCCCGCCAAAATAAGGTTTGGAATTGGCGATCGCAATGCTGGCCGCTTCGATTGTATACTCGGTGTAAGAAGCGGTGTTGCTCGTTTTTCCCTTATTATTTGATAATGGATACACGCAGCGCTTCGCATTTCCGGAATGGCGGCGCAAAGATCAGTCCATAATATGTGACGTATTTCTTCGTTCGTGCGAGCGGATAGCTCATCGGCAGCGCTTACCGTAAGCGCCAACCGCTGTGACGAAAAGTCGGACGCTCGCGGAAAGGCCCACTGAAGTGTTGTATCGAGAAAGGCGTGGACGGGCGTATCAAAGATCGCTCGGTCTATCCAGAAATATGCATTAACGATCGTAGAGTATTTCCGATCGGGAAGACCCTGTTGAATGCCGGCCGGAAGAGCATCGAATTCCTGGCCGGTGTATATAACGAGATCGAATGTCTCGGTATGGTCATCGAACGCTACGGTAAATCCATCTTCCGATCGCTCGATCGATCGTACGGGCATTGAGCAAGTAACCTGTACACCTTCTTTTTGCATGAAGCTAATTGCTGGATAGATAAGCAACTCCGAAAGTCCAACCGTTGGGATCAAAAAGTCGGATGCTTCACGCTCGCCGAGGAATACTTCTCGAAATACATTGACGAAGAGTACAGCACTTGCCTGGTCGATAGCTGAATTCGTTGTAGCAAGTACGATCGGCTCCCATAATTTATGTATCAGGCTTTGCGGCTGCTTCAAAGCACGAAATAACTCGATGCACGTCATTTCTTCGAAGCCGTTCGGCAACGGACCTGATTCAACCGCCAGTCCAAGCTCCGTAGCATAGAATTTCTCTTTGGCCGTAAGCAGGTTCGAACTCCACATGCCGGCAAGGAGGTTAAACGGCGGTTCGGAATCGGGAGGTACCCGCAAAATTTGAGTAACGCCTGACTGATGAAACCGGATCGACAACGGTACGCGCTCGATAAGGTGATCGGAGCCGATCAGCTTGAGGTATTCGAGTGTTTTTGTATAGCATCCCATAAGGAGATGCTGACCGTTATCGATTAAATCGCCTGTTTTCGGATCGAGATACGAGCGGGTCCTGCCGCCCGCCTCTTTTCGGGCCTCGAAGACTCGTAGGTTCTTATACCCGCGCTGGACCAGGGAAGTGGCCGTGGACAAGCCGCCAACTCCGGCACCAATGACAGCGATTCTTCGTGATAGGTCCAACGTACTATGAAGAGAAAAGCGAATCCGTCAAGATCAAAGAAGCTTCCAAAATCGAAGAAACTTCGCGATAAGCATTTGGCAGAAGCATTCGAAGGCGATTTCAATTCGAGTTCGAAAAAACAACAGCCAAATTTTTATGCTCGAGTTTATGAGATCGTAGAACAAATACCTGTAGGAAAGGTCACGACCTACGGCGCGATCGCAGAAATACTGGGTATGAAACGATCGTCTCGAATGGTCGGGCAGGCATTATCGGCTGTACCTAAGGATTCCGACCTGCCTGCTCAGCGCGTGATCAACCGGATCGGCGCACTTTCGGGAGCTCATCATTTCGGTGGTTATGAGCGAATGCGAAGCCTGCTACGCCGCGAAGGTGTCACATTTAAGGGCGAATTAGTTGATATGGAGAAGCATTTTTGGGATCCCAGAGCCGCCGATCGAGGCCTTTTATAACTATCTTTTGTAAGCACATACTATGGCGTAATCAGCATTAAATTAGCCGATCGCCATGACCGTGAAGGTCTTGGCGATGGAGCGGAAGCCTTTAGGACAATAATGTGTTTAGGGCTTGCTTTTGACCAAAATCTCACTCCCATAACGATCATCGGGACGATAATTATTTAAATGGCGACGAACGTAGTAATGCCCAAGATGGGCGAATCGATTACTGAAGGCACGATACTCCGCTGGCTCAAGAAAGAAGGAGAGGCCGTCCAAAAGGACGAGCCGATCCTCGAAATTTCGACGGATAAGGTCGATACTGAAGTACCATCACCGGTTGCCGGGACGCTCCTTAAAATTTTAGCGCAAGAGAAACAAACGGTTGCAGTTGGCGAACCGATCGCGTCCATTGGCACCAATGGGGAAGCGACGGCAACGCCCTCGCAGAAGCCTGCAGCCCAGGCGCCTCCGCCCGCTCCTGCATCGAACGGGGCAGCACAGCAGCAATCAGCACCTCCGCCTGTACAACAAACTGCTCCAGCGCCGCAGCAACAGCCTGCCGCAACCGGCGGACAACAGGTTGTGATGCCTAAAATGGGTGAATCGATCGCTGAAGGTACGATTCTTCGCTGGCTGAAGAAAGAAGGAGACAAAGTAGAAAAGGACGAGCCCATCCTCGAGATCTCGACCGATAAAGTGGACACCGAAGTGCCGGCTCCATTCGCTGGTACCCTTACGCAGATCGTCGCGAAGGAGAAGGAGACAGTACCTGTCGGTGCAACGATAGCCTATATCTCAACGGGCGCAGGTGCACCAGCACAGCAAACAACAGCTCCGCAGCCAACTGCCGCTGCTCCACAAGCCCCTGCTCCTCAGCCGGTTCAGCAAGCGGCTCCTCGGCCGGTATCAGCACCCGCTCCCGCAATGCAGGCGTCGGAAGCTCCGGTGAACGATAATCGCTTTTATTCTCCTCTGGTAAAATCCATCGCAAAAGCCGAGGGTATTTCACAGCAGGAGCTTACTTCGATCCCGGGCTCAGGTTTGGGCGGACGCGTGAACAAGAACGACATGTTGAAATATGTCGAAGCGCGCAGATCAGGCGGCGCTACATTCGCTCCAGCGCCAAGCCATGCGCCTTCTGCACCTTCGTATGCGCCTCAGGCTCCGGCATTCGCACCGTCGACTCCTCAGCCTATGGCTGCGCCGAGTTTTGCTTCGGGTGGCGAATCGGTTACCGTCATTCCGATGGATAACATTCGTCAGCGGATAGCAGAACACATGGTGCGCTCGGTGCATACGAGCCCGCATGTAACGTCGATCAGTGAAGTCGATGTAACCAATATTATTAATTACCAACGTAAGAACAAGGATACCTTCCAGCAACGCTATGGCGTGAAGCTTACGCTTACGCCGATCTTTGTCGAATGCATGGTGAAGGCGCTACGCGAATTCCCATTCATCAATGCATCGATCGAGGGTACGAATATCGTCGTTCGCAACGAGATCAATTTTGGTATTGCGGTAGCGATGCCACAGCAAGAGGGCTCGCCGCTTCCACCAGCGCTCATTGTGCCGGTCATTAAGCATGCGGATAAGCTCAGTCTTGCAGGGCTGGCACAGGCGGTAGGTGAGCTCGCGAATAAGGCACGCCAGAAAAAACTAACGCCGGATGACATTTCAGGCGGCACGTTCACGCTGACGAATCCTGGAATGTTTGGCAATATTCTTTCGACGCCGATCATCAATCAGCCGAACCTTGCCATCATGACGACCGGGGCGATCGTTAAGCGCCCTGTGGTGAAAACCGACGCCGATGGCAACGATTACATCGCGATCCGCTCGATGATGTTCCTCGGTCTTTCACACGATCACCGTCTCATCGACGGCCTTTATGCCGTGCAGTTCACCGAACGGGTGAAACAATACATGGAGGCGTTCAAAGGCGACGGGATCTAGGTATTATCTGACTTTTAACAGAATCCGGCAGTTGTAAAAACGCTGCCGGATTTTTTATTCTATACTATTGATAGCTTCCTTTCTCACGTATCTGAGTATTAATTGAGTAGTCTCTTTCGGTAACTCACTCGCCTGGTTTGGGTTTTCTTTGTGCGTGTGAGGCAATGGTGCTTCATGCACGCCGTAATCAGTCCTAAAAAACGGATGCGTTCACTTCTCGAACATAGATTGAAAGGAAACACCATGAAATTGATTGGTAGAAAACTATTAGGAATCGTTTTTATTGCGACGATCCTTTTTGCGGGACTGACGTCCCGTGCGTATGGCTATAGGATCTCGACGCAATCGGACAGTATAAATGTTACCACTGCGACCGGGACATCGACCAGCGCATGGATCGCGGTGTTCGACGGCCGTGATACCTTACCGAATCTCTCCAAAGGGACCATTCACGTCTCCTTTACATCAAGCAGTTCAGAACTTACAATGGTAAGCGATTCGGTCATCCAATTTGTCGGTATTACCTGGATCCAGATCAATTATGCGCCGACTGGTTCGGCTCGCTGCTCTGGAACACTTACGATCACCAGTGATAGTAATACGGTAACGGTGGGCGTTCAGGGGATACCAATTCATCATTTCCCTGTCACCGTTGATGTCTGGGGACTTGATAGTCTGCCATTAGGTGACTATTGTCCTTCCGGTACGAATGTAGGAGTCTACAACCAGAATCCTGATACCATTTACATTACGAAGATCGAGTTAGTAGACGATCCGGCACCGGGTACTCAATTCCACTTTAAGTCCACTCCGGACGTGCCCACATGGGTACCGGGACATGCATCGTATGGTATGTGGTGGCTTTGCGTGAATACGTCGGCTGATTCCGTCGATTATAGTGGCAGTATAACCATTATTTATACCTACCATGGAGTAACCGATTCCGCGACGGTATTCATTCATGCTCACCGTAAACCACTTAATACAACCTGCCTTACAGCGTCCAGTGGTGATTTTGGATCGGTGACGGAAGGGAGTAGTGAGATGAAGTCGATCACACTGACGAACGTCACCCGTTCTGCTATTCATCTTGATTCTGCAGAACTAAGCGGTGCTACGTTTAGTCTTACCTCCGGCAGCTTCCCTTTAACGATTCCTTCCGGTTCGAGCAAGAGTGTGAACGTGACGTTTAGCATGCCAAGCCCGCATCCCGATTATCATTATAGTGGAACATTAACCATCTGGGTTCGCGGTACAAGCCCGGATAGTTTGCAGTGCTCGAATGCCGTCATTCCGCTATCTGGTGATCTGCTGATTCCGATCGTCGATACGATCACGCTCGATGTTCCGCCAGATTCGGCCTCTCTAACAATTACGGCCCATGTTACTAAAACGCGCCATGTGATATTGATACATAATACTGGCTCCAATAAACTGTTGCTTAATAGTCTATCTGTATCGATGAGCGATACAACGGTGAATGCGTTCTTTGGCACGGGAGGGCAGACCGCTTACTTGTATGATTCTCTCGTGTCCGGAGGCACATCGGGACCGATATATTTAACGCTCGATGCTCAGGATACAGGGACCTACACGCTTAATCTGACGCTGACCTATACCGTGATGAAAGCTCATTCTCGCAATGAAATTACATCGGAAAACACATATCACTATACGGTCATTGCTCACCGATTGCCGAATCTTGCGGCTGCTGTTACGCCACAGCCGGCAATCGTAACTGCTGACTTTAGTATTAGTCCGAATCCGACGCACGGCTTTGTCACGATCCAATTGCCAGAAGGCATTCCATCTCAGATCGAGATCTTCGATGTGCTGGGCAATCGGGTATTCCAAACACAGGCTACGGACGAATTCCGGTGGAATGGAGAGACTTTAGAAGCTGCCGGCAGCTACATCGTGAAAGTAACTGTACGGCGTTCGGATGGCACGATCTCAACAGCATCTAAACGATTGGTTATTCTGCGGTAGAATTCTATCGTAGAATCTCGTCATAAAGCAAAAATGGGGACGCATGGCCATGCGCCCCCATTTTTATGTAAAATAGACTTTTATTTTTCTTGCTGCTCTTGTTGTACGAGCTTGTCGCGCAATGCTGCCAGTGAATCGGAGAGGGAATAGCTGGAAGCGCGGCTTGTTGCGCGATAATTTCTCAGCGTATTCCGTTGAGCTTCTTTTTCTGCGGCAATAAGCGACATAGTAATGCGCGGTGTTGAGCGTCCTTCGCCTCGGCGTCCGCGATCGAATTCGATTACGCGTAGTCCTTCGATCGGCTTACCAGCCTTGAACACATCTTCGAGCCGTTCGATGCGATCGTGAGATAACTCGCGGCGCGGCACAAAACCTTCGGCGCCATGCTCCAGCGATACCACGACACCGCCGCGGTTTACTTCTTTGATCGTACCGTTGTGGTCGGTGCCCGGCTTGAACGTATTCTCGATGAGGCGTATAGGATCCTCGACGAGTTGTTTCCGGCTCACCGTAATACGCCGGTCGTCGGGGGTAACCGTAAGAAGCTTTACTTCCAGCTCATCGCCAATATTCAATACTTCCGCGACAGAACCGATGCGATGCCATGCGATCTCGGACATCGGAAGAAATGCGATCAGGCCGTTTGGCAGTGCGACTTCTGCACCGAAATTTCCGATCGTCGTT
>Ga0070738_10002861_pt1 | contig 24648 bp, 20 predicted proteins | sample Coa_R2_2_FD_66446 | JGI IMG/M metagenome (GOLD analysis project Ga0070738, IMG submission 66446) | Surface soil microbial communities from Centralia Pennsylvania, which are recovering from an underground coalmine fire - Coalmine... | ecosystem: Environmental > Terrestrial > Soil > Unclassified ... | reverse complement strand
ACCGAGGCGCGCCCCGATACGCTGGCCGCGCTGCGCCACGAGTACGGCTTCGACCAGCCGCTGCCGGTGCGTTATTTCCAGTGGATCGGCGGGCTTCTCACCTTCCATCTCGGCATCAGCCATGCCTACGGCACCTCGGTGGCGCGGCTGCTGGGCGACCGTCTGCTGGTGACGTTGCCGCTCAGTGCGCTGGCGCTGACTCTGGCGCTGGTGATTGCCGTGCCGCTCGGTGTCTTCGCCGCCTGGAAGCACGGCAAGGCCGGCGATTGGGGCGTCATGGGCTTCACCCAGATCGGCATCTCGGTGCCAAACTTCTGGTTCGGCATCGTGCTGGTTCTGCTGTTCGCCGTGACGTGGCAGATCTTTCCGGCCGGCGGCTTTCCCGGTTGGTCGCACGATCCGGGCAGATCGCTGCTGTCGTTGATCCTGCCGGCTTTCGCGTTGTCCTTGAGCGAGATCGCGATTCTGGCCCGCGTGACACGCTCGTCCATGCTCGACACCTTGCGCGAGGATTACGTCCGCACCGCGCGGGCCAAGGGTGCATCCGAGCGAACGGTGCTGTTTCGGCACGCGCTACGCAACGCGCTGATCCCGGTGACGACAATTGCTGGCCTGATTGCGGGCTTCCTGGTCGCGGGCGCGGTGATCATCGAGAGCGTGTTTCGCCTGCCCGGCGTCGGCCAGCTCGTCTATGACTCGATCAACAACCGCGATCTCATCGTCATCAAGAACGTGGTGATCCTGTTCACCATCCTAGTGCTGGCGGTCAACCTGCTGGTCGATGCCGCCTACGCACTGCTCGATCCACGGCCGCGGATTCGCGCATGAGCGCACTCCTTGCCCGTGCCCGTCACCACGTCGGCTTCCAGATCGGCAGCGTGCTGCTGATCCTGTTCGTCGGTACGGCCTTGGTATCGCTCGTATGGACGCCCTATCCGGTCGACGACCTGCAGATGCGCCTCAAGCTGCAGCCATCGACGGCGGCGCACTGGCTGGGCACCGATCATTTGGGTCGTGACGTTCTCTCGCGCATCATGGTCGGTGCTCAGACCTCGATCACGGTCGGGCTGATCGCCGTTGTGCTCGGCATGTCGGCGGGCGTGACGCTCGGCGCCTGGGCCGCGGCGCGCGGCGGTTGGGTCGACGAGGCGCTGTCGCGCACGTCGGATCTCATCTTCGCCTTCCCGGCGGTCCTGATCGCCATCCTGATCACCTCGGTGCTGGGCGCGAGCGCTCAGAATGCGATTCTGGCCATTGCCATCTTCAACGTTCCGGTGTTCGCGCGGGTGACGCGGGGCGCCGGGCTCGCCATGTGGGGCCGCGATTTCGTGCGTTCGGCGATCGCCATGGGGCGGGGACCGCTCGGTATCACTCTGCGACACGTGCTGCCCAACATCATGAGCGTGCTGATCGTGCAGGCCACGATCCAGTTTGCCGTGGCGATCCTCGCCGAAGCGGGGCTTTCCTATCTCGGGCTGGGCGCGCAGCCGCCGACGCCGTCATGGGGCGGCATGCTGCGCGATGCCCAGACCTATATTTTCCAGGCGCCCGAGCTTGCCGTATGGCCCGGGCTCGCGATTGCACTCGCGGTGCTAGGCCTCAACATGCTGGGCGATGGGCTGCGCGATCTGCTCGATCCGAGATTGCGGACTTTGCGTCTCGGCTAGCGCATCCGAAACGCGTTTCGGGCGTTAGGCCTTCATACTGTTGCCATGTTCGCCGGCAAAACACACAGCATGCAACGGCGAACCGGCCCCTTCTGGCTTGGACGCCTGTTGATCGTGACGGCAGCGACCCTGCTGCTATCCGATGCTGCCGACGCGCGCACGGCCGGAATCACCCTGAAGGTCATCGGGGACCAGCGCATGGCCGACGAGCTCAAGAAGCTGAGCGAGGATTTGGACAAGGACGAGCCGTTGTCGGGCGACAGCGTCTCGCTGTTGCAGGCCGTTCAGGCGCGGCGGGCGCGCGTGGCGTCGGCATTGCGGTCGCGCGGCTTCTACGATGCGCGGGTGCGGGCGGTGGTTGCCAACCAGCCAGTCGGCGATCCGGCGGCGCTCGATGCCATCGACTCCCGGCCCGAGTCGGAGAAGATCAATTTTGACATGGATGTTGCGACCGGCCCGGTCTACCGCGTCGCCGACGTCGACATCGAGGGCCCATCCAACGTGGTCGGCTATCCGCCGCTCGATCTCAGCAAGCTCGCTCTGCGGCAGGGCGCCCCGGCGGACGCTTCTGACATCCTCGCGGCCGAGAAGCAGATTCTGGAGATCGTACGGGGCGAGGGCTATGCGCTGGCCGCGATCAGCCACCGCGACATCGTGGTCGACCATGCCACGCGCGAGGCGCATGTCACCTTCGTCGTTCGTCCTGGTCCGGTGGCGACGATGGGCCCGGTTCATTTCTCCGGCACGCAGAAGATCGATACCGACTACCTGCAGAAGCGCGTGCCGTTCCAGCCAGGAGAGCCCTACAGGCCCGAAAAGGTGGATGCCCTGCGCGACCGGCTGATGGGTCTCGGGGTCTTCAGTGCGGTTCGCATCACCCCCGCCGACCAGCTCAGCCCGAACGGCGAGCTGCCGATCGATGTCGAGCTGCACGATCGCCTGCCACGAACGATCGGCTTCGGCGTCACCTATGAGACGCAGCTTGGCGCCGGCGTTAATGCCTACTGGATGCACCGCAACCTGTTCGGCGAAGCCGAAAGCCTGAAGCTGTCGGCGGCGGTGAACAACATCTTCAATGGCTCGAGCGCATTCGGCGATTTTGGCTACGCCTTCAAGGCCGATTTCCGCAAACCCGATTGGTGGCTCAGCGGCCAGGACGCGACGGCAGACGCCGCGGCGGTCGACCAGATCTTTCCCGCCTATCGGCGCAAGGCGGTGACTGTGGGCGTCGGTCTCGATCGCGTCCTGTCGCGGCACTGGGAGGTGAAGGTCGGCATAAGCACCGAGTGGTCCCAGATCACCCGCTTCGGCATCCTCAACTACTACAATCTCTATGGCCTGCCGATGCAGGTGCTGCTGAACGAAGCCGACAGCCTGGTCGACGCCACGCACGGCTATCGCATCACCTTTGATCTCACGCCCTATGTCGACGCGATCAACAACAACGACATCTTCGCCATCGCGCGATTGACCGGTACGAGCTACATCAACGTGAGCGGCGATGGGCGTTCGGTGATCGCAGCCCGGGCATCGCTCGGCACGATTCCCGGCGGCACCAATGCCGCCATTCCGTTCGACAAGCTGTTCTATGCCGGCGGCGGCGGCTCGGTGCGCGGCTTCGCCTACCAGAGCGCGGGCCCGCGCGATGCCTTCAACAATCCGTTGGGCGGCGCCAGTCTTGTTGAGGCCAATCTCGAGTTCCGCCAGCGCATCGGCAAGTCGTTTGGCGCGGTCGCGTTCATCGACAGCGGCAGCGCCTACAGCGAGACTTTCCCCAATTTCGGCGATCTCTCGCCGCGCCTCGGCGCCGGCGCGGGCGTGCGCTACTACACGAGCTTCGGGCCGGCGCGGCTCGATGTCGGCGTGCCGCTCAACCCGCGTCCCGGCGATGCGCCGTTCGGCGTCTATGTGAGCCTGGGGCAGGCCTTCTGATGCGGTGGCGCCGCGTCCTGGCCTGGTCGGCAGGCGGGATTGCAGCCGTCCTTGTCCTGCTGTTCGCGAGCTTCCAGACGTCGGTTGGCCAACGCACGGTCGCCAATCTCGCGACGTCGCTTGCTTCCTCGCCCGACAGCCGCGTCGAGATCTCTGGTCTTGAGGGCTTCTTCCCGACCGACTTGCGCGTCGATCGCGTCACCATCGCCGACGGGCAAGGTATCTGGCTGCGCGCCGACAAGGCCAAACTGCGCTGGTCGTTCGCGTCGCTGTTCACCGGGCGGGTCCGGATTGGCGATCTCTCGGCGGCACGCCTCGAAATCCTGCGCCCACCGGCCGCACCGGCGAACACGTCCAACGCACCCTCATCTTCCGGCGGAATGGGTTTGCCGCTCGGCCTCGACCTGCAATCGGTCGAGATTCCGGATATCCATATCGGTCCCGAGCTTGCCGCCGGCGTGGATTCGCACTGGAAGCTTGCGGGCTCGGTCCTTTTGGCAGCCGCCGGCACGCCAAGCCACCTGAAGATCGCCCTCGATCGCACCGATGGACCGGCTGGGCACGTCACGTCCGATCTCGCCTTCGATCTCGGCACGCTCTCGGCAAATGGCCACGTTGCGCTCGAGGAACCCGGCAAGGGCGGCATCGTCGCGGCGCTCGCTGGGCGACCCGATCTCGACCAGGTGTCGGCTAAGCTGGTCGCCAGGGGCGATCGCGACAATGGCAGCGCGGAGCTCATGGCGTCGGCGCAGGATGTACTCTCAGCGAGCGGGCTGGCGCATTGGCGGACCAGCAACGGCAATCGATCGGTGACGTTCGACCTCGGGGCTCAATCGCATGCGCTCGGTGGGGCCCGCGTGAGCACTTCCGGCATTTACGATGTGACCGCCGACAAGCTCGATGCCACGGCCGCCTTCGACATGGCGTCGGCGGAGCCGGTCAGGGATCGTTTGGGCGGCGCCGACTGGCACAATCTGCACCTTGATCTGAAGACTGCGCTGCGCGGTCTCAAGGCGCAGCCGTCGGGCTCGGCAACGATCGCCGGCTCGGCCGATGACGTGGCTTACGCCCAATTGTTGGGACCGGTGCACGTCGACCTTGCCGCCAAGCTCGGTCTGTTGCGTGACGGGCGGATTTCTGTCGATAGCCTCGATTTGGCCTCGCCGCTTGCGCACATCAAAGGCACGGGCAGTTATCGGCCTACGACGCAGGCAGGTGATGCCACGCTGTCGATCGATGGCTCAAACTTGGCGGCGTTCTCGGCGCTGGCAGGCATGCCGCTCGAGGGCCGCACCCATGTCGATCTCACGCTGAACACCAGCCGCGACGGTGTGGGAGTGAGCTGGCGGGGTACTGTCGACGATCTCAGCGTGCCGGGGCTTCCACCGCCGCTTGCACAGCAAAACCTGCGACTGAGCGGCAAGGGCCGCTACAAGAGCGACGGCGACTGGCAGCTCGACGGTGCGAAGGTCGACAGCGACCGCGCGACTTTCGATGCAAGCGGTCATGGTGCGGCCCGCGCCGGTGAACTGGCATTGTCGGTCGCCCTGCCGGATCTCGCGCAACTGCAGCCCGGTCTCACCGGATCGGGCACGGTCAAGGCCTCGCTCGCCTACAGCGCCGACGAAGCGCACGGTAAGGTGAATGCCGAGGGCACGGTCGCCGATCAAAGCCTGGGGCTTTCCGCCGACTTTACGCGCCGTGCCGACGGCAGCCTGTTGGCGCCGTCAATCCAAGGTCATTGGGCGAGTGCCACTATCGATGTGCACGATCTGACCGTCACGCCGCAGGGCACGACTGGCTCCGGCCACCTCGCCATGACGAAGCTCGAGGACCTGAAGCCCGTGCTGGGGGCCGACCTCGCGGGCGCACTCGACGTCGATATCGCGACCGAACCCGACCCCGCCGGCAAGCTGCGCATCGCCGTGCACGGCACGCGCCTGCGCGGAGAGGGAGTTGGCGCAGCCAATCTGCAACTCGACGCAACGGTGGTCGATCCGCTGGGCAAAGCCGAGACCGATGCGACGATGAAGATCGCCGGCATGAGCGGCGTCGAAGGCCTTGGTCAGGTCAATGCCACAGTGAAGGGCAATCGCGAGAACATGGGCGTGGATTTGAATGCGACGGGTCAGGGGGCGAGCGCAGCGCTCTCGGCCAAGCTCGAGACGGCGAGCGATGAAGCGCGGTTGACGATCGAGCGCCTTGCCGGGAAGTACCGCGGCATACCGATCGCTTTGGCGGCGCCAGCGAAGATCACGGCGGCGGGCCCGCGCACTTCCATCGCGCCGGCATCGCTCGCGATCGGCAGCGGCCGAGTGACGATCGCTGGCGCGCTCGACTCGGCCAATAGCGATCTCACAATCCAGATCGCGCAATTGCCGTTTGCTCTGCTCGAAGCCTTCGCGCCGGGCACCAAGGTCGACGGTATCGTGCAGGCCAAGCTCCATGTCACCGGCGCACTTGCGGCGCCCAGGATCCAGGCAACGTACGCCGCGAACGGCCTGCGGCTGAGAAAAGAGCAGACCGCGCTCATCCCCGCGCTTGCGCTGCAGGGCAGCGCGAGCCTGACGGGTCAGCAGGCGACGTTCGATGCCAGCGTCGCTGCCGGCTCCGCCAGCAGGCTGTCGCTCAAGGGCGAGGCGACCTTACCCCAGGGGCGCGCTGCGTTGCGGGCCAAGGTCGCCGTCCGCGGCAATCTCGACATGGCGCCCTTCGCGGCGGCGCTGGGCAACAGTCTGCGCAACGTGTCTGGAACAGTGCGGCCCGATCTCGTGCTGACGGTGAACGGCGAGACGATGAGCGGCACAGGCACGATCTCGATCGCCAACGTGGCTCTCACCTTGCCCGATACCGGCCTTCGCCTCAGCAATGGCCAGGGCACCATCGCGCTCCAGGGCGAGACGATGCAGTTGCAGCGGCTTTCCTTCCAGACCGCACGCAACGGGGAGATCACCGCGACCGGCACGGTGCGCCTCGACAAGGACATGCCAGTGCAACTTGCCGTCAGCGCACGCAAGGCGCTGGTCGCCAACCGGCCCGATCTGGCGGCGACAGTGTCGAGCGACATCAGGGTAACCGGCTCGGTTGCCAATGGCCTGGACGTGAGCGGCCCGGTGACTATCGACCGGGCCGAGATCGGCATCGGCGTATCGCAGGCGGCGAACTATCCGGTGCTGGCGGTGCGCGAGATCAACGGCACGTCGCCCAACAACGGACTGACCCTGCCCTCGGCGGCCGCATCGTCCAAGCCCGGACCGGCACGTGACGGGATCCGGCTCGCCCTGCAGGTGCGCGCGCCGCAGGCGATCTTCGTGCGCGGCCGCGGTCTCAATGCCGAGGTGGGCGGCCAGTTCACCGTGGCCGGCGATCCCTCGCATCCCTCCGTGTTGGGCAGCCTGACGCTCCGGCGCGGCACTTTCAGTCTCGCGGGGCACACCCTCGATTTCACGCGCGGCAATGTCTCGCTGGTAAGCGCCACGACCATCGATCCACTGCTCGACTTCGCCGCCACGACGACCGTCGAGTCCACCACCATCGAGATCGACATCACCGGCACCTCGCGCGCCCCCAAGATCGCGCTCACCTCTTCGCCCGAGCTGCCGCAGGACGAGGCGATGGCGATGCTGCTGTTTGGCAAGCCGTCGGCCAGCCTCACTCCGAGCGAGATTCTGATGGCGGCGCAGGCCGTGTCCGAGCTGACCGGCGGTACGCCGGTCGCCTCCGGCTTCTTTGGGCGCCTGCGCCGGAGCCTCGGCCTCGATCAGCTGGGCGTCGGTTCCTCCAGCAGCGCCTCCTCGTCGTCCTCGTCGGGTTCCTCGTCCGACCTCGGGGGCACCGCGTTGCAGGGCGGCCGCTACGTCGCGCCGGGCGTCTATGTGGGCGCCGAGCAGGGCACGACCACCACGTCCACGCGCGGGGTGGTCGAGATCGAGGTGCTGAAACACACCAAGATCGAGGGCGCGGTGGGCGCCGATTCGAACGACAAGGTCGGCGCCAAGATGGAGTGGGATTATTGACGCCGTTCCTGCATCGCGGGCTTCATCCGTTGATTTCGGCGTCCTTTTTGGGAATGAGATCGTAGGGGAGCGCGAAGCCCTTCATCGCCATCAGCCGGTCGCGCCAGGCGCGCGCGTTGGGGCGGCTGTCGAGTGACATGCCGCCCTCGGCCATGAACACCATGCGCCCCCAGCAGCCGATATCGGCGATCGAGCAGGCATCGCCCACCAGCCATTGCCGGCCGGCCAGGCTCTTGTCGATGAAGTCGAGCGCGGCTTCCGCGCCGGGTTTGAAGTAGTTGACGATGGCCGGCTCGATGTCGGGCCGGAAGCGTGCGAAGTGGCGCACGCGCGCCACGTTCTGGATGGCGTCGTTCTCCCAGGAAAGCCACTCGCGGGCGCGCCAGCGCTCCTGCTCGCTCGCCGGCTCGAACTTGCCCGTGATGCGCGCGAGATAGTCGAGGATCACGTTAGACATCACCAGGGTCAGGCCGCGATGCTGCAGCACCGGTACTTGGCCGTAGCGATTGCGGGCAAGGTGTTCCGGCTGCTTCTGCACGCCGTTCTTGAGGTTGACCGTGCGGAAGGAGAATGGCAGGCCGGCGAGCACCAGGAACAGCATCGGCTTGTAGCTCGAGCTCGAGGTGAAGCTGCCATAGAGCACCAGGCGCTGCGGATCGGTCATGATCGTTCTCCTTGTCGTGCTATCTTGCCCAAGTCCCGTTGACCGAGGAACCCATGACCGTCCTGCATCGCCGCTTGCTGCTTGCTGCACCAGCCGTCGCCGCTCTCGCCGGACGAACCTCCGCTGCCGGCGAAGGACCGGTCGAGATCATGCAGAAGTACGCGGTTGCCCTGCAGGCCAACGATGTCGAGGCGCTGGTCTCGCTCTATACCGACAACGGCGTCTACGTGCGGCCCGACTTCCCGGCCGCCGTCGGCCATGCCGCCCTGCGCACCGCCTACAAGGAAGTGTTCGCCACGCTCCGGGTCAGCCTGCGTTTCGACATCAAGGAGGCCGAGATCCACGGCGACATGGCCTGGGTGCGCTCGGAATCGACCAGCAAGATCAAGGTGCTGAAGAGCGGCGCTGAGACCAGCGAGTCCTATCATCAGCTCGTCGTGTTCCGGCGCGAGGCCGGTGTATGGAAGATCAGGAGCTACCTCTACTCGCCGGCCAAGGCCTGACGCCATGTCGGACGAACGGTACACCGTCATTCTGGGCGACCGGCGTTACGCCATTCACCGCAAATGGGCCCGCCTGCCGGCCGGCGAGAGCTTCGGCTTCCTGTCCGATCTCGCCGTCGACCGCACGGGGCGCGTGCACGTGGCGCAGCGCGGCACCGACCGCCCAGTGCTGGTGTTCGAGCGCGACGGAAAGTTTGCCGGCACGTGGGGCGAAGGCGCGCTGGCCGAGCCGCACTACATCAATCCGGCGCCCGACGAGACGATGCTGGTGGCCGACCGCGACGCCCACCAGGTCCTGCGCTTCGATGCCAACGGCAAGCTCGTGCAAGCGCTCGGCCGGCGCCATTGGCCGCAGCTCAATGCGCCGTTCAATCATCCGACGGCGGCCGCCCAGGCAGCCAGCGGCGACATCTACGTGTCCGACGGCTACGGCAATTCCAACGTCCATCGCTTTGCGGCCGATGGCCGGCTGATCTCGACCTGGGGCGGGCCGGGCGCGCAGCCTGGCGCCTTCACGACGCCGCATGCCGTGGCGATCGACAGCCTGGGTCGCGTGCTGGTGGCCGATCGCGAGAACAATCGCGTGCAGGTATTCGACGCCGACGGAAAGTTCATTGCGGCGTGGGGCGATTTTTACCATCCCATGCAGGTCTGGATCGATGCGCGCGGCCTCGTCTTCGTCACCGACCAGATTCCGCGCATCAGCCTGTTGTCACCCGACGGTACCTTGATCGGGCGCTGCCGCGGCGCCATCAACGGCGCGCACGGCCTGGCTGGCGACGCCGAGGGCAATCTCTATCTCAGCGAGCTGCCGCCACAGGAAATCACCAAGCTCGCGCGGATCAGCTAGCGCGCGATCAGCAGCACTGGTGCCCGGACCATGCGCAGGAGCGCGGCGCTGCGCGGGCCGAGGAACTTGGCCTCGCCCGCCCGCAGCGACGTCCCCAGCACCACGAGATCGAAGCGTCCGCCGCGCAGGACGCGCCGGATCTCGGCCTCGGGCTTCACGTTGGTGGCGGTCAGGCCCTTGACGGTGACGCCGCTCCGTTTGCCCAGCCGATGGGCGTCGACCAGCACCGACATGCCGAAGCGCTTGCCGCGGCCGCGCAGCAATTCGGTCTCGTCCTGCGGGTCGAACACGTGCAGCGCCGTCACCTTTCCCTCGCTCGCCTTGGCCAGCACCAGGCCGATCTCGGTGGCGAGCCGCGCGTCGGGCCGGCCGCTGGTCGGCACCAGCACGTCGAGCGGCACGTCGGCGGGCCCGGCCGCGCCCGCGCCGTTGACGGCGATCGCCACCGGCCCGTCGAAATTCGCCACCAGCTTCTGCAGGCGGTCCTCGAAGCGCAAATCGTCATGCGCGATCGGCTTGTCGATGCCGACGAACACGATGTTGTAGCCCTTGGCGAGTTCGCGCTCGAGCCCGTCGGCGTTGGCGACGGCCTTGGTGTGCACGAGCTGGCCGGCGCGCGGATTGTCCTCGTCCTTGTCGAGCGCGGCCTGCGCGGCCTCGGAGACATGGTCGCTCGAGGCCGCCTCCTCGGAGCTGCGTTCGGTGGTGCTCGAATGCTCCAGCACCGTGGTCAGCATCTGGCGGTCGGCGGTGAACAGCCCGGCCAACCGGGCGGCGAACCGGCCGTTCGGGCTGTCGTCGACATAGACCAGCACACGCTCCATTTTCGGCACGAGCTGCTGGGCCTCCGCTTCCTCCTTCTCGAGCCGTTTGAGCTCCTCTTCGCCCACCGGCACGCGGGCCATGATCCAGCGCAGGGTCGGCGGCATCACCATCGTGGTCACCACGGCCATGGCCACGACCATGGTGTAGAGCTCATGACTGAGTGCGCCCATCGCCAGGCCGATGCTGGCAATGATCACCTCGGTCGAGCCGCGCGCGTTGAGGCCCGTCGCCAGCGCCAGCGATTCGCGCGTCGTCAGCCCGCCCAGGCGGCCGCCGAGCAGCGCGCCCGAGAACTTGCCGACGCTCGCCACCAGGATCACCGCGCCGGTGAACAGCAGCAGGGTCGGATCCATCAGCGTACGCAAATCCATGCCGAGGCCGGCCACGGCGAAGAACACCGGGCTGAAGAAGGCGAAGATGAAGCCGCGCAGCTGGTTCTCGATATGCTCGGTCAGGATCGGCGACTGGCCGATGATGAGGCCGGCGATGAACGCGCCGAGCGCCGTGTGCACGCCGATCACGTCGGTGATCAGCGCCATGCCGAACATCACGACCAGGATGGTGGTGATCACCGGCACCTCGATGGTGAGGTGATCGTTGGCCCACACGATGAGCTTGCCGACCAGCCGCCGGCCAACGGTCAGGCTGAAGATCAGGAACGCCGCCACGCCGGCCAGGCTGCCGCCGACGGCGCTCGGGCTCACCGCGCCATGCGCGGCGATGCCCGAGATGATGGCGATGATGATCCAGGCCAGCGTGTCATCCATGATCGCGGTGGCCAGGATCAGCTGGCCGATGTCGCGGCGCAGCACGCCGATCTCCATCAGGGTCATCGCCACGATCTTCACCGAGGAGATGGCGAGCGCCGTGCCCATGAAGAGCGCGGTGACGAGCCGCGCCTCGCCCGGCGGAATGATGCTGCCCGGCAGGGCGAAGGTCAGCGCCACGCCGCACACGAACGGCACGGCGATGCCGCTCAGCGAGCTCGAGATCATGACGCGCCGCCGCCGGCTCATCAGCTCGAGGTTGGTCTCCATGCCCGTGAGCAGCAACAGCAGCAGGATGCCGATCTCCGACACCGCACTCAGCATGTGCTTGAGCGTCGGCGTCTCGGGAAAGACGAAGTGCCGGAGCTCGGGCGACAGCGCGCCGAACACCGAGGGACCCAGCACGACGCCGGCGAGCAGTTGGCCGAACAACGCGGGTTGCCCCAGCCGGTTCATCGCCTCGCCGAGCAGGCGTCCGACCAGCAGCAACAGGATCAGTTCGGCGGCGAAAATCGCCAGCGAGTGGTCGGCGGCCAAGTTCGTCCCCGGTTGAGCCAGCTTAACACTTGGGTGGGGGCGGGGTTCCCATCAAGCGGAACCTGCGCATGGACTTCGGGTCCGGATTCGTGCTGATTTTTGCGCCAGTCTGGGAGGTGCGCAATGGACAAGACCTTGTTGGAGGCGCTGGTGCGCCGCGCCGGTCTGCAGAAGGCGCTGGCCGAATTTCCCGACGACGTCGCAGCCGCCGCCGCCCAAGCCGAGACCATCTCGGAGAAACTGAACGCGCCGGCCGATCCGCGCGCCGAGCCGTGGCCGCCGATGAAAGCGGGAGAAGGGCTGTGAACGCCGAAGTCGCGGCCGACCTGCACTGGCTCAGCGTCACCGATGCCGCGCACGCGATCGCGCATCGGCAGCTCTCGCCGATCGAACTGATGCAGGCGCTGCTTCAGCGCATCGACAGGCTCGACCCCAAGCTGAACGCCTTCATCCAGCTCCACGCCGATGCGGCGCTGGCCGCGGCACAGGCAGCCGAGACCGAGATCATGGCGGGCCGGCCGCGCGGGCCGCTGCACGGCGTGCCGGTCGGCATCAAGGACATCATCGACGTCGCCGGGTTGCCGACGACCTGCCACTCGAAGGTGCTGGAGAACAACATTGCCACGTCGGATGCGGTGGTCGTCACCAGGCTGCGTGCCGCGGGCGCCATCGTGCTGGGCAAGCTCTCGACCCACGAGTTCGCGATCGGCGGCCCGAGCTTCGACCTGCCGTGGCCGCCGGCGCGCAATCCGTGGAACCGCGACCATCATCCGGGCGGCTCATCGTCCGGCTCGGGCTCGGGCGTCGCAGCCGGCCTGTTCCCGATGGCGTTGGGCTCGGACACCGGCGGCAGCGTGCGCAATCCGGCGAGCTGCTGCGGCATCGTCGGCATGAAGCCCTCCTACGGGCTGGTGTCGCGCCGCGGCGTCTTCCCGCTTTCCTTCACGCTCGATCATGTCGGGCCGATGACGCGTACGGTCGCGGACAACGCGCTGATGCTGGAGGCGATCGCCGGCCACGATCCGCTCGATCCGGGCAGCGCCGCCGCCCGGGCCGGCCGCTACACGAGCAAGATCGATCGCGGCGTGCGCGACCTCCGCGTCGGCTTCGTACGCCACTTCCACGAGATCGACACGCCGGCCGATCCCGAAGTGTCGGCCGGCCTGCAGAGGGTCGCGCGCTCGCTGCAGATGTTGGGCGCCGAGGTGCACGACATCACGTTGCCCAGCCTAGGCGAGTTCGGCGCCGTCAATCGGGCGATCCTGCAGAGCGAGGCATGGTCGGTCCATGCGCGCTGGCTTTCCCGGCAACCTGAGAACTACGGCAAGCTGGCGCGCCGCCGACTGATGGCCGGCGCGTTCTACGGCGCGGGCGACTACGTCAACGCCCAGCGCCGGCGCAAGGAGATGATCGCTGCCGTGGAGGCCGTGTTGCGCGACTACGACGTGCTCCTGTGCGCAAGCTCGATGGACCCGGCCTGCCGCATCGACGATCCGATCGAGGTCGAGCGCACCTATCCCCGGCAGGCGCGCACGCCGTTCAACGTCACCGGTCATCCGGCACTGGCCATGATGGCGGGCCTCTCCAAATCAGGCCTGCCGCTCAGCGTGCAGTTCGTCGGCCGCTATTTCGACGAGGCGACGGTCTATCAGGTGGCGCGCGCCTGGGAGCAGTCGGCCGGCATGGACAAGAAGCACCCGCCGATCGGGTGACTCGTTTCGCTCAGGACGACGAATCGTGAACTGAGCTCAACCGCGCCACCAGTCTGTCGTAGCGGCTCTCGATCAGGGCCGGCAGGAACATGAAGCCGAGCGCGAACACGATCGTGCCGCCCCAGAACGACTGCATGCCGAAGCCCGTGAAGAGGCTGAGCGCCAGCCAGCCCAGGCAGGCCAGCCAGGCGCCGAAGCGAAAGCCCTTCATCTGCGGCGTTTGGGCGACGGCGAGCTCCGTCGCAGTCGGTTGCCGCAGCCGCCGGATCCAACGCCAGACCGTGACAGGGCCTTCGACGAAGATCAGGTAGATCTCGTACAGCCCTTCGAGCAGTTCCAGCAGGAACATGCGCTAGTCTAGCCGGCCTCCGACCTACCAGGGAGTGGACAATGAAAGACCATCCGCCCGCCTACCAGGCGACGACGCCGGCACTGTCGGTCGACCGGGCCTTCTACCGGCGCATCGCCGAAGCGCCCGGCCGCAAGCTGGTCGAGCGGTTCACCATCCCGATCAGGAGCGGCCGGGCCTGGACGGTGCCGGCCGGCCACGTCTTCCGCATCCTGACGCCCGACGGCCCGCAGGTCGGCGACCTCAACCTGTGGAATCGGCACAATCCGCGCGAGCGGCTGTGGGCTTCGCGCACGCGCCAGCTTCAGGCGGCGCACGTGTCGGTGTTCGACCGGCTGTGGTCGACCCTGCCGTATCTCCGGCCGATCGCCACCATCACGTCCGACAGCCTCAAGGACTACGGTATCGACGAGTTCGGCGGCCGCATCCACGACCTGCTGGGCACGCGCTGCGATCCCTACGTCAACCGCATGCTGACCGGCGAGGATTTCGACTTCCACTGCCATTCCAACCTGGTGCGCGCGGTGGCGCCCTACGGTCTCACCGAGTTCGACGTGCACGACGTGCTGAACGTCTTCCAGTGCACCGGCCTCAACCGCGCCGACAAATATTTCATGCGCGCCAGCCCGGCGAAGAAGGGCGACCATCTGGAATTCTTCGCCGAGATCGATCTGCTGTGTGCTTTGTCGACCTGTCCCGGCGGCGATCTCTCGGTGCCGCTGTGGGGTCCCGACGCGCAGGACCCGATCACCGTCTGCCGGCCGCTGGCCGTTGAGGTGTGGTCGCTCGATCCGGCCGTTCTCAAAGAATGGAAGCCGCCGCAATCGCCGCCTTACAAGGGGGCGCATGCGATGCGGCTCGCCGGATCAAGTGCCGGCTCGACGACCAATGCCGGGGGGCGGTAGGGTTTCGGCCAAGGAGAAATCGATGAGCTTCGCCCTGCAAATGACGATGACCCGGCGCGTTGATCGAGCGCCGCTCCTGCTGTCGCTCGTCGGTGCCGGGGTGATCGTTTGGGCCGTCACGGGCGCTACCGCTGTGCACAGGAATATGGGCGCGATCTCGGAATTCCCAATTCCGATCTGTGCCTCCGACGCCTCGTCCGACGAGTCGCTGAGCAAGGTGGAGATCGTCGCCTCGCACGCGCTGCCGGACATGCCGGGCAAGCGCGTGACGATCGTCCGGGTGACCTACGGACCCGGCGGCTTCACGCCGCCGCACCGTCATGGCGGCACGGTGACGGCCTACATCACCAAGGGCCGGATCAAATCGAAGCTCAATGACGGCCCAGTGGAGATTTTCGATGTCGGCCAGTCGTTCTTCGAGCCGCCCGGCACCATCCACTACGTCTCCGCCAATGCGAGCAACACCGAGCCGGCCGAATTGATCGCGGTTTTCGTCGCCGACGAAGGCGCCCAACTGACGACCCTCCTGGAGCCGTGAGCGCGGCGCGGCGAGGACAATCGCCTCGGTTTTCATGCCCGGCCTGCAGGGCTACACTCCCGAGCACCGCTACTGACTGTCGAGGCCCGTGGTGGACATTCGAGCCTGGCTGGAGCAACTGGGACTCGGCCGATATGCCGATGCCTTTGCTGCAAACCATATCGACGACGACGGCATCCTGCGCGGCCTCACCACCGAGGACCTCCGGGAATTGGGTGTTGCCTCGCTGGGCCATCGCAAGCGACTACTCGATGCCATCGCCCATATCGTCGAACCTGCGCAACCCTTACCCGACGCTCATGGGCCGGTCGACCGGAATGAGCGGCGGCAGGTCGTTGTCCTGTTTGCCGACATTTGTGGTTTCACCGAGCTTTCGGCTGCCGTCGGCGCCGAGGAGGCGCGTCGCATTGTCGAAGGGTTTCTGAGCTGCGCGGACGCCATCATCGCGGAGCACGGCGGTACCGTCGATAAGCACGTCGGAGACGCCACCATGGCGCTCTTCGGCGCTCCACTTGCGCATGGCGACGATGCGCTGCGTGCCGTTTCGGCCGCGGTTGCCTTGCAGCGCGCGATGCCGTCCCTTTGCGCGGAGATCGGCCGGCCAGTTGCCGCGCATGTCGGCGTCGCCATGGGCGATGTCGTCGCCGGTGACATCGGCAGCGCCGTTCGGCGTGATTACACAGTGCTGGGTGACACGGTGAATCTCGCGTCTCGCCTGGTTGGCGAAGCCGGGGCCGGGGAGACGGTTCTGGGCGATTCGGTCTGGCAGGCCGTCGCAAACCGAATGGCCGCCACAGATCTCGGCGAGCGGCCGCTTAAGGGCATCGCGCGGCCGCAACGTCTATGGCGCCTGGACGGACCTCGCGAAACGGTCTCGGCCGGCAGGCTTCCCTTCATCGGCCGGGAACTGGAGCTGGCGCAGGCGGTTGCCGTCATCTCCGCTGCCGGACCGGGCGCCGTCCTCCATATCCGTGGCGAGGCTGGCATCGGCAAGTCCCGGCTCTTGTCCGAGACCCTTGCCGAAGCCGAGCGGCGCGGCTTCGCACCCATCCTCGTTCGCATCGTGGATTTCGGAGCCGACCGTCGCCAATCGCCCTTGCGCGCGCTGGCCGAGCAACTCGATCGACGCGCCCCGCACTGGCGTGATGGCAGGATGGCCGATCCTTCGGAACGTGCGGCCCTCCACGACATCCTGGACCAGGAAGTGCCGCCTGGTCTCGCGGGTCCCTACTTCGCCATGGAAGATTCGCGGCGAGCCGCTTTGCGCATACAGGCACTCGCAGGCCTCGCGGCCGCCGTCGCCCGGAGCAGGCCGCTCGCCATTGCGATCGAGGACCTGCATTGGTCCGACGATGCGATCCGCAAACTCGTGCGCGTGCTGGCGCGCCATACCTTGGAATGTCCGATCCTGCTGGTCACGACCTCGCGGATCGAGGGCGATCCGGTGGACGCGGCGTTCCGCCGGGACCTTGGTGGAGCATCTCTGGCTGTCGTCGAACTCGGTCCCTTGCGCACCGATGCGATGCAGCGCCTTGCCCGCGCCGCCGCGAGCGCCCTCGACGAAGCCAAAGCGACTCGCTTGGTTGCACGTTCGGGCGGCAATCCGCTGTTCCTCGAACAGCTTGTGCTGAACGCTGGCGATGCGGAGGCCAAGCCGCTTCCCGGAACAATTCGCGCCCTCGTGCAGGCACGGCTGGACCGCCTGTCGCAGGCCGATCGCGGCGCGCTGCAAGCCGCAGGCGTGCTCGGACAGCGGTTTTCCCTCCCCGCTTTGCGCGCGCTGCTGAGGCAGCCCCACTTCGACGTCAAGCCGCTGGTGGAGGCGGGCTTGCTGGCGTTCGATGGCGACATGGTGATGTTCGTCCATGCGCTGATCCAGGAGGCCACCTACGCTTCGCTGCTCGGCGAGACGGCGCGCGGCCTGCACCGCCGTGCCGCCGAATGGCTCGGCGATTCGGAGCCGGACCTGCGGGCGAGCCACCTTGATCGGGCCGGCGATCCGGCTGCGGCGTGGGCCTATCGAATAGCCGCCGAATACTTCCGGTGGAGCGGCAATCTCTCCCTTGCGCTCGAACGAGCCGAACGCGGTTTGCAACTCGCCCGCGACGACGCCGAAATGGTGGCGCTGCTGCTCCTCGTCGGTCATCTCAAGCTGGAGCTGGGCTCAGCACGTGAAGCGGAAGCTCACTTCCGCTCGGTATCGGCGCACGGAGCCAGCGGCAATGCCCGCGCGGAAGCCGAGTTCGGCATCGCGGCGGCACTGCGCATCGTCGACGACATGGCCGGTGCCACCGGCGCCCTGGATCGCGCGCTGGCGGCGGCAGAGGCGCAAAGCCTGACCGAACTGCAATCCCGCTGCCACCACCTCCGCGGCAATCTCCTGTTCCCGGCGGGCCGCGTCGAGGAGTGCATGAAGGAGCACAGCGCGGCTCTGGCGCTTGCCGAACGAGCCCAATCTCCTGAGCTGACCGCGCGGGCGCTGGGCGGCTTGGCCGATGCCTTTTACGCCCAAGGACGCATGCGCTCGGCGCTTGACGCACTGGAGCGCTGCATCGATGCGGCCCGCCAAGCAGGTGCTGGGGCCATAGAAATCGCCAATTTGCCGATGGTTGGCATCGCTCAATGCTTCATGTTGCGCCTCGACGCGATGGCTGAGGCGGGCGAGATGGCACGCACGATGGCTCGACAGGCACAGAATCGACGCGCCGAGTTGATCGCTCTGCATGTCCTGATGGTGGCGGCGGTCGAATCGGACCGGCCGCTGGAAGGGCTGCCGCACGTTGAGCGCGCCCGCCAGATCGTAGCCGAGCTAGGAGCTTGGCGCTTCGAGGGAGAGAACGTCATCTTCGGCGCCCAGCTCGAGGCGGCTTGCGGTCGAGCAAGCTCGCTGCCGAGATGGCCCGCGAAGCGGTCGCGCTCTGCCGAGAGCACGCACTGTCCTATATCGGGCCGGCAGCGCTGGGCATCGGCGCCGCGCTGAGCGACGACCCCGCGGAACGGGACGCCTGGCTCGCTGAGGGCGATGCCCTCCTGCAGCGGCCAACTCTAGGGCACAATCACCTGTTTTTTCGCCGGAATGCGATCGAGGCGTCGATGAGCGCCGGCCGCATAGACGAAGCCCGGCGTCATGCAAATGCGCTTGCGGAATATTGCGCACATGAGCCGATGCCCTTCACGGATCTGGTCGTTCGCCGAGGCGTGCTGCTCGCCGATGCCGTCGATGGCATTCTCGCACCCAAGCGGCGCGCCGAGTTGAGCGAGCTGCACGAGCGGGCTCGCAAGGCCGGATTTCTCCGTCTCAGCGGTGCAATGCTCGATGCATTGAGCCGGGCATGACGGTCTAATTGGAAGGATTAGCTCTTCTCGTCCGGGAGGCCTTGAAGCCGGGCGGGCCGAGCGCGAGATTTCCCGCATGACCCAGAAACGTCTCCGCCTCGGCGCCTTCATGCGGCCGGTCAGCATCCATACCGCCGCCTGGCGCTATCCTGGCGGCACGCCCGACGCCAACTTCAACCTCAAGGCGCTGATCTCCTACGCGCAGACACTCGAGCGCGGCAAGTTCGACGCCTTCTTCATGGCCGATCACCTGGCGGTGCTGAACATGCCGATGGAGGCGCTGAAGCGCTCGGCCACGGTGACGTCGTTCGATCCGCTGACGCTCCTGCCGGCGCTGGCGCAGCACACCAGCCACCTCGGCCTGATCGCCACGGCCTCGACCACGTTCGAGCCTGCCTACACCATCGCCCGCCGCTTCGCCTCGCTCGACCACATCTCAGGGGGCCGCGCCGGCTGGAACATCGTCACGACCTCGAACCCCGACGCGGCGCAGAATTTCGGCATGGACGACCAGATGCCACACGACGAGCGCTATGCCCGCGCCCGCGAGTTCTACGACGTCGTCACCGGGCTGTGGGATTCATGGGCCGACGATGCCTTCATCCGCGACGTCGAGAGCGGCATCTATTTCGATTCCGCCAAGCTCCACGTGCTGAACCACAAGGGCAAATATTTGAAAGTGAAGGGCCCGCTCAACATCGCGCGCCCGATCCAGGGCTGGCCGGTGATCGTGCAGGCCGGCGCCTCCGATGCCGGCCGCCAGCTCGCCGCCGAGACTGCCGAGATGGTGTTCGCCGCCGGCGGCCCGATCGCGGGCGCCCGCGAGTTCTACAAGGACGTGAAGGGCCGCGCCGCCAGGGCCGGCCGCAATCCCGACCATATCAAGATCCTGCCCGGCGCCTTCGTGGTGATCGGCGCCTCGCTCGACGAGGCGCAGGAGAAGCGCCGGAAGCTCGACAGCCTCGTCTCCTATGAAAGCGGCATCGCTGCCCTGTCGATCGCCGCCGGTGTCGATGCGCGTAAGTTCGATCCCGATGGGCCACTGCCCGATTTGCCCGAGACCAACCAGAGCAAGAGCGGCCGCGAGCGGGTGATGGCTCTGGCGAGGCGCGAGGGCCTGACGGTGCGGCAGATCGCCGGCCGCCTCGGCGGCTATGGCGGGCTCGGCATGGTGGGCACGCCGGCCATGATCGCCGACCAGATGCAGGAGTGGCTCGAGACGGAAGCCTCCGACGGTTTCAACGTCATGTTCCCCTACCTGCCGGGCGGGCTCGACGATTTCGTCAACCTGGTCGTGCCCGAGCTGCAGCGCCGCGGCGTCTTCCGCACCGAATACGAAGGCAAGACCTTGCGCGAAAACCTCGGCCTGCCGCGACCCGACAACCGGTTCTTCGTTCAAAAGGCGAAGGCGGCGGAATAGTCCGATCAGCCGCTGGTTCTCGGATTTCTGTAATTTGTCGGTGTGTCCGGGACGTCGGGCACGTACCGCGTGGGCGGCGGAGGATTCGCTTTTTGAGGCGGCGGGGTAACGACCTTGCTCGGAGCGGGCTTCGGAGCGGGTTTCTTTTCAGGATCGGCGGCAAGCGCCGCCGAGCTCATCAGCCCGAGCGCGGCGGCAACGGCGAGGAGTCTGATCAAGGGCATTACGATCTCCGGAAATGGGGTCGGCGACTCGGTACGTTGACGCGACTGAACGACAATACGTATCGGCCGGCGCCAACGTCCACGGCGGGTGAAAAATAAACATGAAATGCCGCCGATAATTGCAGTGCTGTCGGCTAATTGCAGCGAGGTGCGTTTTCGTGCTGGCGGCGCTTGTCGGGCCCTGCGGGGCTGGCGGACAATGCCGGCATGAGCGTCCTGCGCCTGCTCGCGATGATCGCGGCATCGATGATCGCGGTAACTGCTCACGCCCAGACGGGCGTCGTGCTGCTGCACGGCAAATGGGGCACGCCCGAGGGGCCGACCCGGCCGCTCGAGGTGGCGCTGCGCGGCGCGGGCTTCCGTGTGATCGCGCGCGACATGCCGTGGTCCGACACGCGCGCCTACGACAAGGATCTCGATGGCGCCATGGCCGAGATCGACGCGCAGATGGCCGAGCTGCGCGCGGCCGGCGTCATGCATCTCGTCGTGGCGGGCCAGAGCCTCGGCGCCAACATGGCGTTGGCCTATGCCGCGCGCCACCCGGAGCTCGACGGCGTTGTCGCGATATCGCCTGGCCACGCGCCGGAGCGCATGCGCCGCAATTCCGAGATTGCCGAAGACCTGCAGAGGGCGCGCGCGATGCTGTCGTCCGGCCGCGGCGGCAGTTATCTCAACTTCGAGGATATAAACCAGGGCCGAACGCGCCAGGTGTCGGCCAAGCCCGCGGTCTTCATCAGCTACTTCGATCCCGACGGCGGTGCCGTCATGCCGCGAAACGCCGCGCGGCTTTCACCGCACACGGCGCTTCTCTGGGTGGTCGGTCGGCACGACAGGATGAGTGACGCGGGGCCGGGCTATGCCTTCGACCGCGCGCCGAAGAACCCGCTCAGCGCCTATCGTGTCGTCGAGGCCGATCATTTCAGCGCGCCGATGGTATCGCGGCAGGTCGTGGTCGACTGGTTGAAGGAGTTGCGCTGAATGGCGGCCGATTTCGAGGTTTCCGTCGCCAGCGCGCTCGACGTCCTGCGCATGGCCGACTGGGCAGGCGACGAGGGCTGGAACCCGGGCAACACCGACGCGCTGGCCTTTCTCGCCACCGATCCCGGCGGCTTCCTGATCGGGCGCGTCAAGGGCGAGCCACAGCTCTGCATCTCGGTGGTGACGTACGGCGCGAGCTTCGGATTCTTGGGCTTCTACATCGCCCGGCCGGCGGTGCGCGGGCAGGGCTATGGCATTCAAATCTGGGACGCCGGCATGAAGCGCCTGGCCGGCCGCAATGTCGGTCTCGACGGCGTGCCGGCGCAGCAAGCCAACTACAAGAAGTCGGGATTTCGTCTGTCCTGGAACAACATCCGCTACGAGGGGCCGGCGCCCCAGGCCAGACCGTCGGCCGGCGTCACACTGCTCGATGCGCGCAGCGTTCCGTTCGACAAGCTTGCTGCCTACGACCGGCGCTTCTTTCCCGAACCGCGCGATTCGTTCCTGGCGGCCTGGATCACCCTGCCCGAGCGCGCCGCTCTGGTGGCGCTCCGGGATGGCGCGATCGCGGGTTTCGCGGTGATGCGCGCCTGCCGCTCGACCTCGCGGATTGGACCGCTCTATGCCGCCTCGCCGGACATCGCCCTGGCTTTGGCGGGCGACCTCGCCGACCGCATGAAGGCTGCTTCGATCGCCATCGACGTGCCGGACTTCAACAAGCCGTCGGTGAAGCTGGTCGAGGGCATGGGCCTGAAACCCTCGTTCGAGACCGCGCGCATGTATACCGGACCCGATCCGGCGTTCGATCGGGCGGGGCTGTTCGGCGTGACGAGCTTTGAACTAGGCTAGGCCGTACCTGACGACAATTTGCAGTCGGAGCGTCTCAGGCGTCTCACGTGTCTCAGGCGTCTCACGCTGTCTCAACCCCCCGGTGGGGGTGTTGCGTGAGACTCGGGCGTAAAAGCCTTATGCCATCGACATCCGAGGCGTCTCACGCCGGTGAGACTCCCGGGCGTTGGGGCGGACGCTAGTACGTCGCCGTCAGATATTCGACGATCTTGGGCACGTCTTCCTTGGCGATCGGGGCGCCATAGACGTTGATCATCTTGTTGACCTCGGCCTCCCAGAACGCCCTCTTGAACTTGGGGCCGCGCGGCTGGGTCTGGATGTAGTCGGCCGAGTGGCAGGCCGCGCAATTGCCGACCACGACGTCGAGGTTGGGGCCGGGCTTGAAGCTCACCGAATCGGCCGGCAGCTCGATCACCAGTGGCTTGGCGACGGCTGCGATGGCGAAGGCCAGGGTGCCGGAGACGATCGCGGCGGCGAGGCCGGGGAAAGCGAAGCGTTTCATGGTGGTCGTCTCCCCTAGGCCGCCGTCACGTTGACGGTCTCGATGACGTTGCGCATGTAGCCCGCCGGGTTCCACGTCGCCTTGTCGGGCTGCACCTTGCCCTCGTTGCTGGTGGCGCGCGACTGGAGCGCATGCGCGCCGGCCGCGAGGGTGACCGGCAGGGTGAACTCGCGGAACGAGTACTTGCCGAGATTGTCGCCGAGCTTGGCCGCGACCCAGGTCTTGCCGCCGTCGATCGAGACGTCGACCTGCTTGATGCCGCTGCCGCCGTCGAAGGCGATGCCGCGCAGGGTCTGCTCGCCGGCCTTGACCTTGGCGCCGTCCGCCATGCTGGTGATGAACGAGCGCACGGTGAAGCGGCCGATCGGCCGCGTCGCCTTGGGCGCGGTGCCGGGCTCGACGCAGGCGCAGTCGTTGTCGGGAATGCGATAGGCCGTCTTCATCCAGAAATTCTCGAGCACATGATCGAGTACGGTGATCTCGTTCAGGTGCTTGACCCAATAGGTGCCGTAGTAGCCCGGCACGACCAGCCGCACCGGGAAGCCGTTCAGCATCGGCAGGTCGCCGTTGTTCATCTGGTAGGCGACCATGACCTCGCCGTCGCGCGCGTGGTCGATGTCGAGCGCCTTGGCGAAGTCGGGCGTCTTGTCGACCACCGGCCCGTCGAGGCCGTCGAACTGGACCTGCTTGGCGCCGGCCTGGACGCCCGCCAGGTCGAGCACCGCCTTGAGCGGCACGCCGCGCCAGCGCGCGTTGCCCATGGCGCCGTTGCCCGACTGGCCGCCGGCAACGCGCGGCTCGGAGAAGCCGCGGCTGTTGCCCGAGCACTGGTTGACGGCGACGATCTCGATCGAGCGCATGCGCTTCAGGTCTGCGAGCTTCAGGCTGACCGGCTTGTCGACCTTGCCCTTGATGGCGATGGTGAAGGTGTCGGGATCGATCTCGGTCGGGATGCCGGCGAGATGGTAGCGCACGAAGAACGCGTCATTGGGCGTGATCACGCCCTCGTTGAACACAGAGAACGGCGTCTCGAGTTGCGGCGGCCGGCTGGTCAGCCGGATCATCGGCCGCTTCTGCGGATACTTCACGATCGGCCGCTCGCCGTTGCCGATCGGCAGGGTGACGTTCTGGGCGAATGCCTGGCTGGAGACCAGCGCGCCGGCGCCGGCGATCATCGTTCTTCTTTTGAGCATGGGGTCCTCCCGACCGTTATTCGAACCGTATCAAACGGTCCGTTTGGGAACCAGTGCCAGCCAGAGGGAAATCACCGTCGAGGCGATGGCCGCCGCCTGCAGCCAGGACAGCGGCTCGTGCAGCACGACGATGCCGCTCACGATGGCGACGATGGGAATGGCGATCGAGGACAGCGCAGCGATCTGCGCAGGCAGGAGCTTGACCAGCGCGAACCATGTTGCGGTGCCCAGTGCGGTCGGCACCGCGCCGATATAGATCGTCGTCAGGATGGCCCGCGCCGACGGCCAATGCGTCGGCATCCCGTCGATCAGAAGCGCACCGAGCAGGAACGGCGGCAGCGACAGTACGATCTGCCAGAAGGTGAGCGAGAGGCCCATGCCAGGCCAGCTCGTGCGCTTGACGATGAAGGTGCCGACGGCCCAGCAGAAGCCGGCACTGAGGCCCCAGAACAGCCCCCACGGCGCGCCGGCGTAGCTTCCGAAGTTGGGCAGCATCAGCGCCACGATGGCGACCACGCCGATCATGACGGCCGCCATCAGCCGTCCGGTGAGCTTCTGGCCGTACACGACGCGGCCGATCAGCACGACCCACAGCGGCATGCTGTAGGCCAGCACCGAGGCGTGACCCGACGGGATGTAGAGCACGGCGAGCGCCGTCGCGACGTTCCACACGGTGATGTTCATGAGCGAGCCGGCGAGCAGTGCGGTCCACCTGCCGCGCGGCACGGCGAAGCTGTCGCCGCGCAACGACAGGATCGCCGCCAGCACGACGATCGCGGCCGTCAGCACGATCGTGCGGAAGGTCAGCACGGGCAACTCGCCGAGCGCTATCCTGAACAGCGGCCAGTTGGTGCCCCACAGCAGGGTGAGCGCGGCCAGCA
>Ga0070738_10002860_pt1 | contig 24649 bp, 22 predicted proteins | sample Coa_R2_2_FD_66446 | JGI IMG/M metagenome (GOLD analysis project Ga0070738, IMG submission 66446) | Surface soil microbial communities from Centralia Pennsylvania, which are recovering from an underground coalmine fire - Coalmine... | ecosystem: Environmental > Terrestrial > Soil > Unclassified ... | reverse complement strand
CCCCTTGTCCCCCTTGTCTCCCTTGTCCCCCTTGTCCCCCTTGTCTCCTTTGCCCCTCTGCTCCCCTGCTTCCTTGTCCCTGTTGGTTTAGCTCGACGATTACCGATGTTGGCTTTACGTTTCTTTATTTTCGCACGAGGTAGCAATCCACTAATTCCCTGCTTGCGGAAACGTTTGTAACTAGAACCGCTCCAGTCGCTGAGAGAATGACTCATAGCACCGAGTTCTAGTCCTAGCAATAGAGTGAGTACTTCGTTACTGTAATGAGTGAGCGATCGCACAACTGTTTCACCCAGCAGTTGCCAACTCAAGTTGACATTCCATAGCTTTTGCCCAATCACTAAAACAAATATTGCCACGATGCACACTAGAGTTCCTAGATAAAGCACTCGCAGCATTGTGCCGACGATTGGTCCGTGAGATAAGAAAGAGCGATGACGGAGACTTTTTTGATAAGGTAGCCAAATAAAGCGCAGGAAACCCCAGCGCTGGTAGTGGCGGGAGTAAATATCCAGGTCAGGACCAAACATCAACCCCCCAAACATAAAGCCGCCTGCAACTAACAACGTTAGATTGCCGCTGTGTGTCTCAAAGAAAGTGACCCCAGCGATAAACGGCAAAGCCCATAAAGTAATGCGATCGTGCGTCCGACCAGAGGGCATGATAACGATTGTGATTTTTGAATTAGTTTATCAATAAAAATTTTCTCCAAAATACTAGCGCGTTCTCCAGATTTATGTGCTACTATATTTTTCAGCCGGGTGGTTAGCTCAGTTGGTAGAGCGCCTGCCTTACAAGCAGGATGTCACTGGTTCGAGTCCAGTACTACCCATTATTTTTTGTTAAAAATATTATTTTGATTCTTACTAGGAATGCATGGTGACCGATTATTTTTTATCAAAAATAGATTAGTGTCCTTGCCACTGTTGCTACAGCTCACAGCCCTCCATTAAAATCCTACACTGATTTATCTTTCTTGCTATCGCCAGCCTTCGTTTTAAGCATTACCTTCAGCGCACCTTTTTTAATTGCCTTACTTGTCCGCCTCTTTCGCCGTTAAAGATGACTCAAATTGTGGCTTGGTAGAATAGAGATCTCATCTTTGATAAATACGCTCAAGTATGAGCGGCACTTATTTTTAAATACGCGGCGCTCATTTTCGCTTTATGGAAGCGCATAATATGCTCCTCGACGTTGACCAACTAATTTTAGTTGGTTGGTATTAGCTAGCTTACGTAATAGGCGACTTGCTTGGTCTTTGCTAATCCGACACAGTTCCATTGCTTCTTGTCTAGTGATTTTACCGTGAGTGTTCACGTAACTCATGACCATTTGTTCCTGCTAGATAAGATTAAAGCCTGCTTGGCGTACATAATCGGCTGACTGTCCCAATTCTCGATAAACTTGGGGGCTAAGAGTGTAGGTGCGTCCTTTTTTTACCCCGTGGGCTTCAACTAAACCAGCCTCGACCAATCTTTCTAAGACACTACGGGCGATCGCTTCATTCCTTTGAATGGCATGGGCTAGGGTGGTAGTATCTAGACGTCTTTCTTGTCGCAATTGAGCTAAGGCAATCAAAGATTCAACCGGGAGAGGACTTTGTCTACGATTTTCTTCTTCGATCACAACCCGCAAAAGTGGCAAGTCAGCTTCTCCACCGGGAAGTCTAACAACTACTGAATATGCATCGCTACGTTGATAATCGGGAGATGATCGTCCATAGCGAAGTAATCCTTGGTAGATCAAATCCACTCCACGTCCTGTCCGTTCAGCAAGTCCAATACGCTTAATAGCATCAGCAAGGAAGGGATTTCTGGGACGAGGTTCTACAATTCTTCATCACTGAGAGATAACAGTGTGCGATCGCCTCCATAGCGTTCTATGAGTTGGCGCAGACGTTCACGTTCTAATGGATCAAAGTCGAGAGCGATCGCTTTTAAACTCAATGGTGAGCGATTCTTTTGTTGGTATAGTACGAATCATAAAGATATTATTGCTTGTGCACTCAGTTGTTTACCAATGGCAGAACATTCGTATTTGCTGGCGGTGAGTTCGTTGATCGCCTGAGGAAATAGAATAATGTTAAAAGTTTTTGCTGACCGGGGTGGGACATTTACTGATCTTGTTGCTGTGACTGATGATCAGGCAATTGTAGATCGGCTCTTAAGACATCCTGAACGTTTTTTAATTGTTCCTCTACCTCAAAAGCAATGGGTCATAATCTACAAATTGCTGTCAGAAAATCCTGAACAGTATCAAGATGCTTCTATCCAAGGTATTCGAGATATCATCGGTCTAGATCATAATGACCCTATACCTAATGAAGAAATAGAAGTGGTAAAAATGGGGACAACAGTAGCAACAAATGCACTGTTGGAAAGAGATGGCGATCGCGTTGTACTTTTGATTACCAAAGGGTTTAAAGACGCCTTGCGAATTGGCTACCAAAATCGTCCTGAAATCTTTGCTCGCCAAATCATTTTACCAACCATGCTTTATGAACAGGTGATTGAGGTTTCAGAACGCTATGATGCCAACGGTCAGGAATTAATACCCGTAAATATTGAACAAGTCGCTCAAGATTTACAGGCAATTTACAATGCTGGAATTCGGAGTTGTGCCATTGTTTTTATGCACAGCTACCGCTACCCCTATCACGAACAACAAGTTGCTGAGATCGCTTCAAAAATCGGATTTACGCAAATTTCTGTGTCTCATCAAGTTAGTCCTTTAATGAAATTAGTGAGCCGAGGAGACACAACCGTCGTAGATGCTTATTTAACTCCAATTTTACGGCGCTATGTTAACCAAGTCGCTAGTCAGTTACCCAAAGTTGCATTGATGTTCATGAAATCTGATGGCGGTTTAGTTGCAGCCGGACGGTTTCAAGGAAAAGATAGTATTTTAAGTGGTCCGGCTGGGGGTATTGTCGGTGCAGTACAGACTAGTAAAAGAGCAGGTTTTGATTTAGTCATTACCTTTGATATGGGCGGGACAAGTACAGATGTTGCCCACTTTAAAGGACAGTATGAACGACAACTAGATTTAGAAATTGCTGGGGTACGGATGCAAGTCCCCGTCTTAGCAATTCATACCATTGCGGCTGGAGGTGGTTCAATTCTATTTTTTGATGGTTCTAGTTACCGTGTTGGACCTGAATCTGCTGGATCAAATCCTGGACCTGCTAGTTACCGTCGTGGTGGACCATTAGCTGTCACTGATGCCAATGTCATGTTAGGCAAAATTCACCCTCAGTATTTTCCTTCTGTTTTTGGACCAGATGGTAACTTACCTTTAGATAAAGATATTGTTATTCAGCAATTTACACAACTAGCCCAAGATATTCAAACTGCTACAGAAAACACTCGGACACCAGAACAAGTAGCCGCTGGATTTATTGCTATTGCTGTGGAGAATATGGCAAATGCAATTAAAAAGATCAGTTTGCAGCGGGGTTATGATGTCACCCAATATGTTCTTTGTTGTTTTGGCGGCGCAGGGGGACAAGTTGCCTGTTTAATTGCTGATACATTGGGAATGAAGAAGATTTTTCTTCACCCTTATGCTGGAGTTCTTTCTGCTTATGGAATGGGATTAGCTGATGTTCAAGCAACAAGAGTTGGCTCTGTAGAACAGCCTTTAATTCAAGCATTTATCCCTCAATTGGTGCAGTTAATGGAATCTTTAGAAACCCAAGCAAGAAGCGAACTTACTGCCAATGAAGCAAAAATTCAAGAGGAAGTCATTCGAAAAATTAATCTAAAATATGAGGGAACTGACTCTACTTTAACTGTTGATTTTCATTTCGATGTGGCATTAATGCGCCAGGAATTTGAGGCTGAGAACAAATCTCGCTATGGTTTTATTCAATCAGAGAAGAGCCTAATTATTGAATCCGTTTCAGTGGAAGTCATTCAAAAAATGGATACTCCTGAAGAACCCTTAATGACTCGATCCCGTCCTATCAATACAATTCCTACTTCTGTTGAGACAGTCAGGATGTTTACTGCTCATCAATGGCATGATACTCCCGTTTATCGACGGGAAGATTTACAGCCAGAAGATAGCATCAATGGGCCTGCAATTATTGTAGAGAAAATCAGTACAATTGTTGTTGAACCTAACTGGGAAGCAATATTAACTGAACGTAATCATTTAATTTTGCAGCGAATGAACTAAATTTATCTAATTATTTTATACCTAATAAAAAATGTACACAATATCTCAACCCGATCCTGTTCGCCTAGAAATTTTTAAAAACTTATATCAATTTATTGCTGAACAAATGGGGATTGTTCTCCAAAATACAGCAACGTCAGTAAACATAAAGGAACGGTTGGATTTCTCCTGTGCTATTTTTGATACTTCTGGATTGTTAGTCGCCAATGCTCCTCATATTCCTGTCCATTTAGGTTCAATGAGTGAGAGTGTCCGCAGTTTAATTCATGATAAAGGTGACACTCTAAAACCAGGGGATGTTTATCTCTCTAACAATCCCTACAATGGGGGAACACATCTTCCTGATGTGACTGCGATTACCCCTGTCTTCCTGGAGAGTGGGGAAAACTCTAAACCTTCTACTCCCCTTTTCTATGTTGCTTCTCGCGGACATCAGGCTGATATTGGTGGAATCACTCCTGGTTCAATGCCGCCTCACAGTTCTACAGTGGAAGAGGAAGGAATTCTTTTTGATAATTTTTTATTAGTTGAACAAGGATATTTTCGAGAAAACGAAGTACGAGAAGTCCTCTTAAATCATCACTATCCTGCTCGGAATCCTGACAAAAATATTGGTGATTTCAAAGCACAAATTGCAGCTAATGAAAAGGGTGTTCAAGAACTTCGTAAAATGGTTTCCCAATATGGACTTGAAACTGTTCAGGCTTACATGAAGTTTGTGCAAGATAATGCCGAGGAGTCAGTCAGACGGGCGATCGCTTCTCTTAGGAATGGCTCATTTATTTATAAAATGGACAATGGTGCACAAATTCAAGTAAGAGTGACGATATCCCTGGAAAATCGTAGTGCTGTCATTGATTTTACGGGAACATCTCAGCAGATCCATAGCAACTTCAATGCACCCAAATCCATAACTCAAGCAGCTGTCTTATATGTCTTCCGTACTCTAGTTGATGACAATATTCCCCTCAATGCTGGGTGTCTTAAACCTCTAGAAATCATTATTCCCTCTGGCTGTATGCTTAACCCAACCTATCCTGCAGCAGTGGTTGCAGGTAATGTAGAGACATCTCAAGCAATTGTCGATGCTTTATATGGGGCTTTGGGTGTCATGGCGGCATCTGGAGGAACGATGAATAATTTTACCTTTGGGAATGACCGCTATCAGTATTATGAAACTATCTGCTGTGGTTCTGGTGCAGGAACTCACTTTGACGGCACTGATGCAGTCCATACCCACATGACTAACTCCCGCTTGACTGATCCAGAAGTTTTAGAAACTCGCTATCCTGTGCAAGTAGAAAGTTTTGGTATTCGTTCTAACAGTGGGGGAAAAGGCAAATATTCAGGAGGTAACGGGGTTATCCGCCGTATCCAGTTTCTGGAACCCATGACAGCTAATATTCTCTCCGGTCATCGGATTGTTCCGCCTTTTGGATTAAATGGTGGGGAAGCAGGACAAGTAGGACGCAACTGGATACAACGTCAGAATGGAATTGAAGAGAATTTGGAGTTTTCTGCAACAGTAGAGATGAAACCAGGAGATGTTTTTGTCATAGAAACCCCTGGGGGAGGAGGCTTTGGTGAAGTCTTCTAAGGTATAGCATCTTCAAATCGAAATTTTGAGGATGCGATGTACTCCTCATCAATTTCAAAAGCCAGCCACTGCCTCTGCAATGTTTCCGCAACATACCCCGTCATATTAGAACCAGCAAAGGGATCTAGCACAATATCTCCTGGTTCTGTGCAAAGATTGATCACAAATTCAGGTAATGCTTGGGGAAATCTAGCAGGATGACGCTTCAACCCCTCTTCTTGACACCGCCTTTGATAGTAATCGTTTGAGGCTGTATTAGACGCTGATATCACATTCACTGGCTGAACCATTTCTTCAGTTATTGTGTCATCATCATATAATCCCAAAATGGGATCGCCTATTTCCAAAGAGTTTTGACCCAAACGACCATCAACAATATTTGGGGGAATTGCGCCGCCTCTGTCATGACTAAACTTTGTCGAGATATCATGTCCTGAAGGACGAAGTTTTGCTTTATATCCGTTTTTCAAAAGATTTTTCATTGCATTACTATATGGCTTGAGCACCCTCTTATTATTTGCTTTTGGGTGCGGCTGTTTAGAAAGCCACCAAACTGTGTTTACAGCATCCTTCACCCGTTCTCTGCGGACAGTTACCCATTCTGCTGGGGTGGGTAGTTTAGCAGGATTGTACCAATACAACTCCTGAGCAAGATAAAAGCCAAGCCCCCCTTTTTCTTTTGGGTTGCAAAGGTTAATAACTAGTTCAAAATGATATAAGGATCTCACTGGCATCCCTTTTAGCCAGCTGCCACCGATATCAATCACCAGTGAACCTGTTGGTTTGAGAACACGATAAAAATGCTCAGCAAAGTTTTTGAACCATTCCACATACTGGTCAGCATCTACATTTCCATACTCTTTCTTCCGAACTAGTGCAAATGGGGGAGATGTACAGATCAAGTCAATGCTTGCATCCGGAATATCTGCCATCAACGCCAGGCTATCGCCTAAATAGGCGGCACCAAATTTTGTCTGATAGTGAGGTTTCCGGCTGCTTAGTTGCATAGGGGTTGTCAACTTAACTAGTACAAATATATAGCAATCTGATGTGATTCTTGAAATGGTATAAACCTTAACTTGTCCCTTTTTAATTAAAGTCAAATAGAAGAATATTTCAAGATTGTGTAAAGTGAGTTTATTTTGAGAAACTTTCGGAAATCCAATGACTACTGTTGTAGTAAGTACTAGTTTGCATCTTCAAATTCAAAATTATGAAACGTTTTGCTTCTACCGATCTAGCCACTCTTATTGGGAGCCATCCTTGTATTCGTCATCTCCCAAAATATCAATGCTAAGTCCTCTAATTAGATTTGGTAAGACTCTTGACCCTTGACTATTGAAAGTCAACTTAGTCAATCACCACAATGAGTATTTCTGCAATTTAAAGACGCACTCATCACTGAACCATTGCTTCAGGGAAAATCTCTTGCATGCAAAATGCCAGAGATAAAATGAGTTCCTCTTCACCTCATTAAAGCCTAAATAGCATCTAGGCATAGCATCTACCTGTCAATTAAAATCTGATCAAAGAATATTCCTGCGATCGCTCATAGTGATCTTCGAGATTGTATGAGCACCAATTTGTTATAAATAAACGTTCAATCAACGACCGATGTTACCTATACTGCTATCTTTAACCTTGTCTGTTCCCCCTGCACAGCCTTCTCATCTGGAAGTCTCTGCCAACAATCTTGTTACTCAGCTCCAAGAGTTCCGTTCTCATGTACAAGATGGTATGAGTCACGATGATTATGCTTCGAGATTAAGGAAAATTAAAGTTGCCTACAATAGGTTTTTGCAGATGAAGGGCTCATCGAATTATCCTGGAAGCCTTAATTTAGCTTGGGCTGTTTTGCAATATGGCTATGCACCACGTTACAAAGTTCCTTCAGATTATCAATTTGAGGTTGAGACTGCTGGCCAATTTTTAGACATGTTTGCTGCTTGCGTCAAAACACCATCAGCAAATTGCCAACAATCAACTATAAAATCGACATGTATGTACGTGAAAACTGACCCAACTATAAATAGAGATGTCTGTCCAGCCAAGCTAAACTAACTGTCAAAGACAGCCAACAGTACACTCATGCTAAAACTAAGACATCAATTCTAGTTATTTTCTATGGAGGTTAGCGGACTCGAACCGCTGACATCCTGCTTGCAAAGCAGGCGCTCTACCAACTGAGCTAAACCCCCTTAACTTTTGTCTACCTTAGTCATTGTAGCTTATATTATTTAAATGTAAAGGGGGTAAAGAAAAAAAAATGACTCAAGTTGTGGCAGCATTTTATAAATTCGTCAGCTTGCCAGACTTTGCCGAAAAACAAAGCCCTTTGCTGTCATTCTGTGAAGCACTGAGGGTGAAGGGAACAATTTTACTGGCAGCAGAAGGCATTAACGGTACAATTGCCGGTTCGCGTGACAGCATTGATTCAGTTTTATCCTTTCTAAGATCTGATCCTCGTTTAGCAGACCTTGAATATAAAGAGTCCTTTGCTGACTCCCAGCCGTTTGGTCGCATGAAGGTGCGCGTGAAGAAAGAAATTGTCACTATCGGATTACCTGAGATAGATCCGAGTGAGCAGGTTGGGACTTACGTAAGTCCGGAAGACTGGAATACTGTGATTAGTGATCCCGAAGTCACTGTCATTGACACTCGTAACGATTATGAGGTGAGTATTGGGACTTTCAAAGGCGCACAAAATCCTCAAACAGCTTCATTCCGAGAATTTCCAGACTATGTTCTTAGCCATCTTGATCCTGAAAAGCACAAGAAGGTTGCTTTGTTTTGTACAGGTGGTATTCGCTGTGAAAAAGCCTCATCATTTATGATCTCTCAAGGGTTTCAAGAGGTTTATCACCTTAAAGGAGGAATTCTCAAATATTTAGAGGAAGTGCCTGATTCTGAAAGTTTATGGGAAGGCGAGTGTTTTGTGTTTGATGAACGTGTCGCGGTGAGTCATGGATTAAAGCCAGGAACTCATGAGATGTGCCCTAATTGTGGACGTCCCATTTCTGAAACTGATAAACTTTCTCCCAAGTACCAAGAAGGGGTTTCTTGTCCCTACTGTTTTAAGGATGCTTCAGCGCCAACATCAAACCATCCGCAATCGGCAATAAGCTGAGGGTAATGCGTAGATCCTGATGTAACTTCTGATTAAATGCTCGCATTCTATTTGTTCTGTTATCTTGTACTTGAGAATCTGCAACTCGTCCTGACCAGAGGACATTATCAATCACAATGAGTCCACCAGGACGCACCAGCTGTAGCGATCGCTCGTAGTAACCGTCATAGTTTCTTTTGTCGGCGTCGATAAAGGCAAAATCAAAGGTGCCAGCATCTCCTGCAGCCAACAGCTGATCCAATGTTTCGAGTGCTGGGGCGATGTGCAGGTCAATCTTATCCGTCACGCCTGCTTTTTGCCACCAGTCACGGGCGATCGCTGTATACTCTTCACTCACATCACAGGCAACAACTTTACCCTCTTGAGGTAAAGCTAATGCAATCACCAGAGCACTGTAACCTGTAAATACCCCTATATCAAGAGTTTTCTTAGCTCTCATCAACTGTACTAGCAGTGCCATAAACTGCCCTTGCTCTGGCGCTATCTGCATTCGCGCTTGCGAATGCTGGGCTGTTTGCTGCCTCAGTTGGGTTAAGATTTCTGGCTCGTGCAGAGAAACTGACAGCAAGTAGTTATAAATATGTTGCTTTAATCCCAGCGTTTGATTTGCCATCGAGTGCGATCGTTCCTCTTCTCAATGCTTACATATTTGAATTACAGTAACTTCACTTAAAATTGTCACAAATAACATGATTTATTTTTGAATTTTTATTCAAAAAATATGCTCTCTTTATTCAAGATTAGAAATATTTTTACCATTTTAACTACTAAAACAGTTATCTATAAAACTGTAATAGTAAACATCAAAAAACATGATTTTAAAGAAAATCTCTCTATATTTGTTAACTACAGTTGCCATGGTAACTGCAGCTACTACAGCCATGGCTGATTCATTAGTAGGCAACGGTTCAGGTGGTGATTCCAGAGGTGATTATAGCTACGAGCTTTGGCAAACCACAAATAGTACTGGGTACTATTTGAAGATATGGAAACGAACTAACAAACAACAAGAACCAATACTAGTTACTCCTAGTTTCGAGTCTAGTCGGAAAGCACTTGACTACTTCGATTGCTATTATGCTGGGAAATCTTTACCAGTCTGCCCTAAATGATATAACAATCCTAAATCATTCGTGAGAAACGAGAAACCCGGTTTCCTGGAGAAACCGGGTTTTTGAGATTTTTGATTTTTACAACTCCTAAAAGGACTGCTATATCTTGCTGACCCGTTTCTACAGTGAATCTAGTTAGAACATAAAATGTGTGTAACATGCAAGCACATAAGACCACATAGTGTCAATTAAAGAATTTATCAATTTACAAAAATCTATACAAATTGTCGTAAAGTAGAAAGAACCTTAGTTTTAAATGCATAGTTCAAAAGCTAGTTATCCAAATGTTATTGATTAAAGACATTTTCTTTATGAGTTGAGTTTAATTATTTTCTAAAAATTAGTAAAATAGCATACAAATCAAAACATCACATTAATGTAGTGTCGGGGGGGGGAGTTATGAGTCGTCCAATAGTTCTTGGCATTGTTGGTGACAGTGCAGCTGGTAAGACAACCTTAACTAAGGGGATTGCTCAGGTACTTGGCCCGGAAAACGTTACGATTATTTGTACAGACGACTATCACCGTTACGACCGTAAACAACGCGCTGAAATTGGGATCACTGCTCTCCACCCCGATTGTAACTATTTAGATATCATGCAACAGCATCTGTCACTGCTACAGGCAGGACAGCCAATTCTCAAGCCAGTTTACAGCCACAAAACAGGTACATTTGAGGCACCAATATACATTAAGCCAGGTCGCTTTGTCATTATTGAAGGATTGTTAGGCTATTCAACTCCTGGTGCCCGTGACTGCTACGATGTCAAAGTTTATCTTGCACCACCAGAATCCCTCCGCGCAACATGGAAAGTCAAGCGGGATACACAAAAGCGTGGTTATACAGAAGAACAAGTGCGCCAAGAACTTGAAAAACGGGAACCAGACTCACAACAGTTCATTCGTCCCCAACGACAATGGTCAGATATAGTGGTGAGTTTCTACCCCCCTACTGAGGATACAGATCAACTCAATGGACACTTGAATGTTAGATTGGTACTTCGTCCTACTATTCCTCACCCAGATTTTACCCAAGTGATCAACTCTGGTAATGGCGACTCTGCATCTGCAATTCGCTTAGAGTTAGGTCGGGATATGGGTAAACCAGTTGATGTTCTGGAAGTAGATGGTCATGCCACCTTAGAACAGGTCAACGAGGTGGAGCAGATCATGTGTTCTAATATGCCGTACTTACAGAATATCTGCAATCGTGAACTGAACCCAGAGTTAGGTAAAGTGGCTGGAACAACTGGCGAAACAATCCAGAGTTACCCCCTTGCTCTTACTCAGCTTTTGATCACTTATCATATGCTCAAAGCAACGCAAATTTACCAAGGTGGTGAAACTAGAGAATTAGAAAAATTGGGAGAAATCTTAAGGTAAACACCCTGATAACTTTGGTTCTCTAGTTAGACAAGCTACAAACTGTTTCTAGTACCTGTTTGCTACCTGGAGAGTTTGCATTAACCTTAACAACACCTTTTGATGTACTAACAATCCATCCAGGTGAACTTAATGTAGATGGGTCTGCTTTTGGGCTTAATATACCAATTTGTTCACTTTCTGCGCCTTGTGCCCAATTTGGAATTGGTAGACCTTTCCCACCAGATGAAAAGTTAAGTGCGCTATCATTCAGCTTCACTTTATTACCCAAGCAGTATGGGGTTGCAGCCATTCTTTCTTCAATGCTGCCATCTTTTCGTTTGATTCCGTACTTAAAGACAGTCCATCCAGACTGTCTTACTGGTTGGTAGTCGCTAAACAATGCGAGGGTTGATCCATCATTGGTTTTTTGCTTGACCCAGATAGTTTTGGCTAGAGCCGGGGAGCTAGCAACAACTACACCAAGCACTGTAATCAGGCTAGTGAGTTTTTTCATCTGTTAGTCCTCTAAATAATTTTGGTGATAGATTACAGCAATTAATCCTACAGTTTCTCACGACAGATGCCTTTATTGATGAACTTGCAAATGGCTCTTATGCACATTTGGTAGGGAAATTAGAAAAAAATGTGTAAAATTTAACACAGTGGTAAATATTCTGAGAGTAGAAAGGGGATTACTAAAAATAGATTCACCTAATACCCTGATATTGCCTATGACTTACAGCCTCAGAATTGCCGATATACCCACAAGTGAGCGCCCACGTGAGCGATTATTAACTTATGGCTCTAAGGTTTTAGCGACAGCCGAGTTAATTGCAATTTTACTTGGTACTGGTCAAGGTCCTGGAAAACTCTCCGCTGTTGGTTTAGGACAATACATCTTACAAGAACTGGGGAAACACCAACGCGAACCTTTGACCGTTTTACGAGATGTCAGTGCTGCTGAGTTGATGCAAATTTCTGGTATTGGTCCTGCTAAAGCGACCACAATTCTAGCAGCAATTGAATTGGGAAAACGAGTCGTGCAATCACGTCCAGGCGATCGTACAATGATCGACAATCCAGCCGTAGCTGCTGCTGCTCTCAGTCAAGATTTAATGTGGCAAACCCAGGAAAGGTTTGCAGTGGTGTTGTTAGATGTAAAAAATCGGTTTTTGGGAACACAAGTGATTACGATTGGCACTGCAACCGAAACCCTAGCACCTCCTCGTGAAATTTTTCGAGAAGTGATTCGTCAAGGCGCAACACGACTCATAGTTGCCCATAATCATCCTTCTGGAAATTTGGAACCCAGCAACGAAGATATCGAATTGACTCGCCGCTTGCTAGTAGGAGCTCAGGTTCTTAGCATTCCTTTACTAGATCATCTGATTTTGGGTGATGGCAACTACCAGAGTCTACGAGAAATCACATCTTTGTGGATCGAGTATCCACAAGGAGATTGAGTAATCAGATAACAGGCATCTACCAACATTCACTATTCTTAAACTCTACTCAAACTTTCTTCTTAAGATTCTATTGAGATATACTAGGAAAAGTGCTGAAATTCATAGTACAATTAACTTCTATCAAAAGCCTGATTGAGTCAGCTTTTAAACAATCTTGGGCGATTAGCACAGGGGTAGCGCACATCCTTCACACGGATGGGGTCACTGGTTCAAATCCAGTATCGCCCATAATCTAGGGAACATCTTACAGATACCTTTTCAGCAGTCTTAATTAAGTCATCTTACAGTTGTCTCTCTGAAAGCAGTATCGCAGATTTTAACCCACTCACCTTCAAGACAGATTTAACTGCAATACCACATAAAGACAAAGCTGATAGGATACCATATTAAGTGACCATAATAGTTTTAAACTCGGCAGCATACCTGCTGTTTTGAGGCACATGACTGAGCAACATGATGCTGACTCGCCCTCGCCTAATTCTCAAGAATTAAGTGAACCGACCGATAGTGATGTAACCAAGTCGGTTAATAATTCTTGGAAAGGGCGCATTACAGGTGTCTGGAATAAGACAACAGCAAGCTTAATGGAACGTATACCTGTAGAGCAAGTGGCACAGAAAGTTGTGCAGTGGTTTAGTGTCAGCGAAACTCAGGTTACAGAGATTTTGGAGACAGTACGAGCAGAACTGCCAACCACAGAAGCTGTTTTAATTGGTAAGCCTCAAGCTGGAAAAAGCTCAATTGTGCGGGGACTGACGGGAGTTTCTGCCGAAATTGTTGGTCAAGGATTTCGTCCCCACACACAATACACCCAGCGCTATGCATATCCTTCTAGTGATTTACCGTTGCTGATTTTTACAGATACAGTAGGACTAGGAGACGTCAATCAAGACACTCAAGCCATTATTCAGGAACTAGTTGGAGATCTACAACAACAAAGCCGTTGTGCTAGAGTCCTGATTTTAACTGTTAAAATCAATGATTTTGCGACCGACACCTTACGAGAAATTGCTCAGAGCTTGCGTCAGAAATATCCAGAAATTCCCTGTTTGTTGGCAGTGACCTGCTTGCATGAAATCTATCCTCTCGGTACAGCTGATCATCCTGCTTATCCACCAGACTATGAAGAGGTCAACCGAGCATTCACTGCAATACAGCAAGCTTTTACAGGATTGTACGATCGCTCTGTACTAATTGATTTCACGTTAGAAGAAGACGGCTACAATCCTGTGTTTTATGGTTTAGAGGCACTGTTGAATTCTCTAGCTGACTTACTTCCAGAAGCAGAAGCGCAGGCAATTTATCAATTATTAGATCAGAAAGCTGGTGAGCAAATCGGTAATCTCTACCGGGATGCAGGACGTCGTTACATGCTCGCATTTTCTATCATGGCAGCTACACTTGCAGCTGTGCCATTGCCATTTGCCACTATGCCCGTGCTTACTGCCCTGCAAGTCTCAATGGTGAGTTTACTAGGAACATTGTATGGGCAAAAGCTCACCCCATCACAAGCAGGAGGTGTTGTCAGTGCAATTGCTGGGGGTTTTTTGGCACAGGCGATCGCACGTGAGTTAATTAAATTCCTACCCGGCTTTGGCAGTGTGATTGCTGCATCTTGGGCAGCCGCCTATACTTGGGCATTGGGTGAAGGAGCCTGTGTTTACTTTGGTGATTTGATGGGAGGGAAGAAACCTGATCCTAAGAAAATTCAGTTGGTTATGCAGCAGGCATTTCAAGCAGCGCAAGAACGGTTTAAGGGTATTAAGCGTTAGTGTTCATGTCTTAAGTAATTGGACAAAATTAAATTCATTGAGATAGGGAATAGGGAACAGGGAACAGAAAGAGAATGTGTGTAATTAATTCTGTCTAGGTACTTAGAAGCCAACACCGTATTGCATGTAATTAAAGAAACTAAAATCGATTCGGCCTCCTATACTAAAGAAGACTAAACTAGGGCTTCTCTATGCAATGGAATCCGCATGACTACGCGAAAAACTCTGATGGTCAGTTGCAATGGGCGCGAGAAATTCGATCGCGCTTATCGTTCAACGGCTCAGAATCTGTTTTAGATGTCGGTTGTGGTGATGGCAAAATTACGGCAGACTTCGCTCAAGCACTGCCTCATGGTCAAGTGATTGGCATTGATCGCTCTCCAGAAATGATCGCTTATGCCACTGAAACTTACTCGATTCAGAACTTATCCTTTGCTTGTATGGATGCCCGATCGCTCACCTTCTCAGATCAATTCGATCTAATCTTCTCAAATGCTGTTTTGCACTGGGTTGACGATCATTTAGCTTTTCTTAAGGGTGCAAGTCGTGCTCTCAAATCAAACGGGCGATTGATAACTTCCTGTGGTGGAGCTGGAGACGTGAGCGACATTCTCAATGCTTTTGCTGAAACCGTGATTCAAGAGCCTTGGCTTACTTACTTTCCAACATTTCATAATCCCTACTACTTCTACGGCATAGCAGAATATGAAACTTGGTTAAAAGCAGCGGGATTGAAGATTGATCGATTGGAATTAGTGCCGAAAGATATGACACATTCTGGTGAACAGGGCTTAGCTGGTTGGTTGCGAACGGCTTGGATTCCGTTTACTCATGCTGTCCCTGAACCTGAGCGCGATGACTTTATCACAGCCGTCACACAAGCGTACCTTGTCAAATTTCCGCTTGATGCGAATGGACTCGCTCACGTCCGTATGGTCCACTTAGAAGTGGAAGCGCATCGTTAACTCGACACCACTTCATCCGATAGCCTACAGTGTGTTGCTTATCATCAAAGCGAAAGAGTCACCTTAACTTAAGTGCTAACAATAGTATTAAGAGAACACTGATCAAGTAGGCATAGGGCAATGGTGCGACTGAAGTTATGGCAATGGGTCGTTTTGGCGATGCCGATCGCGACTATCGTCGGGTTCTTGTTAGTAGCAGCCGGACGCCAGATCCACGAATGGGGGCTGAATTGGATCTGGGCTGTATTTACTCTCGTATTCGTGGGCTGGCGGTGGTTATTAGTGAGATGGACTCGACCTGTTTTGGATCAGGTAGAAGTTGCAGTTGCCCAAGTCCGCCGAGAACTAGAATCTGCTGTTGACGAGTCAATTGCGCTACCAGCAGGCAATGACGTTGCCAAGCAAGTAGAAGCAGTTCTACAAGAGAGCCTAAAAACTTCACAAAACGCTCCTCCTCTGTGGGAGGACTGGCAAATGTTTTGGCAGCAATGCCAAGATCTAGTCATTGCGATCGCCCAAATATACCATCCTGAAGTGAAGTATCCTCTGTTGAACATTTATGTTCCCCAAGCTTATATGCTGATGCGGGGAACAGTGGATGACTTAGATCAGTGGATGCAAAGATTATCGCCTGTCTTCAATCAGGTCACAGTTGGACAAGTCTACCAAGCATACGAAGTGTATCGTAAACTGGAACCATCTGCTCGTAAACTCTGGCGAGCATGGGACTGGGCACAGTGGCTGTTGAACCCTGTGGCTGCAGTGGCAAGAAAAGTCAGTCAACGTTCTACTCAGCAGGCAAATCAGCAACTGCTCGTGAATTTAAGCCAGCAGATCCGGGAAGTTGCGCTGAGGAACTTATGTCGCCAAGCGATCGCACTCTACAGTGGTAGCACACCACCAGTTTTAGATACTCCTGTTTCTACACCAACCATACCCAAGGCAAAGACCCAAACTCTCCAAGAAATCCTCACCCAAGTAGAACCCATCGAAACAGTTGAGCAAAAACCTGTGAACATCCTGCTTGTTGGTCGTACAGGTTCAGGAAAAAGTAGCCTAATTAACACGCTGTTTCAGTCAGAACAAGCAGCCGTTGATGTTTTACCTAGTACCGATCAAATTCAGAGTTATCAATGGCAGAGCCCAACGCTTGAAACTCTAACACTTTGGGATACCCCTGGTTATGAACAAGTCAACCGTGCAGATTTACGGGAGATGGTGCTTGACTATGCTAAAAAAGCTGATCTGCTACTGTTAGTCACTCCTGCCCTCGATCCTGCACTACAAATGGATGTGGACTTTCTGAAAACTATCAAGGTAGACATTGCAGATCTACCTGTGATTACGATTGTGACTCAAGTAGATCGTCTACGTCCTATACGTGAATGGGAACCTCCCTACGACTGGCAATGGGGTGAACGCCCAAAGGAAATTGCCATTCGGCAAGCTACAGAGTATCGGATTCAGCAGCTTGGCGACTTTTGTGATCTGGTTGTGCCTGTTGTAACTGGTGATATCAAAACAGGTCGAGTGCCTTGGGGAATCGAAGCTTTATCCTTGAGGTTAGTCGAGGCGATCGCACCTGCCAAACAACTCCGTCTTGCTCGCTTTTTGCGTAATTTAGAAGTCCGCACCGTTGCGGCTGCAAAAATCATTGATCATTACACTTTCCAGATGACGACAACACAGGGATTGACTACACTGCTAAAAAGTCCCGTCCTCCAGTTCATTTCTACTATCTCAACTGGATCTCCAACCCTAGCTTATTTACTAGCAGAAAAAATTCCTGTCGAACAGTTACCCATTGTCATTGGTAAACTCCAGATGGCATATGAGCTGTTCTCACTTTTAAGTGGCGACAATGATAATACGCTCAACTTTGATCTATCATCCCTTTGGCCATTGCTACTGAAAAACTCTACCACACCTGACCGCGACGCCTGGGCATTTGGTCACGCCTTAGTAGAGTTCTGGACTCAGAATCTCACAACTGAACAATTATGGCAGCGGTTGGAGTACTATCAGAACTTGGCAGGAAGGTGAGTTCAGTTGCTACGGGTTTTGCTATAAGGTGAAATATATCAAAGGGTTAAAGACCTGACTTTGTAGTAGATAAACTCAGATTTAAGTATAAAGATAGACAAACAAAGTCAGCCTAAGTAGACTCATGACAGCCTGTATAGAAAGACTTTGTTTGTGTCACCCAAGCATATTTTACTCAACTAAAAAGCCCACCAAAAAAGTCAAGAGTGTCTTTCAATGCTTTGATGAAAACATCAATTTCTTCACGGGTATTATAGAAAGATAAACTTGCTCGTGCAGTTGCTGGAATGACTAAATGGCGGTGTAAAGGTTGGGTGCAATGGTGCCCGGCACGGATAGCAACGCCTTCTTGATCTAATAGTGTGGATAGGTCGTTAGCATGGATATCACCAGCGGTAAAAGCGGCTAAAGCTGCTCTGCCTAAACCTGCGACTTTTGGTTTAGGACCATAAATGCGAATATCGGGAATTTTTCCTAGTTGCTCAAATAAATAACTCGTCAATTCTGATTCATATGCATAGATTTGATCCATGCCAATACTACTCAGATAATCTACTGCTGCACCAAGAGCGATTGTTTCCCCAATGGCAGGGGTACCTGCTTCAAATTTATGAGGTAAATCTGCGTAGGTGGAATGGTCTAAAAAGACATCAGCAATCATTTCGCCACCACCCAAAAAGGGAGGCATTGCTTGTAGTAGTTCTAACTTACCATATAAAAAGCCGATGCCAGTAGGACCACACATTTTATGTCCAGATGCTACCAACCAGTCACAGTCGATTTGCTGAACATTAACAGGCATGTGCGGCACACTTTGGCAAGCATCAATTAATACTTTTGCACCATATTTATGTGCTTGTTCACAAATCACTTTAACAGGGTTAATACAACCCAAAGTATTAGAAACATGAACTGTAGACACTAGCTTCGTTTTATCAGAAAGCAGTGTTGAAAAGTGTTCTAAATCAAAAGTTTCCTCTTGTGTAAGTTCGACAAATTTGAGCACAGCTCCTGTCTTTTGTGCCACAAAGTGCCAAGGAACTAAATTACTGTGGTGTTCCATGACCGACAGGATAATTTCATCACCTGGCTGCAAGTTGCTCATTCCCCAACTGTAAGCAACCAAGTTGATTGCTTCAGTTGCATTACGAGTAAAAACAATTTCCTGGCGTGATGCAGCATTGACAAACTTGGCAACTTTATCTCGCGCTGCTTCATAAGCATCGGTGGCTTTGGAACTAAGGGTATGTGCACCACGATGCACGTTGGAATTGTACTGCTCGTAGTAGTCGCGTAGAGTGTTGAGTACGAGCAATGGTTTTTGGGATGTGGCGGCGTTGTCAAAGTAAACTAAGGGTTTGCCGTTGACTTCCTGATTGAGTATGGGGAAGTCAGCACGAACTTTGTCTGCAAGAGTTTTTTCTTTGGTAAAAGTCATAGTATTATTGGGTGTTATTTACCTACCAATTGTGTAAGTTTTTCTCTTAATGAGGGAACTGGGATTTGGTTGATAATTTCAGCAGCGAAGGCATTGATTAATAAGTAGCGAGCATCGTTTTCATCAATACCTCGGCTTTGCAGGTAAAAAATCTCGTCATCTTCCAACTGACTCACAGTCGCTCCATGAGCACACTTAACATTATCAGCTGTAATTTCTAGTTGGGGTTTGGTATCAACTCTAGCCTTAGATGATAGTAACAAATTGCGATTCAACTGTGCTGCATCTGTCAACTGTGCAGCTTTGGGAACAAAAATTTTGCCATTGAAAACGGAATGAGCGCGATCGCCAATAATACACTTATGCAATTGCCGACTGGTACTGTAGGGATGATTCAGCGCAATTGTACTATGAGTGTCTGCCAACTGATTCCCGCCGATAATCGTCAATCCATTTAGAATGGTTTCGGTTTGGTCTCCAGTTTGGAAAATCTCCAAATTATGGCGCGACAGTTTTCCACCTAGTGTGATTGGATAACAAGTGTATCGACTATTACGCCTTTGAGAAATCACACTCTTACCAATATGGAAAGCCGACTCACCATCTTGTTGTAACCTGATATGATTGACCTGAGCATTATCCTCTACCCAGATCTCTGTCACTGCATTGGTGAAATAAACGTCCTCTACAGTTGTTGAGGTCTGTTGTCCCTCATTTGCTTTGTGGCTTTTAAATTCCTCAACCAGCGTCACACTACTACCAGTTTCTGCCACTATGAAACAACGTGGCTGCGAAAGCGTTGGTGTTTTGCTTGCAGTAGAAATAAATAGCAGATGAATGGGAGTCTCAACCACCACATTTTTCGCCACCCACACGACAGCAACATCTGTCATTCCTCCGGTGTTGAGAGATGTAAACACCTCATCTGCACCTGAAGCATGAGCTAAATACTCACGCATACGAGAGTGTAGAGACGTTGCATACGACATCTCTACAGACAAACCCGCTAAATTGCTGACGATAACACCATCAGGTAACCCTGCAACTGCTGATAACTCAGGCGCATAAACACCATTAACAAAGACCAAACGGCTATGAACAGCTTCTGGTAGGGTTATTGAGGCAATGTCTACTTGTTGTAGAGATGTTGCATCCAAAGTCTCTACATTAAATTCCACTTGCCTTAAAGAAGACAAATCAATAGAACGCCATTCCTCATCACGGTTAGTGGGAAGAGCTGACTGACGCACAACAAGCACAGCGCGATCGCGCAATTCCTGCAACCAAGTATCCTGTAAAGATGTTGTATGTGATCTAGCAACAACAAGATTTAACAATCTTGTCAGATAGGGATCACTATCTAACACAGCAGAACTCAAGTTAGGAATTGAACTGGAAGAAACTTGAATAGACATTACACACCCACCTCAGTCACCAGTTCTTCAACAATCCAGTCATAACCACGGGACTCTAATTCCAGAGCGAGTTCCTTACCACCAGCAGCAACAATTCGACCTTGTGCCATGACATGAACATAATCCGGCACAATATAGTTAAGTAACCTTTGGTAGTGGGTGATCATAATTGTGGCATTTTCAGGACTAGTCAGTTGATTGACTCCATTTGCCACAATTTTTAGCGCATCAATATCTAATCCAGAATCTGTCTCATCCAAAATTGCTAGTTTTGGTTCCAGTAGAGCCATTTGTAGAATTTCATTCCGCTTTTTCTCACCACCGGAAAAGCCTTCATTCAAACTACGGTTTAGAAAAGCAGGATTCATCTTCACCACTTCCAGCTTTTCCTCAACCAATTCGTCAAAGTCAAATGCATCTAATTCTTCTAAACCCTGCGCCTTGCGGCGGGAATTGTAAGCCACCCGTAAAAAATCCAGATTACTTACACCGGGAATTTCCAAAGGATACTGGAACGCCAAAAATACACCAGATCTGGCTCGTTCTTCTGGTTCCATTTCCAACAAATTCTGTCCTTGGAAAATCACTTCACCACCAGTGACCTTGTAGGCTGGGTGTCCAGCCAATACTTTAGAGAAAGTACTCTTGCCAGAACCGTTTGGTCCCATAATCGCATGGATTTCACCCAAGCGTACCTCAAGATTCACACCCTTGAGAATCGGCGTTCCATCCACTTCAGCCGTCAGATCTTTTACTGACAGCACCACTTCACTATTTTCAATAATCATGTTCTCTCTCTTTTGTTTGTAGTGGGCACTTTAACGCCATTTTTAAAGCACCCTTTGTGCTTTACTACAAGCTTTTACAAGCCTTTATCCAACACTACCTTCCAACTTCAGACTCAACAGCTTATCTGCTTCTACAGCAAATTCCATTGGGAGTTGGTTGAACACATCCTTACAGAAACCGCTGATCATCATTGAAACAGCATCTTCTGCTGAAATGCCCCGTTGTGCAAAGTAGAATAATTGGTCTTCCCCAATCTTGGAAGTGGAAGCCTCATGCTCAACTTTTGCAGTCTTGTTTTGCACTTGGATAGTTGGGAAAGTATTGGCATGAGCATTATCCCCAATCAGCATTGAGTCACACTGGGAATAGTTCCTTGCTCCTTCTGCCTTTGGGTTTATTTTTACTAAACCCCGGTAGCTGTTGCTGGATGAACTTGCAGAGATTCCTTTAGAAATAATTGTACTGCGGGTGTTCTTACCGATGTGAATCATCTTGGTGCCAGTGTCTGCTTGCTGCATGTTGTTGGTTAGCGCCACTGAGTAGAACTCACCCACGGAGTTATCACCTACCAATACACAGCTTGGATACTTCCAAGTGATAGCAGAGCCAGTTTCTACCTGTGTCCAAGAAATCTTAGAATTCACACCTTGACACAAACCACGCTTAGTAACGAAATTGTAAATACCACCTTTACCGTTAGCATCACCAGCGTACCAGTTTTGTACAGTAGAGTATTTAATTTCGGCATTGTCTAGAGCAATTAGTTCCACAACAGCAGCATGTAGCTGATTGCTATCATACATTGGTGCTGTACAGCCTTCCAGATAAGAAACATAGCTGTCTTCTTCCGCAATAATGAGGGTACGCTCAAATTGTCCCGTCTCACCGTTGTTAATACGGAAGTAGGTGGACAGTTCCATCGGACATTTCACACCTTTGGGAATGTAGACGAAAGAACCATCACTGAAAACAGCTGCATTCAGTGCAGCAAAGTAGTTATCTGCTGCTGGAACGACACTCCCCAAATACTTCTGTATCAATTCTGGATGCTCGTGCAATGCTTCCGAAATAGAGCAGAAGATGACGCCTTCTTTAGCTAGCTTTTCTTTAAAAGTGGTGGCAATGGAAACGCTATCAAAAATTGCATCAACTGCTACGTTGGCAAGGCGCTTTTGTTCTGATAGTGGTATGCCTAACTTCTCAAAGGTTTCCAAAACGGCTGGATCAACTTCATCCAGACTGTTTAGCTTTTTCTGACTCTGAGTTTTAGGAGCTGAGTAGTAAATGATGTCCTGATAGTTAATTGGTGGGTACTTGACGCTTGACCATGTTGGTTCCGTCATTTTTAGCCACTGGCGGTAAGCCCTAAGGCGAAAATCCAGCATAAATTCCGGCTCGTTCTTCTTGGCAGAAAGTAACCGGATAATATCCTCGTTCAAACCACGGGGAATCGTGTCAGCTTCAATGTTGGTAACAAAGCCGTATTTATAAGGCTGGTTTACTAAGGTCTTGACAGTGGCACTCATCGTTAGTTTTCTCTTGTGTTCAAAGTTAAAAATCTCTTTAAGGATTCAAAGACGGGTTGTCCAGGAGTGATTCCCATCTTTAGTCGCCGAGTTTGTACACGGCTGCTACAATAAAGGATAGAATTAAACAACAGGCACGTTGTTTAACATATCTTTATTTTAAGCCAGATTAACAACATTAGTGTTGTTTAAGTCAAATTTTCAAATAAATTTTTGGGACGCAGATGGCGACTATCCACCAGTCCTCAACTAAGCAAGATATCCTAGAATATCTCCTGAAACACCCACAGGCAACAGCTTTTGAGCTAGCCGAAACCCTAGATGTTAGCCCCCAAGCAATTCGTCGTCATCTCAAAGATTTGGAGGCGGATAAGCTCATTGTGTTCTCGTCCGTGCAGACAGGGATGGGGCGTCCGCAGCATCTTTACCAAATCAGCACTCAAGGACGCGACCACTTGAGTCGGGTAACGAACGATCAATTGAGTGATAGCTATGGTCAGTTTGCCGTCTCTTTGCTAGACACATTGGCAGAAACGGTAGGGCGTGATCAGGTTAGTTCGATTTTACAAAAACAATGGGAACGGAAAGCACAGGAATATCGAGAGCGCTTAGGTGATGCTTCACTATCTCAACGGGTAGCATCTCTCGTGGAACTGAGAAAATCTGAAGGCTTCATGGCTGAGTATCATCTTGTTGATACAAATGAGTCATCAAAAGGTGAGTGTTTTATTATCACTGAGCACCATTGCGCGATTTCTAATGTAGCTGAATCTTTTCCTAGCATCTGTGGGCATGAATTAGAAATGTTTGCTGCAGTGCTACCTGATTGCATAGTAGAACGGACTCATTGGATTATCAACGGCGAACACCGTTGTGGCTATTTAGTACAAGCACGAAAACATACTTAAACTACTTTTTCATATTCATTTTCGGTTATAAATAATGGGTATTTGGTAATGGCTTTTACCAAAAATCATGAGTAATCTCTGAATTAAACATTTGTATTGTTATTTATGGTATCGTCACAGCAGCCATCAACTCAATTTCTAACCTTAGAAGAGTCAGCAAAAGTAGACGCCGCTTTGCTTTCTTCTCCAGAAAAGTTTTTAACAAGGTTAACCATTTCTTCACTTAGACTCTTGAAGCACATTGCTCAAGAGTACGATGTTGCTGTCGAAAACTTGACGGCACAGCAAATAATTGATTGGTTTGAGAAGGATGGCAAGATTCGACGTGAACAGGGTGTTGAGGCGGCATATCTCAAATGGTAATAGCTATACCATTTCGAAATTCGTGAGCAATGAGAATCCCGGCTTCTCCAAGAAACCGGGATTCTGAAACTTTGAATTTTTACAACTCCTACACAGATTGTTATAGAAAATACGAAAAAATAAGTGCAATTTGAATTTGGAGATCAGTGAACAGGTTCTCTAGTAGTGTAATGATTGGTACGTGGATGGCGAGTGCCTGTAATGGCTCCAAGTACCGAAGCAATTAAACCTAGTAAGGAACCGAAGACAAACCACCAGAGTTGTGTACGTATGAGGGAAGCAATTGCACGAGCTTGTTGAGCGGTTATTTGAGGCACATTTTGCGCTATGCTTGCACCAGGTTGTTGGGCTTGGCTAATCGCCGGTGCTGCATAAGTACTAGCAATGCCAAAAGCACCTGATATACCACTTGCTAATAGCCAAGCGCTCAATGTTATAGTTGTTGCCCAAAGAATTGCCCCGTTAAGAATAGCTGTGTTGCGGTTTATCGGACCACAAGCACGGGCTGTAACCCATCCACCAGTAAACAGAGCAATTAACAAACTAATAGTTGACCAGATCCCTATATTAGTAGCAACATCAGG
>Ga0070738_10002858_pt1 | contig 24669 bp, 22 predicted proteins | sample Coa_R2_2_FD_66446 | JGI IMG/M metagenome (GOLD analysis project Ga0070738, IMG submission 66446) | Surface soil microbial communities from Centralia Pennsylvania, which are recovering from an underground coalmine fire - Coalmine... | ecosystem: Environmental > Terrestrial > Soil > Unclassified ... | reverse complement strand
CTAGGCTCAGGACTCTGTATCACAGCCAGAAGATGACGGTTGCTGCGATGCAGATGGCGGAGAAGAAGGTGTGTGCGCATCGGTCGTAGCGTGTTGCGATGCGTCGCCAGTCTTTCAGCCGGCCGAAGGCATTTTCGATGCGGTGCCGCTGCCGATATAGCAGGCGATCATAGTCCAGTGGCACCTTGCGTGACCTTGTGGAAGGGATGCACGCCGTGACGCCGCGTTCGGCGCGCGCGGTGCGGAACCAGTTGCTGTCGTATCCACGATCGCCGAGCAGTTCGCGGGCTTGCGGCAACATCGGCAGCAGCAGGGCTGCGCCGTTATGGCCGCTCATCTGGCCTTCGGTCAGCAGCATGGCGACAGGCCGTCCCTGCCCATCACACACGGCGTGCAGCTTGGAGTTCAAGCCGCCCTTGGTTCGTCCGATGCAGCGGGGAAGAGCCCCTTTTTGAGCAGGCTGGCCGCGGTTCGATGCGCCTTGAGATGCGTCGCGCCGATTATCAGTCGCTCGGGGGTGCCGCCATCGGCTGCCAGCGAGGCGAAGATGCGGGCGAACACACCAAGGCGGCTCCAGCGGATGAAGCGGTTGTAGAGCGTCTTGGACGGTCCATAGAAACCTGGTGCGTCTTTCCATTGTAAGCCGTGCCGAATGACGTAGATAATCCCACTGATCACCCGCCGGTCATCCACGCGCCGCAAGCCTCGCGAGCGTGGAAACAGCGGCAAAAGGCGGCGCATCTGGGCCTGAGACAATAGCGGCAGTTCGGACATCGGACACCTCCGATCATCCAGGAATCACACAAAAACGAGCCGTGTAAAGGGTCCTGAGCCTAGCATAGCCGTCGTGCGGGGGTTGTGGTGCAAACTTTCGAAATCGGTACAAAGCAGTGTCCGGAAGCATGAGCCGGCTCATGCAGCGAGAACCGCATTCCTGACTTCGGGCGCCCTGCTGCCTTTGGTGCGAAGCTTGCTTGATTTGAATTGACCTTTTCTGATCCGATGCAAGAGCTCGGTGCCGGCGATGGCAATTGACGCGTGCCGCCCGGCCATCATCTCCACGAGATCCCGGAAGCTGAGCTTGAACCGGAGATACCAGCGCACACGGAGGATAATGATTTCCCGGTCGAAATGGCGGCCTTTGAAAAGATCATCAACGCTCAGCATGCGGGTCCCGGCGCTCAAAACCCAAATTCGCAGCCAATATGCCCGCTTCAGCCATTTGCATAGGAGCCATTGATTTCGTTGCTTTGGTACGTCTCCTCCATGACGCTGGAGATTTATACCATCTGTTACGGCGGCCATTTGCGCGGGGCCAAAGCCAGAAATTTTCATCATGAAATTGCGTGCAACAAGTCTTTACATCGTGTATTTATACCTTATACCTCTATTATACACGTCTATTATATATTTACACCTTATACTTCTGTACACTTATACCTTGACATCTTATTGTATGTCGCATTAGCTAGTCCCGCGCCGCCAGTGATCCGGTTATGCGGGCGCACCTTGGCCGGAAGGCCCAGAACATTGGGCGAGATTGTGACGCCGGCACGATTGCAATTCTGCGTTGTAATTCTGCGCGCGAGATGAAGCCATGGGGTGCAGCGGCCGAAAGCTGACATGAGGGGGGTGACAAACATGCCGCACGAACGCGAGGACGAGACCGGCGGGCACGCCGCCCAGCAGAACCAGCCGCCACAGGCTCTCTTGCCGCAGGATGCTACCGGGACGCGGCATGGTCTTCCAGCATCCGAAGGCATCGAGAAGGATTTGAGCGAACCGCCAAAGGACGAAAAGGAGGAAAAGAACGTCATCGACGAAGAAGCACGGGAGGCGCTCAGGGATGCAGCGAACTTCGCCATCCATATCGCGGACCTGCGAGCGCAGCTTATTCAGAGACTGGCCGCCATCGAAAACGCCACCTTCCATGCGGACAATGTTGACAATGCCTTGTCGAGCCCGGTCGTGGTTTCAAACAGCGTGGTGGCGGATCCCGCCCCCGATGCCCGGCTGGAAAAAATGGAGGACCGTCTGACCGATGTCACTGACACGGCCGCCAAGGCAAAGGACTCGGCCAAGCAGTACAATGTCAGCCGCTACCTCGCCGCCCTGTTTGGCATCTCCCTCACCGCGACCGCCGCGATCGCGTTATTGGAATATCTGACGCGCGCCGCCAACGGACAACCCACTGACGACCTTCCACCGATTCCGCCGGACACGCTGGCCCAGATTCGCGACATTGTTGAACGTTGGAAAGGGCAGAGCGACACGGATTACTGGAACAGCTTCGCAAACTATGTCGAAAAGAATCCGGGCGCGCTGACCTTGGCTGATCAAATCGTGTTTATGAATTACACGATTGAATTGTGTCCGCCGGCCAATCCATTCCTTTGGGACAACGCGAAGGACAAAGCGGCGATGGCGGACCGGCTGGTTGCGGACAGCAAGAACGGGACCAATCTGCCGGGCCTCTACCGCAGCCTGCCCGCGCTGCAATACCAAGGCGCGGCGCTTCCGCGCGCGGTCGCCGCCGATGTCGCGCGGCTCGCGCTTGCCTGGCTGGTGCCGGAGCCGGCCAAGCAAGCGCGCGGCCCGTCCCGGATAAGCCGGCCCTTGGGCGATCCGGCGGCCCGGCCCGCGGGAAGCCCGCCGGATGGCATTCCGGTGCAGCTGCAGCCGCGTCTCTACGTGGCCGAAGCGGCGCCGGGCATTGACCGCGCCGTTTACGCGCGCCGTCTTTACTGGCTGTTCCGGCCCCCGGGCATCAACAACCCGGCGGCGCTGGCGGCCGCTGGCCAATACCGCCAGCCGGACACATCGCCCTTTGTGCTCGCCGATGCCGAGACCAGCATTGCACGGCTCTCACAGCCAGCGGCAGAGCGGGTGCGGAACCTGATCGGCCAACTCATCACGGCGATTGCGGCGGTCTATCCCGTTCCCGCTGGAGAGACCATCGAGGCGGCGTCCGTGACCTGTTTGGCGGAACCCTTTGCCGATCTTCCCGCCGGGACGGTGGTCTATGTCCGCCGCACGAATGCAGCCCTGGTCTATTTCGTGCTGCCGCACATCGTGATCGATACCCAGAGCGGGATTGTCTCCCTCGCCGGCCTCGGCGGCCCGGCGAGTGCGGAACGCCCGCGGCCCGAGGCCGCGGCGGTTGGCGCGGCGGGTGACGCCGCCTCCATCGCCCTGGCCGTGGCCGGCAATCTCGTATGGGCGCTGCCGCCGCCCTGGGGACCGGTTTCCGCGGGTGCCCTGACGCTCTTTCAACTGTTGCTGAATGGGGAGGGTGATAAGGCGAACCAGTTCGAGCTCGCGGTGCAGCAGCTGGAGAGCTTCATCGAGCAGCGCGGTGTCGACAAGGATGCCACGCATATCAAAGGACTGGCGGATTGGATGCAGAGTCAGATCCATGTTCTGAGTGTGACACAGGCCAGCAACTCGGAATACATCACCTCTACCCTGCTGCCGGAATTGCGCAAGATGGCGGCTCCGGGTGACGAGAGCGTTTACAACGCGATCTATGATCTCGAAAACAACCTGAAGGTGCCTGGCGCCTTCGATATCCTCGTGCTCGGTGTGAGCATTTATCTTCTCGCGCTCAAAATGATTGTCCAGCTCGACGCGCAGCTCGCCTCGACGGCGCGCAATAACGGCGATGATGAAGGCTTTGCGTCCTATACCAATCTCTGGCTCGCCGATTACGCCAATTTCGTCACGGCCGTCAGCGGCTTCACGCAGGACGGCGTCACCACCAATGGATGGGCCACACGCATATCCAGCCACATCAGCGATTTCTATAATGCGCGGCTGGCGCAGATCGGTGAGCCCTACCGCTGGAATCTGCGCAAGTGGGTGGTGGTGACAGGCGGCGGCAGCACCGGAACATCCGGCTACTGGGCGGACAACTGGGGCTGGACCTATGTGGACAGCGGGGCCGGCGACACCGAGGCAACGAACTTTGTCGCCGACACCTTCAGCGGCGGAGATTGCTGCCACGGCCCCGCGCGGGCCGAGCATCAGGACCAGGTGAATCAGGCGCGGGAAGCGCATGTTAACGCCATCTGCTTGCAGCTGCAAAACGCCTATGGCGCCAGCTTCGCAACGGCGCAGAAATGGGCGGCCTCCATCTACGAATGGAATCAGCACCTGCCGCCGCGTGCGCCGGCTACCGCCCCCACGGTCAGCGACGGCAGCGGCACTTTGCCGGCGGGAAACTGGCAGGATGGGGCTCAGGTGCGCTATGCCATCGCCTTTGCCAATGAGCGCGGTTCTTCTCCGGTCGGCCCATGGTCGGATTGGAAGCCCGTCACAAAGCACGCCTACGCCGTGTTGTCGAACCTGCCCGCCGATGATCTCAAGATGGCGACTCAACGGTGGATTTTCCGCCAGTTCCGCAAGGCGGATGGCACAACGCTAACGGCGGCCATCGTCGGAATTGCCGATGTGAAGGATACGGCCTACCAAGACAACAGGCAGTGAGCAAGCTTCCGAGCGGCACTGTCATCTGTGGACGCTCCCGTTGGCAAGGGTTTTCATGAACGCCGGTGCAATGGAAAGCGGCAGAAACTCAGGGGTGAGGGGAACGGACTAGAAACCTTAACCAAAACCGTTTCATGAAAATTGCCGGCGTTGGGGAAGCGGCAATGGAATGGACGGTGACGGTCGGGGGAGCCGATGAAAAACCCGCGCTGGATGGTTTGCCGGCGTTACTCTCCCCACTTTTTCATGGCCTGCATGGCTCCCGGCGAAATTCGCCCGGACCGGGCCGCCCCTGAACTCATGGAGCTGGCGGCGCACTTGGGCAGCATGTTGCCGTACCGCAAGGCCGCGGAACTCCCGACCGAATTCCTGGCAGCGGAACCGGCCGAGAGCCATCAAACGGTGCGCAAGCAGACCTTAACGGCCGGCGCCCGCCGGGAGGACCAATCGCTTCGGCAACAGCGGGAGAATCCGCGTCTCATCAACCGCAAAGGCAAGCCGGCGGTCCTGCCTTCGGTAAGGGCTTTCCCAGGCGTATTTCCCAGACGTATAAGCTTGTCAAGAATTGCTCGCGGCCTTTCCGAAACGGGCAGCACCCGCGCAGCTTCTCGCGCCTCGCAGGCCGTTTCCGATCCGAACACCATCGCTATGGGAATGGGCCCGGCCCGGAGCTCCCCGCATTTGACCGCTGGGGCCCTTTGCAAAAGACCCGCATGCCGGGAGCCTATGAAGCCCGTCATCCCCCTGGCGGGAATGCTTGCACGCCTTGACCTGCACTCAGGCGCCCAGCCGAAGGCAAGGGATTTTGGCGTTGTCGCCAGCGAAGCGGGCTGTATCGTCGAAGATCGCTAGCAACTTATGCAGATGCTGCGCTTCCTCATCCGAGATCACCGTTGCCGCCGTATTATAATCCACGCCGCACACCAGGAATGATTCGATCAGGTGAGTGTCTGGATCAACGATTCCGACATTGAATACTGGCTCAGAAGCCAGGATCGCAAGGCACGGCGTGATGCTGGCCGCCGAGATGCAGGCAATTAGGCCAAGAACCTGAATTAATTTCTTCATGACAATCTCCAATAGAAATTAAATCAAGCCTGACGGCGGCTGGGCGGAAAGACCCAAATAAGGGGCTGACCGCCCTGCGGCGGCGCTTTGCCGGAGCTGTCTTATTCCTTGCGAGGCTGCGGCGTTCTCGTCACCGCCTGCGGACAAATCTGCATGTATCGCAAGCCATCATCGGCCGACTCGGCCTTGCACGCCGGTCAGCGCCTTGGAATCAAAGAGGCCGATGGGGGCATTTTGGCTTGCCAGCTATCTGAGCTATGATCTGGCTTCATCGGCTTGGAGGAGGAACCTCACAACCTCCCGGTAACCCGTCCGGCCCGAGGCTGTCACCCATATCTTAGGCACATTCTGTTACCTTTGTCTCCGGGCTGGACAAGCTCTGAAGTGGCGGAAGAGGTGGGATTCGAACCCACGGTGGGCTTGCACCCACGGCGGTTTTCAAGACCGCTGCCTTAAACCACTCGGCCACCCTTCCAAATCAGCCATCCGGCTCAAATATTTTCTTTATTTTGAGCGCTTTATTTGCTGTCTTCAAGTTTGCCAATGTGCTTTTGGCTGTAAAGCTGCACGCCGAGCTGTTTGATGAGTTCCAGCTGAGTCTCCAGAAAGTCGATGTGATGCTCCTCGTCAATAAGAAGATCATCGTAAAGCTCCTTGGAGACACGGTCATGGACGGAAATGCAATATTCCGCAGCTTCCGTATAAAGGGCACGCGCGGCAAGTTCGGAAGCAAGATCGCAGCGAATAATTTCCTCTACGCTCTGTCCGATACGCAGCGGATCAAGAACTTGAAGATTAGGAAATCCTTCCAAAAACAGAATGCGATGGATGAAGCGATCGGCATGGCGCATTTCCTCGATCGATTCTTCACGCCATTTTTGCGCCAGTTCTTTAAATCCCCAATTGTCAAAGATGCGATAATGCAACCAATATTGATTGATGGAGGTCAGCTCGCTCCGCAGACTGCGATTGAGATAATCGAGGACCCTGTCGTCGCCCTTCATGATGCCAAACTCCTTGATCGGCTTTCATATTATCAGTGCGTCATTTAGTGCATCCTGCACGGGCCAAACAGTTCGAGCTGTCAGACAATCGCAGCGGCCAAGCCGCAATATAAACAGATCACTCCACCCAGGAAAAGAGGGCGGCAACGACGTCCGGGGCGTCCACATCTATTATTTTGATGACATATGATATTTGATGATGCCTGGAACATATCATGAACTTACTGCGCCGGGCTGCGAGAGGCAAGCTAGCTGGGCAGGCGCCAGCAATTACGTTTAAGAAAACATATGACTAAAAGCCCGCTAGCCATCAAAAGCGGGCTGCTCGGCAAATGTATGGTCCATCCGCGTGTCCCAGAGCCGCACGCCCCCGGTGATTCCCGCGATGTTGGCAACGGTCTTTACCCGTGGAGGCAAAGGCTCCGCGAGCAATTTTGCGTTACCCCCGCCGATGTAAAGCACGTCATAGGTAATGACGGTGTCCAGAATGCCAATTATTTTATGGATGCGCTTGCTCCAGCGCCGCCTGCCAACGGACTCAAGCGCCGCCTTGCCCACATATTCGTCGTAGGTTTTATGCTTGCGAATAGGGTGCTGGCTAAGTTCCAAATGCGGTGCGATCTCTCCATCCCGGAACAAGGCAAATCCCATTCCCGTGCCCAGCGTCAAAACGCACTCAAGACCTTGGCCCGTGATAACCCCGAGGCCTTGGATGCTGGCATCATTGAGCATGCGTACAGGTCTGCCCAAGTCCTTTGCGATGACCGAGCCCAGCCTGTACCCATGCCATTCCTTGGTCCCAAGATTGGGTGCCGTCAAAACGCAATCCTTCCGCACCACGCCCGGAAAGCCGATCGAAATGCGATCAAACGGACCAAGCCGTTGCGAGAGATCGGCGAGCGCTGCCACTACTTTGTCTGGCGCCGCTGGCTTTGGCGTTTTGACACGCAAAGGATTTTTGAAAAATTCTCCTGCTGCATCGAGCACGGCTGCCTTGAGATGACTGCCTCCAATGTCGATGGCAAGCGTCAGTGGTTTCATTGGCCCTGTGAGATCGTCAATGAATGGCACTCTCTTTAGCCCTTCAATGTTAACCGCAGCCCTTCAATGTTAACCGCTCGATCAAGTCTACGCCCTCCCCCTAAACCGGACCACTTTCACCCCTTAGTTGCGCCGCCTTTTCAGCGGCCTTACAACGCTCCACTAGACTTGCATCCCCCTTGAGAACCTCGAATTGCGTTTGCGCGCCTTCCCGCCAGAAGCGCAGATCGAGTTTATGCTGTCCTATCCGAAGATTTCGAATCGTTATGTCCGGCAACCATTCCGGAAGCAACGGATCGACATAGAGTTTGTTTCGCGGTGCATCGGGCAGAAATCCGAGCATCGCCTGCGTCAGCATAAAGATTGACCCAGCCGCCCATGCTTGTGGCACATTCGCGCCGATGTATTGCACCGGAAATGTCATTTCGTCATGCGGAAAGGCCGTGTAAAGCTCTGGCAGCTGGTGCAGCAGGAAATGGCTTCCCCCATAACTAATGTCATGGGCGATCCGTGCTGCCTCGGTCCCGAAGCCATAAAGCTTGAACCCCAAAGCGATGATCCCATTGTCGTGCGGCCATACCGAGCCAGTCTGATAGTTGAAGGGATTATACGCCGGATTCTTTGCCGAAAGAGTCCGGATGCCCCACCCAGACCACATATCGGGCGCCATCAGCCTTTCTACGACAGTCTTCGCCCGCTCGCGCGGCACGATGCCAGACCACAGGCAATGGCCAGCATTCGAGGCAACGGTCAAGACCTTCTTCTTATCACCGTCGAGTGCATAGGCATAAAAGCCGAGCGCATCATCCCAGAATGCCGCATTGAACCGCTCAAACAACGCGGCAGCTTTAGCGCGTAACTCCTGAGCGCGCCCGGCGTTGCCAAGCGCATCAAAAACCTCGGCCATGCGAATCCAGGCGCTATAAACATAGCCTTGAAGCTCGCAGAGCGCTTTTGGCCCCTTCACAAGCGATCCGTCCGGATAGACAACGGAATCGCCCGAATCCTTCCAAGCCATATTCTCATAGCCAACAGGGGATCGCGTTTCATATTCCTGGAAGCCGTCGCCGTCGCGGTCTCCATAATTGTCGATCCAGGACAGGCAACCTTCAATGGTCTCAAGATGCCGGTCGAGCAATGCCCGCTCGCCTGTCGCCCGCCACGCCGCATGCAAGGTGATCAAAAAAAGTGGTGTAGCGTCAGCGGTTCCATAATAGGGCGTGTGCGGAATCAGTTTGAAATGCGCCAGTTCGCCATAGCGAATTTCATGGAATATCTTGCCCGGCTCCGCATCCCTGTACGGATCGTCCTCTTTTGACTGCAGAGAGCCGAGTATCTCCAGTGAGGCGCAGGCAAATTCTGGATGGATCAAGATATTCTGGAGCGAGACAATCAAGCTGTCGCGCCCAAATGGTGCGATGAACCACGGAAGTCCCGCAGCTGGCAAGAAACTGGTGCGGCCCGCGCTCTCAACCGGCACGCGGAGCGCAGCCATGTCTTCGAGCGCACGTTGAAAAAGACGATAGTATTCTTCATTGCTGGTCTGGATTGTGGCAACAGTTCTCAGCCAATCAGCTATGGTCTCCGCGTGGTTTGACGTCGAATGCTGATTCGTGCATTCCCGCGGCGGAAAAGAATGCTTGCCTCTGTCCGTCAGCGTATAAAGAAGGCATGCGTGCCAAATCTCACCAGGCGCAAGTGCGATCTCGAAGCTGAGCCGGCCGTTCGCATAAACGGCTTCTTTCGGGTTTCTGTGTACGGAAATTGTGACAGACCGGCTAAAATCACGGTTGCGATAGCTCGTGCAAAGCTCTTGCTTTTTTTGCGACCATTCCGTGATGATTCTTCCCCTTCTGACAATGTGTCCGGATTTCACCTCGAAGAGATCTGCAAAGTCGCAGCGGATGGCGATTTCAAGCTGGAATTGCACCGCCTTCATGCCGTTGTTGATAACGTCGAGATCTTCGTGCATGCCGCCATAAAGCCACCGGCTGATCGCCAAGCCGAGCGTTCGCGGCGGAATGGTTCCCGTTTCTGTTGCGATAGAACGATTGGTAAGAAAGCTCCGGGCCGCGTAATAGGTGACAGCGCCGCCATTCAAAAGCTGCCAAGATTCTCCGTTGGCGAAGACAGTCCAGCTGCTGATAACACGTGTATCGAGGAAATAGAGCCCCTTTTCGCTTGGCCAATTTATCTGTCCGTCCAGGTCGCTGACAAGGATGGTCTGTGCTTGATGGATGGCGATTTGCGGCGGACCGATCTGAATCTTGAACGGCATGGCGCTCGACTTTCATTTTTGACCCCGCTGCCGGTACCTTGCCAGGCTCACGGGGTTTGGCCGCCTTGGCTGAAGGACAATCCGTACCAACAACGGCCTGGCAAGCATGACGGTTCCTATCCCCAGGTTTCCACGGCGGCCTTGCCCATTGATGTCAAGAAGCTAAAGCGGAGCATGTGAGCGCGGTCCAGCGGCCCCTCCTGGGGATCTGGGGAACAAGCCCGCAGAGTAATACGTTTGACGCACGGGAGAACGCAGATGCAGCTTGGTATGATCGGTCTCGGCAGAATGGGTGCTAACATGGCCGTGCGCCTTTTGAAGGCAGGCCATGAGTGCATTGTTTATGATGCTCATCCGGACGCTGTTGAGGCCTTGGTGTGTCAAGGAGCAAAGGGCGCGGCGAACCTTCCGGCGTTAGTGAGGCATCTGTCGAAGCCCCGCGCCGTATGGCTAATGGTGCCAGCCGCCGCGGTTGATCCGGTGCTCGCATCCCTCACTCCCCTTCTCGAGCCTGGCGACATCGTTATCGATGGCGGCAACTCGTATTACCAGGATGATATTCGCCGGGCGAGTGAGCTCAAACAGGCTGGAATTCATTATGCTGATGTTGGCGTAAGCGGAGGCGTCTGGGGGTTAGAGAGAGGCTACTGCCAAATGATTGGTGGCGAGCCAGAAACTATTCAACATCTTGATTCTATCTTCCGCGCCCTTGCGCCAGGGGTGTCGGCCGCACCGCGCACGGCTGGTGCAACAGGCGAGCCTAGCCAGGCTGAACAAGGCTATCTTTATTGTGGACCAAACGGAGCCGGTCATTTCGTCAAAATGATTCACAATGGGATCGAATATGGAATCATGGCAGCCTACTCCGAAGGTTTGAATATTATTAAAGGCGCCAATGCAGGCCGTGAAGGCGGCAAGGCGGATGCGGAAACCGCGCCTTTGCGTAATCCAGAATACTACCGCTACGAATTTAACATTGCGGAGATTGCAGAAGTCTGGCGGCGGAGCAGCGTCATTGGCTCTTGGCTGCTCGATCTTACAGCCGCAGCCCTGCGTAAAAATCCAGCGCTTTCAAGTTTCGAGGGATATGTCTCCGACTCCGGCGAAGGCCGCTGGACATTGCAGGCGGCGATCGACGAAGGAGTCCCTGCCCCGGTTATCAGCGCAGCATTGTTCAGCCGGTTCGAATCGCGTGGGCTCGCTGAATATGCGGACAAGCTGCTATCAGCCATGCGATATGAATTCGGCGGCCATATCGAGAAATCCGCGAGCGGGGAGGCGATGTGAAGGATGTCTTCTGCGGTCTCCGATGCAATCGTCTTTTTCGGTGCCACGGGCGATCTTGCCTACAAGCAAATTTTTCCTTCGTTACAAGGGCTGATTCGTGATGAAGGCCTCGATGTTCCGATCATCGGTATCGCCAAAGCGGGCTGGTCGCTCGATCAATTAAAAGCACGTGCCGAAGACAGTCTCAAGGCTCACGGCGGATTGGACGGGAAGGCTTTTGCCAAGCTCATGAGTCTCCTGCGCTATGTGGATGGCGATTACAATGACCAATCAACTTATATCCAGATTCGCCGGGAACTCATGGGCGCAAAACGGCCGCTCCACTATCTCGCCATCCCTCCAAGCCTCTTTGCGACCGTCGCAGAAGGGCTTGGGGAGCATGGTGCTGGCGCAAACGCGCGTCTCGTCGTCGAGAAACCTTTCGGCCGCAGCAGAGAGTCGGCCCGCCAGCTCACTCGCGTTCTTAACCGCTTTTTTCCGGAGGAAAACATCTTCCGGATTGACCACTATCTCGGAAAGGAGCCCGTTCAGAATATCCTTTATACGCGCTTTGCAAATTCGATGTTCGAACCCATCTGGAATCGGATTCATATAAGGAGCATTCAAATCACCATGGCCGAAAAGTTCGGCGTTGAGGACCGCGGCAAATTCTACGACGAGACCGGCGCGATCCGTGACGTATTTCAAAACCATCTGTTGCAGGTGCTCGCCAACCTCACAATGGATCCGCCAACGGGTGAAGAATGGGACGCCGTGCGGGAACAGAAGGCTGCCTTACTGAAGGCCGTGCGGCCGTTAGAATCTAGAAATGTCGTCCGTGGCCAATATGCGGGCTACCGGTCGGTGCCCGGCGTCAAATCTGACTCGGCGGTCGAGACATTTGTTGCCGCCAAGCTTTTTATCGATTCTTGGCGATGGGCCGGCGTTCCGATCTACATCCGGGCAGGCAAAGCGCTGCCGGTAACCTCCACGGAGGTGATGGTATATTTTAAGAGGCCGCCGCGGGAAACCTTTGCGGAGATCGTTCCCCCGGCATCGGGCCATATGCGATTGAGGATAAGCCCAGACGTCAATATTGCATTAGGTTTGCGCGTCAAACACCCGGGAGAGGTCATGAAAGGCCAAAACGTCGAATTGGTCCTGACTGAGCAAGAGACAGCTTTCGTGCCGCCTTATCAACGCTTGCTAGGAGATGCGATGCGTGGAATAGGAGATCTTTTCGGCCGCAGCGACATTGTTGATGCTCAATGGCGCATCGTGGAGCCAGTGCTGAATGAAGCCGCACTTCCAGTGATCTATGCTCAAGGGAGCTGGGGGCCGGAAGAAGCCAGCCAGCTCATCGGCACCGATGGCCCTTGGCATAATCCTATGACGGCATAACCGCGGTAAGGCCATGGAGCACGATATCGTCTTTCTTTTTGATGTCGATAATACACTCCTTGATAATGATCGTATCCAGGCTGAGCTGACAGCTTATTTGGACGAGGTATTCGGGCCTCGGTCCAGCGATCTTTACTGGAACTTCTTCGAGACACGCAGGCGTGAACTTGGTTATGCCGACTATCTTGGCGCCTTGGAGCAATACCGGCTCGAGAAAATTCACGACCAGAGAGTGCCGCGAATCTCAAGCTGGCTCATAGATTATCCTTTTGCTGAATGCCTCTATGAATGCGCGCTGAGCGCCATCACCCATGTGCAGAAATGGGGTCCCGCGGTCATTCTTTCCGATGGTGATGGGGTATTCCAGCCTTGGAAGATCGAACGCTCCGGTCTTTGGTCGGCCGTCGAAGGGCAAGTCCTCATCTATGTCCACAAGGAGCAGGAACTCGAGGAGGTGGAACGCCTTTATCCGGCAAAGCACTATGTGATGGTCGATGACAAGCTGCGCATCCTCGGTGAAATCAAGAGGATATGGAAAGACCGTGTCACCACCGTTTTTGCGCGGCAGGGACATTACGCCCGTGACTTGGATGTGCTCGCTAACTGCCCGCCAGCCGACATTCGGCTGGATCACCTCGGTGACCTGATCAATTACACATTGCCTGCATTTGCAGCCCCTGGCCGGGAAAGCGGCATAAGCGATCCATGATTTTCAGACACTTCTGCAAGGAACGCAGGCGATCCTCGTGAAGCAGACACGATCACCGTTTCGCCGGCTGCAGAGCCGGCCGGCAGCACCATCGGATCAAATCGGACGCGCCTCCCCTCCCCACGCTCAAGGCGGGCCCGGAAGGCTCAGCGGTGCCGTGCGAAAGGTGATGACCGCAACATCTCGGCGGGCAGCCTGGCTGGGCTCCAGCGCGCGAATGGGTGTCACTCCGTGGTAGACGCGGCTATCCTGTAAGAAGACAGCATCCAAAGGACTGGTAAGCGTGAAGTCACCCAGATGGCTATGATCCAATCCGTAAATCGATGTGACTCCGCTTTCAACATTCTGCCGGTTGATGAGCACGACAAGCACCCAATCGACGCCGTCGCGATGCAGCCCCTCCGGTGTTGGCAGCCCAGGCTGTCCACTGTGAGCTTCGATCCGGAACTGGTGGAGTTCCACATGCCAAGCCGGAGGTCTCTTTGGCGCAGGAGTCAATGCGTCGAACACCCTCCGGCCGATATCGAGAAGTGCCAGGGTGAGGGGATGGATGGCAATTGCCTCCGTCACCGGGCTAAACCAGCGCTCGATTCCCCCATTGAGGGGGTTATAGTCCCGGCTTTGATAATGGGGCTGGTGCGCCTTGCGGACAATGCGGCCGGAGGAAACGGCGAAAGCCGCAAAACGGCGCTGCCGGTAGCGGCCGCCATCAGCCATATATCTGTCTGCGCCAAGATCCTCCCAGCTCGCACTGAAAGACGCCCATTCGGCGAGTGCCGCAGGTGTCAGCAGCGCACGGAATTCTTCGGCGGGCGCGAAGCTAAACCCGGCCGACCGGACGTCCCTGATGATGCCGGAAATGTCGCCGGTCATCGAGCGCCAGGAGCAGAACGACACAGCTTGAGACCGGCGCGTGATCATTGGCTCGCTAGTTTGGTTTGCATTGCGAAATTGGGTTTGGATTCGGATACCCGGCAGGCGACACGGCATACACTTTGGAAAAGTTTTACCGCCATGCAGCGTTGAAAAAGTTTTGCCGCCATGCAGCGTTTCCTCCTGCCGCGAATTGCCATGCACCTAACATGTGGTGTGCTGGCAACGAAATCACAATTGTTCTTGTCCACGCGATTGTTCTTGCTCTCATGCGGTACTGCATTTGCTGCTCACGAACATGTTGTCAGTTGTGGCCCAGCATCGATTGATATATAAAGGTCTTGTAGTTAGCTCATTGGCCGCAGGCAATTTCCGTCAGCGCTAATGAACCTGCACGTTTAGTCACCGGGGCGTCTGCCATGGCCAAGTTTCCCTATGAAATTCCCAACGAAATCCGTGACATGACCGCTAAAAGCGTGGAAGAAGCTCGCAAGGCCTTTGTAGCTTTCATGGAGGCGGCACATAAGGCGGCCGAACAGGCGGAAGGGACGGCAAGCGCCCTGCAAACGAGTGTCAAGGAAGCCAGCACGAAGGCCCTCAATTTCACTGAGGAGAACGTGAAGGCAGCGTTCGATCACGCCCAAAAGCTTATTCAGGCGAAGGACCCGCAAGAAATCCTCGCACATCAATCTGAATACGTGAAGAAGCAGCTCGCGGCTATGGAGGAACATGCGAAGGAACTGGGCAGTGCAATTCTCAAGAAAGTGACGCCGGAGAAATGATCTCCTGCATTGAGGCAAGCCCTTCGCAGCCTCGATAATGAGGTTTTGTACATTCCACCTTCGATTCTGCTGGATGCGCAAGCCCTAGGCCTCAGACAGAGTTTTTCTCCCTGGTTCTGAGGCCGCTTCTTGAAGGGCAGAAGGTGCGATTTCGCGGGACTCAAGATCGAGCCTCAGAGTCATGCAGAACGCTCCTCCCCCTGAGAGGATGAAGGGAGAGAGATCCACCTCGTTGACACTGTAGCCCCGCTCCGCCAGGACGGCTCGAAGACGCGGGGGGGCTTTAGCCATTACAACAGTGCGGCCCAGGCTGACAGCATTCACGCAAAAGGCGGCAGCTTCGTCTGGCGTAGCTTCAATCAAAAGTTCCTGTGGCACCCGCTCGTGAATCAATCCCAAAGCTTCGGCCGTAAATGCTGGCGGAAATATTATGAATTCACCTGCACTCAGAGGGCAAAAGCAGGTATCTAAGTGGTAGAAGCGCGGTGTGGCCAATTCCAAGGACACGGCCGGCCGGCCGAAGAAGCGGGTGATCTCATCGGCGGCAGCCTTATCGGATCGAGGACCAAAGCCTGTCCAAAAGAGCTGGCGCGTGGAGTCCCATATGCCATCGCCAGCCCCTTCATGCACCAGGCCAGGAGGAAGCTCCGCAATCTCGTGCAGAAGTCCCCGGCGGAGCAGTCCCTCAAAAGCCGACCGGAAAAAAGCTTCCTCCCCTTGGCGTTCAGGGTAGCGGAAGCGAGCCAGAAGCGCGCGCCCATCTAGAACTACAGCAGCATTGGCCGGAAACACCATATCTGGCCAGCCCGGCGCGCCTGGAACAACCTCAACAACCGCACCGCTCTTGATGAGGGTAACGCGCAGGGCTTCCCACGCCAGGCGGGCCGCGTGGCGGTAACTCTCCACATCAAGCTGCCACGCCGCCGGTCTCATCCAAGGGTTGATGGTGTAACTAACGTCGAAATGTGCTGGATCGATCATCAGGATGACGGGTGGTCCCATGGAAGCCTCCGTTGGAGCACCGCTTTGCCCCGCGGAACGGCGAAAGCGTGCAATATGTTCCCTCAAGGCCAAGTCTAAAGATAGCCTATAATGCAATGACGGACCATTAAGCTGAGGAATGGGTTGGAAAGACGCGGCTCATTCAGAAACCGGCCGGGTTCAGGCATCATCCGGCGCCGGCAATGCCATTTTATGAAATTTATATAGTGCATCCTTCCGGGTATGCTCGAATTTATATTCGCATCGCGCTATCTGAACTTGCACCTTTCCGCCCAGCCTGGCTTTAGGTGAAAGAGAGTGTTTTTTCCAAGGAAAAACCGGCAGCGCGCCAAAAAGGATTATCAAATGTCCGTCTTTCTCCCCGATGTGATCTATATTGCGACCGGCATTGCCGCCTTTGCGATCACTGCTCTTTATATTCGCGCTTGTAACAATCTTTGAGGCATAATCCATGACATTCGAATACATCCTCGGCGCAATCGCGATCGCGGCCGTCATGATCTATCTCGTCATCGCTTTGATTCATCCCGAGCGCTTTTGAGGACAGCATTCAATGACCGCCAATGGTTTCTTTCAGATTGCGCTTTACTGTGTGGCCGTCATACTTCTCGTGAAGCCGTTTGGCTTCTATATGACGCGCGTCTTCAATGGCGAACGCACCTTCCTGTCGCCGGTATTGCGCCCGGCCGAACGCGCGATTTATTGGCTGAGCCGCGTCAACGAAAATGAAGAGCAGAGCTGGACCGGTTATGGCCTCGCCATGCTGACCTTCAGCATGGCAGGTTTCGTCACCCTTTATGCCCTGCAGCGTTTGCAGGCAATTTTACCATTCAACCCCCAGCACCTGGCCGCGGTCCCTCCGGATCTTGCCTTTAACACCTCGGTGAGCTTCGTCACCAATACCAACTGGCAATCCTACACGCCCGAATCAACGATGAGCTATCTGACCCAGATGGCCGGGCTCACCATGCACAATTTCGTTTCGGCGGCGGCTGGCATCGCGCTGGCGATCGCGCTCATCCGGGGCTTTGCCCGCTGCTCGGCGCAAACGATCGGCAATTTCTGGGTCGATCTCACCCGCGCCGTTCTCTATGTGCTTTTGCCAATCTCAGTTGTTGTCGGGCTCTTTTTCGTCTGGCAAGGCATGCCCCAGAATCTACACGCCTATACTGAGGTAACGACCCTCGAAGGTGCCAAGCAGGTGATCGCCCAAGGCCCTGTGGCTTCTCAGGAAGTCATCAAGACGATGGGCACCAATGGCGGCGGCTTCTTCAACGCCAATTCGGCTCATCCTTATGAGAACCCGAACGCCCTTACGAACTTTGTACAGATCGTATTGATCTTCTCGATTGGCGCGGCACTCACGAACGTCTTTGGCCGGATGACCGGCAAGGAGAGCCAGGGCTGGGCGCTCTTCGCCGTCATGGGCATCTTGTTCCTAGCCGGAACATTCACAATCTATGCCGTTGAAAGTCAGGGCAATCCGGCTTTCGCCGAATTTCCGGTCGATTCCGCGCCAAGCGAGCTTCAGGCCGGAGGCAACATGGAAGGCAAGGAGGTGCGCTTCGGCATCACCAATTCCTCCCTCTTCACGGCTGTCACCACCGACGCCTCTTGCGGCGCCGTCAACACCATGCATGACAGCCTCTTGCCGCTTGGAGGGATGGTGCCGATGGTGAATATCATGCTCGGTGAGATCATCTTCGGCGGTGTCGGTTCGGGTCTCTACGGCATGCTGCTTTTCGCGATCGTCGCCGTCTTTGTTGCGGGGCTGATGGTGGGCCGCACCCCCGAATATCTCGGCAAGAAGATCGAGGCGAGAGAGGTCAAGATGTCGATGCTCGCCATTCTGATTTTGCCATTGTCAATGCTCGGCTTCACCGCCCTAGCCGTCGTTATCAATCCCGGCCTCTCGGCTCTCGCAAATTCCGGCCCGCACGGCTTCAGCGAAGCGCTTTACGCTTACACATCAGCGACGGGCAACAACGGGAGCGCCTTCGCTGGCCTCTCGGCCAACACGCCCTTCTGGAACACGACGCTTGGCCTTGCCATGTGGATCGGCCGCTTTTTGTTCATTGTTCCGATGCTGGCCGTTGCCGGTTCTCTTGCCGGCAAGAAAATCGTGCCAGCATCGGCTGGAACCTTCCCGACTGATGGCGGTCTTTTCATCGGACTTCTGATCGGAGTGATCTTGATCATCGGCGGTCTCACCTTCTTCCCCGCGCTGGCGCTCGGCCCGATCGAGGAGCATTTCGCGATGCTCGCTGGCAAGCTTTTCTAATCGCCACAAGCGCGAACCTTTGGGACAAGACCAATGAAAGACAGAGTTAACCCGCGCCGCAGTGTAAGTTCCTTGTTCGACCCGGCGATCCTTCTGCCGGCAATCGGCGACTCATTCCGCAAACTCGATCCCCGGATCCTCATCCGCAATCCGGTCATGTTCGTGGTCGAGATCGTGACAGTGCTTACAACGGTCCTCTATGTCCGCGATCTTTTAACCGGCGGCGGAGAACTCAAGTTCACGCTCCAGATCATTGTCTGGCTCTGGATTACCCTGTTTTTCGCGAACTTTGCAGAGGCTGTGGCCGAAGGCCGCGGCAAGGCGCAGGCCGCAACCTTGCGCAAGTCACGCACGGACACACGCGCAAAACGGTTCATTGATCCGTCAAAAGAGGCCGTGGAAGAGGTCTCCGCGCTCGAGCTGGAACCCGGCGACATTGTTCTTGTCGAAGCCGGGGATCTCATCCCGAGCGACGGTGATGTGATCGAGGGCGTTGCCTCGGTCAATGAATCGGCGATCACTGGTGAATCCGCGCCTGTCATTCGCGAGGCTGGCGGTGATCGCTCGGCTGTCACTGGCGGCACGATGGTTCTCTCCGACTGGATCAAGGTTCGCATCACTGCGGCGCAGGGCTCCACTTTTCTTGACCGCATGATTGGACTTGTCGAAGGCGCGGAGCGGCAGAAAACCCCGAATGAAATTGCCCTCAATATTCTCCTCGCCGGGTTGTCCATCATTTTCGTTTTTGCCGTCGCGACGATCCCAAGCTTCGCGAATTACGCAGGGGGAAGCGTCGGTGTCGTCGTGCTGGTCGCACTTTTCGTCACCCTTATCCCCACCACGATCGGTGCACTCCTGTCCGCGATTGGCATAGCCGGAATGGACAGGCTGGTACGATTCAATGTCCTCGCCATGTCGGGACGCGCCGTGGAAGCCGCTGGCGACGTGGACACGCTTCTCCTCGATAAAACAGGCACCATCACGCTCGGCAACCGGCAGGCAACGGAATTTATTCCACTGCCCGGCGTGAGCGAAAAGGAACTTGCAGATGCGGCTCAACTCGCCTCCCTCCCCGACGAAACGCCGGAAGGCCGCTCGATTGTCGTTCTCGCAAAAGAGAAATACGGCATTCGCGGCCGTGAGCTGCACGAGCTCAACGCGAAGTTTGTGCCATTTTCCGCATATACGAGATTGAGCGGGGTCGATACGGAAGCCACTGTCATCCGTAAAGGAGCGGTGGACGCGATCTTGACCTTCGTCCGTAAAGCCGAAGCATTGCCTGGAAACAGTACAGCCAATAGCGTAGCAACCCGCTCATTCTTGGTCTCGGATGCAATGGTTCACTCATTAACCGCATCCGCCGATAAGGTTGCAAAGTCGGGAGGAACGCCGCTTGCCGTCGCGAAAGATGGGCGGCTGCTCGGGATCATCCATCTGAAGGATATCATCAAGGGCGGCATCAGAGAGCGGTTCGCCGCGCTGCGCCAGATGGGGATCAAGACGGTTATGATTACCGGCGATAATCCCCTGACAGCCGCAGCGATCGCGGCCGAGGCGGGAGTCGACGATTTTCTCGCCCAGGCGACGCCAGAGACAAAACTGAAGCTCATTCGCGAGGAACAGGCGCAAGGCAAGCTCGTCGCCATGTGCGGCGACGGCATCAATGACGCGCCCGCCTTGGCCCAGGCCGATGTCGGCGTCGCCATGAACACCGGCACAATGGCCGCGCGCGAAGCGGGCAATATGGTCGATCTCGATAGCGATCCAACGAAACTCATCGAGATTGTCGAAATTGGCAAGCAGCTCCTCATGACGCGCGGTGCGCTCACGACATTTTCGATCGCCAACGACGTGGCGAAATATTTTGCGATCATTCCCGCCGCATTTGCCGTCTTTTATCCAGAGCTGCAGAGCCTCAACATCATGCATCTTGCGACGCCGCAGAGCGCGATTCTCTCAGCGATCATTTTCAACGCCCTGATCATCGTGGCGCTGATTCCCCTCTCGCTGCGAGGCGTCGCCTACAGGCCCATTGGCGCCGCAAGCATCTTGCGGCGCAATCTCCTCGTCTATGGGCTCGGCGGGATTATTGCCCCCTTCATTGGTATCAAACTTATCGACCTCGCGGTTCGGGCAGCCGGGCTAGCTTGAACCGAAGCAAAAGCAAGGAAAAACAAAGATGATCAAGCATCTGCTCCCGGCAATCATGCTGACCGTCCTGATGACGGTCTTGACCGGGCTTGCCTATCCACTCGCGATGACGGGGCTGGCGGGCCTTCTTTTCCCCTATCAGGCCAATGGCAGTCTGATCGAGCGGGATGGAAAAATCATTGGCTCCGAGCTGATTGGGCAGAATTTCACGAGCGATGAGTATTTCCACGGCCGGCCATCTGCTACAATGGACACGGATCCGAATGACCCGGCCAAAACGATACCTGCCCCTTATAATGCGGCCAATTCCGGCGGCTCGAACCTTGGCCCTACGTCCAAGGCTCTCGCCGAGCGGATCAAAGGGGATTCCGATCTGTTGGCGGCAACAAATCCCTCCGCCCAGGTTCCGATCGATCTGGTCACCACTTCGGCGAGCGGGCTTGACCCCGACATTACCCCCGCTGCCGCTTTGTTCCAGATTCCCTGGGTGGCTAAGGCCCGCGGTCTGCCCGAGGACCGGCTGCGCCGGCTGGTTGAGGAAAATACGGCCGGCCGTTTCCTCGGCATACTGGGCGAGCCGCATGTCAATGTGCTAAAACTTAATCTCGCGCTGGACGCACTCGCTAAGAAGAGGTGAGTCCAAACGCCTTGAGCATGAGTAGCGCGCCATATGGAGAAACGCGATAACGCCGAGCGGAGACCCTCACCCGACGCTCTTTTGCGCGAAGTGCAGCAAACAGGACAAGGCCGGCTGAGGATTTTTCTCGGTGCCGCGCCCGGGGTCGGCAAGACTTATGAAATGCTGACCGCGGCGCGGGCAAAAAAGGCCGAAGGAGTGGATGTCGTCGTCGGCATCGTCGAAACGCATGGCCGCATGGAGACCGAGGCCCTCCTCCAAGGACTCGAAATCATCCCTCGCCGGATCGTCTCCTATAGGAACCACACCCTCACCGAAATGGACCTCGATGCCGTTTTGGCCCGGCGGCCCAGTCTCGTTCTGGTTGATGAACTGGCCCACACCAATGCGCCCGAGAGCCGGCATCCCAAGCGCTACATGGACGTCGAGGAACTCCTCGCCGCCGGCATCGACGTCTATACGACCCTCAACATCCAGCATGTTGAGAGCCTGAACGATATCGTTGCGGGCATCACCAAAATCAGGGTCCGCGAGACCGTCCCCGATTCGATCATTGATCTTGCCTGCGATGTCGAACTTGTCGATCTCACCCCGGAGGATCTGATCACCCGCCTCAACGAAGGCAAGGTCTATGTGCCCGAGCAGGCGGAACGCGCCACGAGAAACTATTTTTCCCCTGGCAATCTAACAGCCTTGCGGGAACTTGCATTGCGCCGGACGGCGCAAAGAGTCGACGCCCAGATGGTCGACTACATGCGCGCGCATCGCATCGAAGGGTCATGGCCGGCGGGCGAGCGCGTACTTGTCCTCGTGGATTCCGCCCAAGGCGCCAACGCGATCGTGCGACATGCGAAGCGCATGGCCGATCGCCTCCGCGGACAATGGACCGCGATCCATGTCGAAACGCCTGCCGACGCGCGTGCAAGCGAAGCCGAACGTGACAGGATTGCGCAGAGTCTGCGGCTCGCTCAACGGCTAGGCGCCTCGGCAATCTCCATTCCCGGAGCCGACGTTGCGTTGACAGTGGCCGAATATGCCGAGGCTAATCATTTCGCACATATCATAGCCGCCCGGCCCAAGCGCGCGCGCTGGCGCAACCTTTTTAGTGAATCATTTACGGACAAGCTCGTTCGCGCCGCAGGTGATGCGAGCGTCCACATTGTCGCGCGCGCGAAAGATGTTCAAGGAAAGACTTCCGCCGCTCTCGATCGTGCGGCCACAAAGCCAAAGCGCACTGAGATCAAAGCCTATCTCATGAGCGTTATTTATGTGGCGGCTGCCGTTCTCGTTGCGGCTTTGCTGCGGCAAACTCTCGGCATCTCAAATCTTGCACAGGTTTTTCTCATCGCGGTTCTGGCGAGCGCCGTCAGCTATGGCCTATGGGCCTCACTTTTTGCCTGCCTGCTCAGCGTTGTGTCTTATAACTTTTTTTTCTTGCCTCCACTCTATACCTTTACCATCTCCTCCCCCGAGAACGTCGTCGTTCTGTTCTTTTTCTTCGTCGTGGCGCTGATTGCGAGCAACCTTGCCGCAAGGGTTCGAGACCAAGCCGTTGCCGCGCGGGAGCGCACGCGCATTACCGGGGAGCTCTACCTTTTCAGCCGCAAGCTCGCCGGCGCTGCGGCGCTCGACGATCTCCTCTGGGCAACAGTGTATCAGATTGCATTGATGCTGAAGGTTCGTGTCGTCGTGCTTTTGCCAGAGAACGGCGGCCTTGCCGTCAAGGCCGGTTATCCACCCGAGGACATGCTTGACGAGGCCGACCTTGCGGCTGCCCGCTGGTGCTTTGAAAGAAATCAGCTGGCCGGGCGCGGCGCCGACACGCTTCCGGGCGCGAAGCGCCGCTTCATGCCCTTGCGCACCGGACGCGGCCCTGTTGGGGTTGTCGGGATCGACAGCGACAAACCGGGACTCCTCTTGACCCCGGAGGAATCGCGGCTTCTGGATGCCTTGTTGGATCAGGCTGCGCTTGCAATTGATCGCGTCAATCTCGCTCGCGACATCGACCGTGCCCGTCTGGCGGAGGAAACCGAGCGCCTGCGCGCGGCCTTGCTGACTTCGATTTCCCATGATCTGCGCACGCCGCTGGCCTCGATCGTCGGTTCGGCAAGCAGCCTTCTCACACATGGGCAGGAATTTGATGCGGAAGTTCGCAAAAGTCTCATTCGGACCATTTTGGAGGAAGCCGAGCTGCTCAACCGCTTCATCGGCAATCTTCTCGATATGACGAGACTCGAAGCCGGCCCCTTGATGCCGCAGACCGGTCCGGCCGATCTCTCCGATATCATCGGCGCAACCTTGCAGAGGGCAGATAAAATCCTGCAAAACCATTCCATCGAGATTGATCTCGATAGTAATCTTCCCCTGCTCAATCTCGACATGGTGCTGATGGAACATGTCCTGTTCAACCTTCTCGACAATGCTGCCAAATACGCTCCAAAAGGTTCCCGCATCACGGTCATAGCAAGGCGTGAAGGCGATTCCGCCGTCGTCCGTGTGCTCGACGAAGGCGAAGGCATTCCCGAAGGGGATCTCGAACGGATTTTTGACAAATTCTACCGGGTTCAGCGTACCGACCGCAAGCGTGCCGGTACTGGTCTTGGCCTTGCCATCTGCCGCGGCTTCATCGAAGCCATGGGGGGCTCAATCACGGCTGCCAACCGGGCTGGCCGGACAGGAGCGGTTTTTACGATCAAGCTTCCCATTCCAGTCACCTCAAGCCTCTTGACCGAGGGCGTATCGTGACGTCACGTGCAGGTCCGCTTCGCGTTCTTCTTATCGATGATGAGCCCGCGATCCTCCGCTTTTTGCGCGCGGGCCTGGAAAGCCAAGGCTATATCGTCACCACTGCTGAGGACGCTCGCTCCGGACTTGGGTTCATCCGCCAGGGGGCCGCCGATCTTGCCGTCCTCGATCTCGGTCTCCCCGACATGGATGGCCTTGAAGTCGTCAAACGGATCCGGGACAGCGGCGGGATCTTGCCGATTATCATCTTGTCAAGCCGGGATAATGAAAGCACCAAAGTCTCAGCGCTCGACCTTGGAGCCGATGATTATGTCACAAAGCCCTTCGGCATTGATGAGCTTCTGGCCCGCATTCGTACTGCACAACGCCATCGCCTCCAGCAAGAAGGTGAAAAGCCGGTGTTTCATGCCGGTGATCTTTGCGTTGACCTGGTCCGGCGGGTTGTGACGGTCCGCAGTCAGGAAGTTAAGTTCTCGCCCAGGGAATATGAAGTTTTGCGTCTTCTCGTGGCTCATGCCGGCAAAGTTCTGACCCACCGTTTCATGTTGCGGGAAATTTGGGGCAACGAGGCTGACGTGCAATATCTGCGTATATACATTCGCGCACTGCGCCAGAAAATTGAAAAGGATCCTGAACGTCCGGCCTATGTTCTGACTGAAACCGGCGTTGGCTATCGCCTCCGCGAACCTGATTAAGGAACTTTCTTGAGCGTTGTACTCCCATTGCCGGGGAATGCACGATCAGCTAAAGGACGTTGCGAAGGTACTATCATGGATCTCCCCGACCTTATCGCACCGGACAGGATCGTTTTTGCCGCCCGGGCGAGTAACAAGCAGCAATTGCTTCAGGATCTCGCGGCGCGCGCCGCCAAGCTCCTGAACCTTGATGCACGGATGATCTATGAGGCCCTCCTCAGCCGTGAGGAACTGGGGTCCACGGGGCTCGG
>Ga0070738_10002856_pt1 | contig 24676 bp, 23 predicted proteins | sample Coa_R2_2_FD_66446 | JGI IMG/M metagenome (GOLD analysis project Ga0070738, IMG submission 66446) | Surface soil microbial communities from Centralia Pennsylvania, which are recovering from an underground coalmine fire - Coalmine... | ecosystem: Environmental > Terrestrial > Soil > Unclassified ... | reverse complement strand
CCCGCGCCCGCGCCCGCCCCCGAGCCCGTTCCCGTCGAGACGGCGAAGGACGCCGCGGAGACGCCGGCGCCGCCGAAGCCCGCGCCGCCCGTTCGCCCGCCGTTAGCGGGAGGCGCGCCTCTCACGCCGCCTCTTATGACGCCCGCCCAGAAAGGCGTTATCATCCCGTCCCGGCCCGCGCCCCCGCCGCCGAAACCGGGACAAATCCTCTCTGGCCCTCGCCAGCCTCTTCCGCCCGGATTGGCGGAGATTCCCAGACCCGTGTCGCCCGCGGCCCCGGGAACTCCCCGCCCGCCCGCCGCTCCCGGCGCGCCCATTGCGCGGCCTCTTCCCCGCCCGCCTTCCGCGGTGGCTCCCGCCGCGCCCCCTTCCGGCGCCGCCCCGTCGATCGGCGGTGGAGGACCGCTTCGCCCGCCCGCCAAACCAAATCTCGCCGGACAGCCAAGCGCCCGGCCCGTAGTTCCCCCCAGACCCGATCTGGCCGCCAAGTTGGCGCAGCGCGGACCCGGCGCTCCCGCTCCCGCCGCGCCTCGCCCAGGCATGCCTTCCAGGCCGGCCGTCCCGGTTCCCGGGCGTCCCATCTATACAGGTCCCGTTCGTCCTGGCCAGCCGCTGCGCGGCCCTGGCGCGCCCGCCGCTCCCAGACCCGCTGGCCCGGGACGCAGCCGTCAGCATCCCACTTCGCCGCTCCGCGCCGAACCGGCCACGGTGCCCACGGAAGCGGGCCGCCGCCACGCCACCAAACCCGGAGCGCGCGACCGCCGCCGCGAAATCGAACAAGAAGAGGGCCGCCTCCGCCCCGTCGTCAAGCGCCAGGAAGCCTTCGAGCCGCCTCCCGTCGATCGCGAAATCACTATCGCCGAAGGCATCACCGTTAAGGAGCTTTCCGAAAAATTGGGCGTCAAAGCGACCCTGGTCATCAAGCGCCTGCTGGACAAGAAAATCCTCGCCAATATCAATCAGACCCTCGACGTCAAATTAGCCGAAGAGCTGGCCCGCGACTTCGGCGCTTCCACCAATCAGGTCAGTTACGAACAGGAAACCACCCACGAGATCGAACAGACCGAAGTCGAAGCCGACCGCGAAAGGCGCCCCCCCGTGGTCACCATCATGGGCCACGTCGATCACGGAAAAACGTCTCTCCTCGACGCCATCCGCTTGACCAATGTCGCCGAAGGCGAAGCCGGAGGCATCACCCAGCACATCGGCGCCTATCACGTCGAGAAAAATGGGCGCACCATCGTTTTCATCGACACCCCAGGCCACGAAGCGTTCACCCGCATGCGGGCCCGCGGAGCCAAAGTCACCGATATCGTGGTCTTGGTCGTCGCCGCCGACGACGGCGTCATGCCCCAAACTCTGGAGGCGATCGACCACGCCAAAGCCGCCGGAGTTCCGATCGTCGTCGCCATCAACAAAATCGACAAGCCCGACGCTCAGCCCGACCGCATTAAGCAGCAGCTCGCCGATCGCGGCCTGTTGGCCGAGGATTGGGGCGGCGACGTCGTCATGGTGCCCGTCTCGGCTAAGGCCAAAACCAATTTAGACCTGCTGCTGGAAATGATTCTGCTCGTCGCCGATATGCAGGATCTCAAAGCCAATCCCTCGCGTCCCGGCATGGGCACCGTGCTCGAAGCCCAACTCGACCGTGGACGTGGCCCCGTGGCCACTGTGCTGATCCGCAACGGCACGCTGAAAGTCGGCGACTACTTTATCTGCGGATCCGTGTTCGGCAAGGTCCGCGCGATGTTCGACGATCGCGGCCAGCCTGTGCGCGAAGTCGGCCCCTCGATGCCCGCCGAAGTCTTGGGCTTGGAGTCCCTCCCCGAGGTCGGCGACACCGTTCAGGTCGTCACCGACACCGCCAAGGCCAAGCAGATCGTTATCTATCGCGAAGGCAAGGCGCGCGAAGCCGCCATGTCCAAGACCAACCGCATCACGCTCGACCAGTTGCATGAGCAGCTCAAGGAAGGCGAGACCAAGGAGCTGAACATCATTCTCAAAACCGACGTCGGCGGCACCGCGGAAGTGATCAAGGACACCCTGGAGAAGCTCTCCAACGACAAAGTCAAGATTCGCGTGCTCCACTCCGGCGTCGGCGCCATTACCGAAACGGACGTCCTGCTGGCTTCGGCCTCCAACGCCATCATCGTGGGCTTCAATGTCCGGCCGGAGCGCAACGCCCAAAACACCGCCGATCAGGAAAAGGTGGACATCCGCCTGCATACGATCATTTACGAGCTGGCCGACGAGATCAAGCGCGCCATGACCGGACTGCTGGAGCCGGTGTTCAAGGAAGTGTACAAAGGCCGCGCCAAGGTGCGCGAAGTGTTTCGCATCTCGAAAGTCGGCAACGTGGCGGGCTGCATGGTCGACGACGGCGTGCTCGCGCGCAACAGCGAAGTCCGCCTGCTGCGCGACAATGTGGTCGTTCACACCGGCAAAATCGAATCGCTCAAGCGCTTCAAAAACGACGCCAGCGAAGTCAAGGCCGGATTCGAATGCGGCGTCTCCATCGCCAATTTCAACGATATTAAGCCCGGCGACGTGATCGAAGCCTTCATCACCGAGCGCGTCGCCCACGAAGTTTTCGCATAGCGCGTGCCCGCGGTTGGCGTCATCACGCTCGAGCTCAGAATCGAACAATCGCTTTCCCTTAAAGACAAGCGTCACTACGTCAAGGGCCTGAAGGACCGGCTTCGCAAGCGCTTTAATGTCGCCGTCTCCGAGATCGCCTATCAGGACTCCTGGCAGCGCGGCTTGGTGGCCGCCGTCACCGTGTCCCCGGATCAGGCGCGAGCCGAGCAGATTCTCCAATTAGTCGAGCGCGAGGCCGCACTCCTGCTCGGCCCGCTGCTCGTCGACGCCACCACGGAGTGGCTGGCCTAAGGGCTCGTTCGCCGCCTTCGCTATCCCAAAAAACCCACGTTCGAAACCGGAAAGTTCGCCAGGTTCGGAAAGATGGCCGCCAGCGCCGTCGCGGGGATTCCAAACCACGAGCACAGCGTTGCGCCGTATTGCTCAATGGAAGTCGTCGGTATCCAGCGGCCGCGGACATCGGTGTCGTCCGGACCGCCCAACTCGAACGTAGGGAATTTGCCGTAGATCTGCCCGCCCTGCACGGCGCCTCCCAACACAATATGATGGCTGCCCCAGGCGTGATCGCTCCCGTCGGTCGTGGTGGGTTGGAACGTGCGGCTGAAGTCGGATTCGGTGAAAGTAACGACATTCTGCGCCACCCCCAGCTCTTGCGTCGCGTTATAGAACGCGGCCAGCGCCGCGCTCAATTCCCCGTAAAGCGTATTCAACGTCGCCGTCTCGTTCGCATGGGTATCGAAGCTGCCGAGCGAGGCGAAGAAGATTTGCCGGCTCATGCCCAAATACGGCTGTACCTGAATAATCTGCGCCACCTGCTGGAGTTGCGCGCCCAAGCTCGTGTTTGGAAACGGAGTCTTAAGCGGGCTGCCCTTTGCAAGCGCCGCGGATAGAGCGTTGGCGTCGGCAAGGCTGTGTGCGAGAGTATCGTCGGCGGCTTGCACCAAAGCCAGCCCGCTGCCATCGGCCACCAGCGCGGTGAGCGCGTTGTGCCGCGCCTGGGACGCCGCCGAGTTGTTGAAGCCGGTGAGTTGCAGCGATTGGCCGGGTGACAGCGCTACCGGTTGCGTCGATGCCCCGGTTCCTTCCAGCGTGTTGCCCGCGACCGAGAAAAACGCCGGGAAGCTGGAGGAATTCACGCCCGCTTGCGCCAGGTAATCCGCCACCCGGCCTCCCCAGCCGGTGGGGCTGCGGCCCTGCGCAACCGAAGTTTGCCAGGCGAGCTGCTGATCCGAGTGGGAGAACAGATTCAGCGGGATCGGCCGTTGCTGCTGCTGGTATTGTGTCCGCGTAAGCGGCTGAACCAGAGCCCCGACGTTCGCCACCACCGCCAGCTCCTTGCTGGCATACAGGCTGGCCAGATCGGCAAGCTGGTAGTGGAAAGAAACGGGCGGCCCGGAGGCGCTGGTCACCGCCGCGGTCAGTTCGCTGGTTGTCAGCGCCAAGCTCCCTCGAATCGAGCTATAAGCCGAAAAGCTGCTATCCATCGGAACCACCGTATTGTTCGAGTCGTTGCCGCCGAACAGAAAAACGCAGACCAGCGCGCGATAGTCGGTCGGGCTTTGCGCCAGCGCCGGAAGCAAGCCGAAAGGGCGAAGCGCCAGCGATCCGATGGCCGCCGATGAAACCCGAAGAAAATTGCGGCGCGTGCATGCTTGGCACATTGGAAAATCTCCTTATTGAACGATCTGATACTCGGCCGACGTCAGCGCGATATACAAAGCCGCCTGGGCCTTGGCGAGGGGCGTGGGGGCCGCGTTCACCGCCGCCGTGGCCTCGGTTTCAAGCTGCGGCGACATCGAACCGTGCAGAAACACCGAGGCGATGGAATCCAGCAGATTGGCGGCGTTGCCGGCTAACGCCACGTAAGGCCCCAAATCCACCTTGATGCCGCCCAGCCGGCCGTAGAGAATTGTGTTCACAAGATCGGCCCGGCTCGCTGCGGTTTGCGTCGAATAGATCTGGAATTCAGGCCCCAAAAGCCCGTGCTCGGTGCGGGATTGCGGCGAAAAATAGCTGAATACGCTCGGAGCGTTAAACAGATTCTGCCCCAGATTCGCCGCGCTGGCCGCGGCGGCGTTCGAGCAGCTATAGGCGAGATTTCCGGCCGTCGCCCCCCTCTCCTCCTGCCCGCGCCGGTGCATCTCTCGGCGGCTCTCCGTTTCCGCCTCCATCTCGCATCCCGCGTCCACCTCCGCCCCCAACCCGCGCAGAACGTTCGTAACGAACAATATCGGTTCGCGCAGATGCCCAAAAGTGGGCGGGATCGCGTTCGGCGATGCGTCCCCGGCTCGCGCCTCCGGGTCGGTGAGAATCGCCCGAATCACCGCCTGGAGGTTTCCCGTAACGCCCGTGCCGTCGTTCCGGAACACTTGCGCAACCCGCTGAATGTAGCCCGGGCTCGGATTGCTGGTGACCAAATGCTCAATCAACTGCTGGGAAATGAACGGCGCCATCGTTGGGTGTTGCATGAGCGCGTCCAGCAGGGAGTTGAGGTCTTGCCCGGCGGTTTGCATCGCCGGAATCTGGAGGTTGTTGAAAATGGTCTTCGCGCTTGTGTCGTGCTCGGACTCCACGGCGAACATCTGCCCCAAATAATAGGCAGGATTGTTGGTCTTCGGCGTCGCTTGAGGAGCGGTGGGATAGGTCCAACCGGTAAGCATCTTGGCGACGTTCGTCACCACGTTCTGGTCGTAGGTGGGAACCGGATTCTGATTGGCGTCCACCACGGCCGAGCCGTCAAGATTCAACTGCGTCAGCCCCAGCGTGAACAATTGCATCAGTTCGCGCGCATAATTTTCGTTGGCGGCGGTTCCTTTCGTCGGGTCTCCCTTGTTGTTATTGGCCATGTTGAGATAGCGGCCCATGGCTGGGTTTAGGGTGACGGCCTTGATCACATCCCGGTAGTTGCCAAAGGCGTTGTCGCGGAAGATCCGCCAATAGGGGGGATAAGCGTATGCGTTCGGAACGCCCGAAGTAGCCGAAACCACCCAGATTTGGCTCAGCACGAACGCCACGCGCTGGCGAAGCTGATCCGGTCCCATCACGGCGTTTTGGAAAAACGCGGCTTGCACGGGCGCCAGATTATTGTTGGACGTTCCCGCCGGAGTGAGAATCGGCTGATCCGGCAGATCCGACGTTTTCATGGCGAACTGGATCGCCAGCCATTTGTCGATGCCTATGCTTTGCAGATAGGCGATCGAGCCGGGACTAGGACCCCAGGTCGCCTGATCGAGAAAGCGGGCCGCCGCTCGCGCCGTCAACGCCTGCGCCATACAAGCCTGTCCGGCGGCCGCCGCGGCAAGGGCAAACGGAATAAGATGTTTCATCCGGCAACGCCTTTCCACAGCGTTCCCGCTGCTCCGCGGAACGCACATATTCCTCAAACACCGGCAGCTCCAAGAAGTTTTCCCGCTGCTTAGCCGCCCGGCCCCACAATCTCGATATAATCCAGCGCCGCTACCTCCCCTCCGTCCGGCCAGCCTTCCACGCGGATGCGGTCGCCCGGCCGCAGCGCCAGCCCGCCAATCGTGCGCCGCGTCGAAGACGAGCCATCTATTTTTTGCGTGGGCAGATGGTCCGCCGCGGTCCATTCGTCAACCATCTGATCGTTCACCCAAACGCGATAGCGGGCCGCTCCATTATTCTGATCGAAGTATTGGACCCGCACATCGAACCAGCCCGGCCGCCCCGAGTACGAAAACTGAGCGGTGCATCGAGCCGAGCCGCACACCGCCGCCTTGCCTCCCGACGCGGATTCCCACGGCGTCACATCGGCCGCTTGGTAGCCTTGCAACTGCGCCGACTCCGCCTCCCAACGGCCGGGATAGCGCCCCACGCGGCCTTTCGCGTCCGGCGCTTTCGAGGCGCGGAAAAACCAGTTCGTCACCGCATCGCGCCAAACCTCGGCCTGCCCCGCCTGATATTCAAGCTGCGCCAGCACCTCCTGGTAGCGTCGCTCGTCCACCAGGCCCCTTAGCTCCCGCCATTGCTTGACATAGCCTTCCACCGCCTCCGCGCCATCATAATGGGAGTCGTAAAGGGATTGAATCACCGTTTTTCCCGAATGCAAAACATGTGTATAAGCAACGTGATGCATGAATAAAAGCAGGTCGTCCGGGCAAGTGTCGAGCGATTCGTAGACGCGGGCGACTTCGGGCCAATACTGCCCGATAAAACCCGTGCCGGTCGCCACGCTGCGATCCATCCCTACGCCCTTGTCGTCCGCCCGGTGCCACTGGCCCCAGCCGTTGCGCTCGGAAGCCTCCACGTTGACTCCATAGTGATTCCCCGTAATGTCGGTCAGCGTTTGCAGCCCCAGCGGGCCGGTATAGTTCTCGTACGTGCGCCACGAGGTAAGCAGAATGTGGCTCACCACATCGGCCACCTTCAAATTGTCTCCAAACGTCAGCCGCGCCCATTCCCCGGCAATCCTCTCCGAGGAAAGACCCGGGTTCCACGCCAGCCTGCCGAAGCCGTACAAATTCGCCTGCGAAAGATGATTGCCAAACCAGTTTTCATCCAGCCCGGCGTTGGCCACCCCAATAATGCCGCCCTTCGCCAAACGCTTCACCGGCGTTGGTTCGCCCCGGACGCGAAGGTCGAAGTCCAGCGTCTGCTTCCACATCGGCGCCAAAAACACGGTGTGCCGCGCCTGGCCCATGTATTCTTGGGTGATCTGAAGCTCCAGGCTTGGGTTCGTTTTTTCGAGCGCCCCGAAAAGCGGCGATACTGGCTCGCGCACCTGGAAGTCGATCGGCCCGTTCTTGACCTGCAGCACCACGTTGGCTTCGAATTTTCCATCCAGCTCGCGAAAGTTGTCCACGGCCGCCCGCGCCCGGTCGTTCTTCAAATTGTTCCAGTCCATGTGGTGGTCGTAGACGAAGCCGCGGTAAAACAGAAGGCCTCCGTGCGGCTTCAACGCCCTTGCAATCACGTTGGCGGCGTCCGCATGCGTCCGCCCATACGCCGACGGGCCCGCCCGCCCTTCCGAATCCGCCTTTAAAACGAATCCCCCCAGATCGGGAATGGCGCGATAGATTTCATCCGCCTTCGCCTTCCACCATTCCGCGACGCCCGCATCGAGCGGATCGAACGTGTTCAGCCCGCCGATGGTTTTCGGGCTGCCGAAATCCACCGATAAAACCGTCCGCACGCCCCACCGCCGCAGCGCATCCGCGATGCGCACAATCTCGGGAAGAAGATCCGAGGCCAGAATCCGCGGGTTTGCGTTTACGTTGTTGATCGAGCAGCCGTTAATCCCCACCGAAGCCAGCAGCCGCCCATAATCGCTTACCCGCCTTAGATCGGCCCGGGCGTGCGAGTTTTCCCAGAAAAGCGACCGCCCTCCGTAGCCGCGCTCGATGGAGCCGTCCAGATTGTCCCATTGGTTCACCCAACGCACATCGAACCAAGGCGTCTGTCTCTCATTTAGGTTTTTCACCGTTTCGCCCAGAGCGATCTTCCGCAGCAGCGCGAAAACTCCGTACAGCACGCCGCGATCGGTCGCGCCCGCCACCACGATGGAGCCCCCTTCCCCCTTGAGCTCAAACCCATCCGGCAAGCCGGAGTTCGTGCTGCGCAAAACGATCGCCCCTTCTACCGGCGGCCGCGGCTCGATCCGGAGAGTCCTGCCCAGCATCCCGCGAATGCCCCGAATCAGCTCCTCGCGCGCGCTCGCGATTACCGCCGAATCGCCCTCCGCCACCACCGCCGCCGGCAGCGGGTCGCGATGTTCCACCGGCCGATACCGCAGCCAGGCGTCGTAACCGGATTCGCCCCAAACGCCCTGGGCCAATAAGATCGCGCTAAGAATTAACGCCCGACGCAAGGTATCCTCCATCCACCGCGATGCACTGCCCCGTCAAAAAGGCCGCCCCATCGGAGGCCAGCAGCACGGCCGCTCCCACCAGCTCCTCGGGCTTGCCGAAACGCCCCATCGGCGTGCGCATCAAAATCTCCCGCCCCCGCGGAGTGTTGAGCAGCATTTCGCGATTCATATCGGTCGGAAACACGCCCGGCACAAGGGCGTTCACGCAGATTCCGTCCCGCGCCCACTCGCAAGCCAGGCTGCGCGTCAGCGAAACCACCGCCGCTTTCGACGCGCAGTACGCCGCCACTTCGTGGAACGCCAGAAACGATCCTAGCGACGCGATATTCAGGATACGCCCGCGGCCGCTTGCCTTCAACGGCTCATAAAAGGATTGGCATGCCCGCAGCACGCCCTTCAGGTTCGTATCGAAGATCGAACTCCAGCGCGCTTCGCTCACGCTTCCAGTCGGCTCGCGGAAGGTGAAGCCCGCCGCGTTCAGCAGTATGTCGATGCGGCCGAACTCCCGCAGCACCGCCTCGCGCAGCGCGTCCACCGATTGGCGATCGGTCACGTCGGTCGTCTGTCGCAGCGCGCACCCCATCTCCCGGCACGCCGCGTCGACCGCGGCCGCACGCCGGCCCGTCGGAACCACCCGCGCTCCATGCTCCCGCAATCCCGCCGCGATTGCCCGGCCCAGTCCGCTCGTTGCGCCGATCGCCACCGCCACGCGGCCCGAAAGATCGAAAACCATCACGCAATCCCTGGAGTTCGATCGTCCTTCGGATCGGCCCAGCGATCGTTGGGAACAATCGCGTTCCATCCCCGGCGCCCCGGATCCTGATCGTAACGATAGCCTCCCAACTCCTTGTACAGCTCGCCGTACTTTCGAAGCTTTTCCCGGTCCAATTTCACTCCCAATCCAGGACCGTCCGGAACTCCCATCGCTCCAGCCTCATAGCGCATCGGCCCCCCCTCGATAATATCGTCCGTCAGATGATGATAATGGGCGTCGGCGGCGAATGACAAATTCGGCAGCACGGCGCCAAGATGAAGCATCGTTGCAAGCTGAATTCCCAACTCGCCGGAGGAATGAACCGCCACTCCCAGTTGAAACGTTTCGCAAACCGCCGCCGCCTTCACGCACGCCCGAATGCCGCCCCAGAAAGTGGTGTCGAGCAAAATCACGTCCACCGCCGTCTGGAGAACATTCGAAGCGAGCTGCTCGAAATTCACAACCACCGTATTGGTCGCAAGCGGAACCCGCACCCTCTCCCGCGTGCGCCGCATCCCGTTCAGCCCGAAAACCGGGTCTTCGAAATAGTCGTTGCGCAAACCCTCGATCGCCTGGCCAAACCGGATCGCCTGCTCGGTGGACCAAACCGCGTTCGGGTCGAAGCGCAGAGAATCCTCGGGAAAAGCCGCCGCCAGCGCCCGATAAATCTCCAGCTCATAATCGGGTGGGAATACCCCGCCCTTCAGCTTGTGCGTCGTGAATCCGAAGCGGCGCTTCAGTTCGCGGGCGTGCTGCACCATCTGTTCGGCCGTCCGCACCTCGCCCTTGCCCTCCGCGTTGGCGTAACGGAAAAAGCAATAGGACGCAAACGGCACCCGCTCTCGAAGCCGCCCGCCCAAAATCTCGCAAACCGGCGCGCCCCAAGCCTGGCCCAGCAAGTCGAGGCAGGCGAATTCCAGCGCCGCCAGAACCTGGGTTCGGTTGTTATAAAGCGACGCCGTCGGGTTGGCGATCCGAAAGCGCATCTCCTCGATTCGCGCCGGATCGTGCCCCACAAGGTAGGAATTCATCGCCCGAAAAGCCGCTTCCGCCGATTCCCCGCCCCCGCCCATCTCGCCCAACCCGATCAGCCCGTTATCGGCCTCCACTTCCACGACGGTGCGGACAAAACGCCCCCAGTGGCATCCGTTGGCGTGCCGCAGCGGCGCTTCCAGCGGAACCGTAACCGTCGTGGCGCGAATATCTCGGATGCGCATGGACCCTGCCTGGCGTTCTTCCAATGATAGAGGATTACGGTCCCGCCTCCCCTTTCGCCTTCGATCGCCGATTCCGCGTTCCTCCGGCCGGTATAGACCCGTTGTAATCCTAACCCATTGCACTACAATCATTTATCGATTCGCTGGCGCATGAAACTGTTTTAATTCGCGCTTAAGGCAGGCTTCATGTCCGGCTGACATGATGGAACCTGTAAGGCGGCCCGGAGCCGCTCTAAATTAATTAAGGAGATACACCAAATGAAGAAGATCATGAGCCTCATGCTCGGCCTTTCGCTCCTCACTGGCGCCGCCACGGTGGCCTTCGCTCAGACCGATACCGATACCGGCAAGGCGAAGGGCAAAAAAGGCAAGGGGAAGAAGGGAACTGACACGGACAAAAAGTCCGACAAGCGGTAAGTTCTGAAGCGTTAGTCCGCTTTGGTGCAGATGCGCATGGCCCAACGCCGTGCGCCAAAAGAAAAATGCCGCGTGGGCGCTTGGGGTCTTGAGCGTCGCGCGGCATTTTTCTTGCCGCGCCCGTCCTTGTAACCGCCCACGGCTATCACGGCTTGCCGCCCGCCCAATCCCAGAATACGTCGCACTCCGCAATGTGAGCCCGCTGCCGGTACAGTTGCGCCAGTTTGCGATCCTGTATCCAATCGTCATCCTCGCAAGTCTGCAAGGTCGCGTAATCTCCTTCCGCGATTCTTCGGTCGATCTCCGGCTGCGGCACGATGTGGACGAATTCCGAAAAAGCCGCGGGCAGCCGCACCTTATGGGAGGAAATGTATTCGTTTCCCGACGGCGGCGTGCGGCGCGTCAAAAAGTAGATGTGCTCGTCGGCCGAAAGCGGGGCGCCCGGCGGAGTCACCTCGCTTACCTTGCGGGCGATTGCTTCCATATCCTGCCAGGACCGGTCGTCGCGCCGGTCATAAAGTTCTTTGACCAAGCCCAGGGAAACGAGCAAACACACGCTGAGCGTGGGCCACAAAGGTCTCTTGATTCCGAGCTGCGCCGAAGCGGCAAACAATCCGACCGCCGACAGGATCGAGAGAAATGGAGTCGTAAAAAGATAGTACTGGGTAAACGTCGGATGCGCGGTGGAGACATAGAGCGCCAGCGCGAGCGAAAGCCATCCGCAAAGATACAGTTCGCGCCTTCGCCCCGGTTCCCAACCGCTGCGGCGGGCGATGAACCACAGTCCCGCAGCGGCTAAAATTCCCAGGGTCAGGGCCTGAGGAGAATCGATCCACGCCGCGAACATCTCCAGATCGTGCCGCGTTGCGCCGGGCCAATCCGAGCGCCGGTAGAACATGTGATACCGGAAGACGTCGAATATCACGCGCGTCGGCGACTGCGCCAACAGCACAAACAGCGGCGCCAGCGCAATCCCTGCCCCCGCGACAAACGCCGCGCCTCGAAAAAGCCGTTTTCCCGGCGGGCTGCAGTAGATCGTCCAAGCCAGCAACACGGGCGCGGCCGGTCCTGTCAGCAGCGTCGATCCGGCGGCCCCGCCCGCGCAAAGCCCCGCCAGCCCAGCTAGCGTCTTCCGGTCTCGGTCTACTGCCGCCACTGTGAGCCGAAACGCCGCCACCGTAAGCAGCAACCCCACCGCGTAGGCTTGTCCGATGGTTCCAAAGATGATGGTTTTGTTGTTCGCCCCCGCCAATACCACCACCGCGGCCAGGCTCGCCGCTCCCCATGGTTTGAAGCGCGTCCGCAGAAAATCCGCGGCCAGCACCACCGCCGCCGTTGTGGTTAAAGCGTCGGCAGCCTGAATAACCCGCCAGTTCTCCCCGAAAATGCGCATCAAAAATGCGTTCCAATACGCATTTAGCGGAGTCTGCGCGAACGCGAAATCCAGGTATGGCTTCTTGCCGTGCTCGATCAACTGAGCGGCCAAAAGATGAAACCCTTCGTCCCAGGTGAATGCATAAGTCTGCGAATACCAAACCAGGACCGCGCCCAAAAGCGCCGAACAGATCACAAATAACGCCACAAGCCTCCATGATCGCATCCGGGGCCGCGAACTTCCGTTCAGCGAAGCACTTTCCAAATCAGCGCCGCCGCGCCGGCGAGAAACCCAGCCAGCGCTTCATATTCGCGATTCCGCCGGTACAGAGGCCATCGGAACGCCTGGCCCGCCGGAACCGGGCCGAATCGCGGCAGCAGCCTCGGCACGCGCCGCGCGTAGTCCTGGAAATCGGGAAAAAGGCGGCGGAGGTGTTGCTCCTCAAGCTCCACCACGGGCAGATACACAAGCCAGAAAAACGCCGCAAATAGCAGGCCGAGTCTCCACTCGCGCGCCGAGATCACAAGACCGGCGGCCGCAATTAGCGTCCCAAGATACAAAGGATTGCGCACCCGCGCGTAGGGACCGCTTCGCGCCAGCGATCGATTCTTCTCTAGATGCCCCGCGGCCCAGCCGCGCAAAGCCAGGCCCAGAATGGAAACCGGCAATCCGGCCGCCAGCGAGACGGCGCTGGGAGCGGAAAACCATAAGAACGCGCCCGCTAAAACAAAGCCCGACGGCACCCGGAGTTTCGCAACCGAGTCGGCGTACGATTTCGGAAAGTTCACGCCGTAAAGCCCGCCCGCATCGTAGGATGCTTCGAGCTGGACGGCTTCAGCCCGTCGCTGTTCAACGCCTCCCGCAGCGCTTCCAGCACCTGGCTCGGCCGGATGGCGAGCATGCTCGGGTCTTCGCGACTCCGCCGCTTTTGGCTGGTGGTTGCGTCCGGCGCGCGCAATACGCGAATCGTGCCGCCATAAGGGCCGTGGACGGCGGGATCGCTAGGGCCGTAGATCGCCACGCCCGGCTTGGAAAGCGCGGCGGCAAGATGCAGAGGGCCGCTGTCCAGTCCGATCACGGCGCTGGCGCGCCGCGTGGCGTGGATCAATCCCGCCAGGCCCGAAGTATGAACGTGTGCGCCGGCCCGCGCTAGGGACGCGGCCGAGCCAGGCGGCCCATTAAGCACTAGCGGAATCTCCAGGCCGCGCGCAACCTCGGCGAAATGCTCCAAGGGCCACTGCTTGGCTCCCCAACCGGCGAAAGGGCAGGCCAGAACGAATTGGCCGTCGGGAAGATCGCCTTCCGGTTCGCCTTCCGGTAAAGGAAAAACGCGAAGCAGACTGGTGGCGCCGGCGGCCGCGGCCAGTTCCAGATTACGCTCGACGCGATGCGCCTCGCGCGTCAGCACGGCCGTCGAATAAAACAACGAAGCCAGGCTTTCGCGCGCTTGCGAACGATGAAGCCCGACTTTCTTCTGCGAGCGCACGGAGGCCGCCACCAGCGCCGACTGGATCAAGCCTTGGAAATCCACCACCAGATCGAAGCACTCGCGCCGCGCCGCTCTCCACGAGCGAATCAATCCTTGGAGCCCTCCTTCCACGGAAATGACGCGATTCACGAACGGATTGCCCTGAAGCAGAGGCGTCCAACGCTTTCGGACGATCCAGGAAACCGAACTGTGCGGGAAGCTGTGCTTCAGGCTGGCCGCGGCGGGCAGCGTATGGATGACGTCTCCCATGGAGCTCAGCCGAATGACAAGGATGCGGAACTCTGGCATCGGCTCAAGCGTTGCGCGCGTGCACCCGCCGAATCAACTCTTTAAATCGGACGCTGTCTTCTTCCTCCAGCCGAACCTGGGGAGCGATGCCGTCCGGCGTCTCGCAAACGTAGTCCACAGCCCTCAGCCCGGCCAGCAGTTCCGCCCGAGCGCGGGGCGGCAGGATGGGTTTTTCCGGTGCGGCGATCAGAACCAATAATGGACCGCGGCCCCGCTTCAGTTCCTCCAGCCGCGACACATGCCAGGCGAGCAGCGGATCGAAATATCCGCTGACGACGGTCGCGCCCGAGGCGGCGATCAAGGCGGCATGTTGAGTCGGGACGATCTTGGTCCGCGTATCCACATCCATCTATTTCACCAGTTCCAAGGCCGCCTCCGCCACTTGCGAGGCTTCCACGCGCGTCATGCAGCGATGATCGATCGGGCATTCGCGCCGGAGGCAAGGACTGCATTCCACCGGTTCACGAACCACGCGCGCCCGCGGCCCCGTCGGTCCGGTGGCCACATGGTCGGTGGCGCCAAAGATGGCGATGGTCGGCACCCCGAGCGCGGAGGCGATGTGCATGGCGCCGGAATCGTTGGTGAGATAGGCGCAGCAGGCGGCGGCGAGCTCGATAAATTCGGCGAGCGCCGTCTCGCCCGCGAAGTTTTTCACGGGCGCCGCCACCGCCGAGCAAACTTGGGCGCACAATTCACGCTCCGCGTTGGAGCCGAACACGGCCACCGCCGAATTCCACTCCCGAGCCAGGCGAGTGGCGGCTTGCGCGAATCTGTCCGGAGGCCAGCGTTTCGCTCCCCCATACGCCGCACCCGGGCTGACGCCGATCACTTTGCCCTTCCATCCAAGAGCGCGGAATCTGGCCAAGCCGGCTTGCTTGGCGGCGAGCGCTCCATCCAAGCGGATGGCGTCGCTGGCCGGCATCGACTCCAAAATGCCGGCGCGGCGCAGCAGCTCCAGATAATAGAAGCGCTGGTGCGGCGGGATTTCGCCTGTGCGCGGCACAGCGACAGCGCGCGTCAGGAGAAAGCTCCGGCCGTCCCGGGCATAGCCGATCCGCTCGGGGATGCCGGCGGCGAAAGCGATGGCCGCGGCCTCGAACGCGTTTTGCAGAAGGATCGCGCAATCGAAGCGATCGGCCCTTAGCTGCCGCGCGGCCATCCATTTGGACGAGAGACCGGCGGCTGTGTAAGGAATCAGCTCGTCGCAAAAAGGCTCGCGTTTGTAGAGGCCCTCCACCCACGGCTTGGCCAGAATCGAGATTCGAGCGCCGGGAAACCGGCCGCGCAAGGCGCGGAGCGCCGGCAGCGACATCACCGCGTCGCCAACCCAATTGGCCGCGCGGACGAGGATGCGTTGGTAACGATGTTTCACTTGCTCTCTCGCAAGGCTACCGCGGCGGCGCCGATCACTCCCGACGCCTCTCCCAATTCGGCCGGGAGGATGGGGATTTCGCGGGCATAGGGATTCACCGTCCAACGGGGGGCAACCGCCCGCAGCCGGCCGAACAAGGGCTCGCCGATCCGCGCCACGCCGCCGCCAATTACGACGACGCCGGGATCGAGCAGGCTGATGACGCCGCCCAGCCAAGCGCCCAAGCGACCCACAAGCTCATCCAGCTCCTCTTCGGCGGCGTCGCCAAAGACGCGGCCGGAGGCGAGGGCCTCGATGCAGCCGGCCGCGCCGCATCCGCACGGGACGCCGCCGCGGTAATCGATCGAGATGTGGCCGGCTTCCGCGGCCGCGCCGTGGGCTCCACGAAAGATCTTCCCATCAAGCACAATGCCCGATCCAATCCCGGTTCCGATGGCTGCATAAAAGACGTGGCTGTATCCGCGCGCCGCTCCATAGAGAGACTCGGCGAGCGCGGCGGCGTTGCCATCGTTTTCGACCGCGACCGGCAGTCGGAATCTTTGGCGCGCGAGCTCGGCTAACGGAACCTGGCGCCAGCCGGGCAGGTTGGGCGGGTTTATCACCAGGCCGGTTGCGGCATCCAGCGGTCCGGGGGCGCAGAGGCCGATGGATTGCACCTCGGGCGTCAGCGCCGCTTCCATCGCCTTCCAGAGCTGGCGCAAGGAGACCTCCAGCCCCCCGGCGGCGAGAGTGGGAGTGATTTGAAACGCCGTCATCTCCGCAGCTTCGTTGACCCGCCCGGCAGCGATTTTCGTTGCGCCGATGTCCACGCCGAGGACAAGCACGGTTCTTCTACAATAGCGTTTGATGAGGATGGCCTCAGCGCTTTTAAGCAACAGCCGCACCACGAAGGCGGGCGGCGGCTCCGTCGCCGAGGCGAGGCGGGCGCCCGCCCCGGCGCGGTTTGGATGGCACTGCTGACGATCTCCGGCGAGCCCGCTTCGCGATATGAGGAAGTGGCGCAGGCCGCAGCGGCTTTGATGCGCATGGAGACGATCGGCGAAACGCGCCTGAGTCAACTGCTGGCCGAGGAGTTCGGCGGAACGGAAATTCCCGATTGCGCCTGGCGGCCGGCCGCCGCCTGCGTGGTGGCGCGCCTGGCGGCGGCGCATCATCTGGTGGTGGCGCTGCCGGGCTCCGAGTCGCTGCTGGCCCCCATGCCCGCCCTGCTCCGGGCCGGGGTCGTGGCTTCGCAATCTAGCCGCGCGAGCAACGTCATGATCGACCGGCGGCTGGAGCGCTCCGAAGCCATGACGGCGCTGCAAGCGATGGATGATGAGGCGCGCCGGCGGCGGAAGGCGCGCTTTGGAAGAGCCGTCGCGCCCCCGGAGAACTTCGACATCCTTCTTAACGGCGAGCAGATGGATGCGTTTCAAATGGCGGAAATCTTGCGCGCCGCCGCCCGGGCCCGGGGCCTGACGGAGCAAAGCTTTCTCTCCGCCCAGGCCGAAGCTGATTTGCAATTCCGAACCCGGCTGGAGCTGGCGCGGCACGGCATCAAACCGGCTGGGCGGGCGCAATTCAAGCCGGCCGCCTTTGGACATCCGAGCGAAGAGGTATTCGCCAATCTTTTGGATTTTTACGGCATTCCATGGGAATATGAGCCTCGCAGCTTTCCCCTGCAATGGGATAAAAACGGCAACGTGACGGAAGGCTTCACGCCGGACTTTTATCTTCCGGGCCTGAATCTTTATGTGGAGATCACGACGATGAAGCAATCCTTGACGACGCCAAAGAATCGGAAGATCAAATTGCTGCGCGCCATCTATCCGCACATCAACATTCAAGTGTTTTACCAGAAGGATTTCGAGGATTTGATCTTTAAGTATGGGCTGAGCCAGCCAGTTAGGGGAGAACGAGAGCCGTGAATGCGCCGCGCGGCGTTCCCTCGAACATCGAAAGGGTCCTTTTCAGCGCGCAGGAAATCGCGGAGCGAATCCGCGAGGTGGGGGCGGAGATCGGCGAACGGTATCGCGGCCGAGAGCTGAAGCTGATCGGAGTGCTGCGGGGCTCGGTGTTCTTTCTGACGGCATTGGCGCGCGCGATTGAGATACCGCTCCAGATCGATTTTCTATCCATTTCGAGCTTTGGAGGACAAACGGCGAGCGGCGCGCCAGGGATGGTTCGGATCGCGAAGGATCTGGACGATCCGATTCAGGGCCAGGACGTGTTGCTGGTGGAAGACATCGTCGATACGGGCCTCACCGCCGGCTATCTTTTGCGGACTCTGGCCGGACGGGGCCCGAGGTCGCTGGGGATCTGCACGCTTCTGGACCGGACGGCGCGGAGGATCGTTCCGGCGCCGGTGGAATTCCGCTGCTTCGAAATTCCCGACCGCTTCGTAGTGGGATGGGGGCTCGATTACAAGCAGCATTACCGGAATCTGGATTACATCGCCGTAATGAATCCGGAAAAGATATGAAGGAGCTACTCTCCGATATCCTCGTTCCACAATTGGGGCTTGGCATGAATGAATTCGGTCATTAAGCGGACGCATTCGACATCGTTGACGATATCGAGTTTCACTCCGTGGCCGCGCAAATAATCTTCCGCGCCGCGGAAGGTTTGGTTTTCGCCCACGACGACGCGCGGGATTTTATATAGGACGATGGCGCCGCTACACATAGGGCAAGGCGAAAGAGTCGTATAGAGGATGCATTCGCGATAGGTTTGGGCGGTCAGGCGGCCGGCGTTGCGCAAGCAGTTCATTTCGCCGTGATCGATGGGGCTGCCGGTTTGCACGCGGCAGTTGTGGCCGCGCCCGACGATTTTTCCGCGATGGACCAAGACGGCGCCGATGGGGATGCCGCCTTCCCACAGGCTTTTGCGAGCCTGCTCAATGGCGGCTTGGAGGAATGGATCTTTCTCCATGGGAGGGAGTCTGAGCTCAGCGCAGCAGATCCTCCAACTGGAGGCGAGCATCGGTGTTGGCGTCGCGGTATTTGACGATGACGGGAGTATAGAGGGAAATGCCCCAGTCCTTGCCGGGGCCGTGAGACACGGCGCGCGCGCCGGCGACGACCACGGCATTTTCGGGAATTACGAGGGGATGGCCGTCGGCGGCTTTATATACCTGGCCGCGGACCAAATCGTAGACCGGGGTGGAGCGCGTCAAGATGGTTCCGCTGCCCAGGACAGCGCGGCGCTTCACGACGGTTCCCTCGTAGACGCCGCAATTGCCGCCCACCACGGTTTCGTCTTCGATGATGACAGGCAGGGCGCCGACGGGCTCCAGGACGCCGCCGATTTGGGCGGCGGCGGAAATATGACAGTTGGCGCCGATCTGAGCGCAGCTTCCCACCAGGGCGTGCGAATCGACGACGGTTCCCTCGCCGACCCAGGCTCCCACATTGATATACATGGGAGGCATGCAGACCACGCCCCGGCCGATGTAGCAGCCGTCGCGAATGCTGGAGCCACCGGGGACCAGGCGAACGCCATCGCCGGGCCCGAGCCGCTTGAGGGGAAAGGTGGCTTTATCCAGCATGGGAAGGCGGGCGGGATGGGGCGACATGTCCACGATGGAACCCATGCGGAAACCGAGCAGAATGCCCTTTTTGACCCAGGGGTTCACGCGCCAGCCGGTGGGGGCGGACGAGTCGGGCTCGGCCGACCGGACGGCTCCCTGGTTCAGCGCCTGCTTGAATTGGGCAAACAGACGGAAGTGGTCCTCGGTGTAGGCGGCGGGCTTTTCATCGAAGAGCTTTTCGATCTGGCGAGGCAAGACGCCGCTTTGAACGAGCGCAACGGCCGCGGCGGGGTCAGTCCGCATAGGAGCTCCGGGCGAGCAGACCGACGGATGTGAGGACGGCCTCGATTTTCGCCTGATTGGCTTCCGAAGGCGGGCACAGGGGCAGTCGCCAAACGGGCTCGATCAGGCCCATCATGGCCATCGCCGCTTTGACGGGAATCGGATTGGACTCAACGAAGTTCACTTCCATCAGAGGGAGCCAGCGCTTTTGCAAAGCGCGGGCGCTGGCGAAATCGCCGGCCGCGGCAAGACAGGCGAGCTTAGTCATTTCGGCGGGAATCTGGTTGGAAACCACGGAGACGACGCCGCGGCCTCCCAAAGCGATTAGGGGGATGGCGATGGCGTCATCGCCGGAAAGAATGTGGATGCGTTCGGGGAGCTGGTGCGCCATTTGCGCCACTTGGCCGATGTTGCCCGACGCTTCTTTAATGGCGACGATGTTATCGATCGCGGCCAGGCGTTTCATGGTGGCGGGCTCGACATTGCAGCCGGTGCGTCCCTGAACGCTATAGACCACGATCGGCAAGGGAACGGCGCTGGCGATGGCCTTGTAGTGGAGGTACAGGCCCTCCTGGGTCGGCTTATTGTAATAGGGCGTAACCGAGAGAATGCCATCGACGCCCAGGCGGCAGAGTTCCCGGGCGAGCTCGATCACTTCGGCGGTGTTATAGCCGCCGGCGCCGGCCACGACGGGCGTGTTGCCCTTGGCTTGCTCGAGAGTGATTTCGACGACGCGCAGGTGTTCGGCGCGCGTGAGGGTCGGGCTTTCGCCGGTGGTTCCGCAAGGGACCAAGAAGTTAACGCCGGCGTCGATCTGCCGCCGGACGAGACGGCGCAGGGCGTCTTCGTCCAGCGATCGATCCGTACGGAAAGGAGTGATTAAAGCAGTGCCGCATCCGGTGAACATAGTCGTCGCCTCCCAAGCCGCGCGTTAGCCAGCGCGGTTTGACTGAAACAGAATCTCCTCGAATTGGAAAATGCCGCGCTTCCCCGGCAGCCATTGCGCCGCTTTGAGGGCGCCGCGCGCGAATCCTTCGCGGCTTCGGGCCGAATGGCGCAGGGTGATGGTGTCGGCGGCGGAATCGAAGCCGACTTCATGGGTGCCGGGGTGGGCGCCGGCCCGATTGGAGCTGGCATCGACGGGACGCGCATAGCCCGCGCTTCTGATTTCTTCCAACAGCTTGAGCAGGGTTCCCGACTGGGGGTCCTTTTTGGCGGCATGATGGATCTCCCAAGCCCAAGCGCCGTATTGCGGCTCGGATTGGAGCAGGCGGGCGGCCTCGCGGACCAAGCGGAAGAAGACGTTCACGCCGATGGAGAAGTTGGGGCTCCAGAGCAGGGCCGCGCCGTGCCGCTCGACGGCGGCGCGAACGCGGTCCATCTGGCTCAGCCAGCCGGTGGTTCCCACTACAGTGGACACGCCGAGAGCCGCGAGTGTTTCGACGTTGCTTACGACGGCGTTTGGCTCGGTGAACTCGACGGCCACGTCGGCTCCGCGCGCGGCGGCGAGGGAGCCGCCGAGATCAATGCGGGCATGAACGGCAAAGCCGTATTCGGGCGCAAGCTGCTCGATGAGCCTGCCCATTTTGCCGTAACCGACGATAGCCAACTTTTGAGGCATATGAAATTCTTGCGCTCCCTCACGATCCCGGCTGGGAAGCGGCCGCATTTGGGCCGAAGAACTCCCGGTGGAGCGATTCTATCGCGCGGGGCAAATCGGCATCGGCGACGACCAAACTGAGGTTCAACAGGGAGGCGCCCTGGGAGACCATGCGGGTCTTGACGCCGTTCAGGGAGGCGAAGGCCCGGGCGGCGACCTCGGGGCGATGACGGATGTTTTCGCCCACCAAACACACGATGGCCTGATTGGGCTGCACGGCGACCTCGGCGAAGAGTTCGATTTCAGCGCGGATGGAGGCCAGAGCGCGGGGGTTGTCGACGGTGAGGGAGACGCTGACTTCGGAGGTGGCGAGCATGTCGACGGCCGTTTCGAAGCGGTCGAAGACTTCAAAGATGCGGCGCAGAAAACCATGCGCCATGAGCATGCGGGAGGAGACGATGTTCACCAGGGTAATGTTGCGCTTGCAGGCGATGGAGCGAATGGGATTGGGAGAAGGCGGGGGATGGGAAACGATCCGGGTGCCTTCGACCTCGGGCCGGCGCGAATTCAGAATCCGAACGGGAATGTTTTTTTCGATGGCTGGGAGGACGGTGGCGGGATGCAGCACTTTGGCTCCGAAATAGGCTAACTCGGCGGCTTCGGCGAACGAGCACGCCTCCAGGGGGCGAGCGGCGGGGAGAAGGGCGGGATCGGCGGTGAGCATGCCGTCGACGTCGGTCCAGATTTGAATTTCCGCGGCGCCGACGCCCGCGCCCACGATGGCGGCGGTGAAATCGGAGCCGCCGCGGCCGAGGGTGGTGGTGATTCCATCTTCGGTCGAGCCGATGAAGCCGCCCAGGATGGGGACCAAGCCGGCGGCGATGGAGGGAAGCAAATTCTGCTGGAGGAGCGAATAGGTTTTGGGAAGCAGGGGGGCGGCCTGGGTGTGGCGGGCGTCGGTCTTAATAAAGCAACGCGCGTCGCAATGCGAGGCGGGGATGCCCAAACGCTGGAATGCGCGGGTCACGAAGACGCTCGACAGGCGTTCGCCATAGGAGCAGATGGCGTCGGTGAGGCGGGGCGTCAACTCGCGCATGACCAGGAGCGCTTTGACGAGCTCCTTGAGCTCGTCAAATTGCGCCTGCAGGCCGGCGGGGCCGCTTTGGAGGCTGTCGTCCAGGCCGAGCTCGGCCGCCTGGCGAAGGTGAAAGTCTCGCAAGTCTTCGAGCATGGACAAGGCGGCTGAATGGCCGCCGCCAGCGGACTCGGCCATTTGCAAAAGGCGGTTGGTGGTCTTGCCCATGGCCGAAACGACGACCAGGGGACGGCGATCGAGCCGCTGGCGGACAATCTCGGCGACGCGCGCCACCGCGGAAGCCGATTCGACGGAAGTGCCGCCGAATTTCATGACGATCATCGTTCGGCCTTAACCTCCCATGACCGCTTCGCCGCGGCCGCGGCTTAGAGTGGCGTTTTGCAGCAGTTCGGCGATCTGGACGGCGTTGAGGGCCGCGCCCTTCAGCAGTTGGTCGCCGGAAACGAACAAGGCGAGGGACCGGCCGGAGGGGTCGCTGAGATCCTGCCGGATGCGCCCAACCAGGACGTCGGGCTGGCCGGAGGCGTCCTGGGGCATGGGGAAGTAATTGTTTTCGGGATCGTCGACGAGGCGCACTCCGGGCGCGCCGCAAAGCGCCTGGCGGGCTTCGGAGGGCGTGATGGGCCGCTCGCATTCGATGGTGAGGGCTTCCGAATGGGCCCGCAAGACGGGGACGCGCACGCAAGTGGCGCTCACGCGGATATGGGGATCGGCGAAGATCTTGCGGGTTTCGCGGAGCATTTTGGTTTCCTCCTCGTTGTAGCCGGTTTGGGGATCAATTTTGGAGTTGTGGGAGAAGAGGTTGAAAGCGTAGGGGTGGGGGAGGACGGAAGGGTTGAAGGCGCGGCCTTCCAGATAGGCGCGTGTGGATTGCACCAACTCCTCCATCATGGCGGCGCCTCCCCCGGAGGCGGCTTGATAGGTGGAAGCGATTAGGCGGCGGATAGGGTTGCGCCGATGAATCGGCCACAAGGGCAGGATCGCGATGATGGTGGAGCAGTTGGGATTGGCGATGATGCCGCGATGAGAGGCGATGGCGCCGGGATTAACTTCCGGAATGACGAGCGGCACCTGAGAGTCCATGCGGAAGGCGGAGGAATTGTCCACCACCACGGCGCCGGATTCGACCGCGGCGGGCGCGAATTGGCGGGAGATGGCGCCGCCGGCGCTGAAGAAGGCGATATCGACGCCGCGAAAACTGTCCTGGCGCAGTTCCTCAACTTCGATCTCGACTCCGCGGAAGGCCAGCTTCTTGCCGCGGGAGCGGCTGGAGGCCAGCAGCCGCAAAGCGGATACGGGAAAAGCCCGGGTCTCCAAACAGTTCAGGAATTCCCGGCCGACGGCGCCGGTGGCGCCGGCGATTGCGACTCGATAAGTGTGGCTCATGAGCGTATCAATTGCCTCGCTATGGTTTTGTAGATTTCGACGGCTTCCAAAAGATCCGCCTTGCGCACGCGCTCCTGGGAGGTGTGGGCCAAATGAATCGCGCCAGGGCCAATCAGGAAAGGCTTTCCCCAAGTTTCGCCGAAGGCGGGGATATCGGTGGTGAAAGAAACGATGGTGGTTTGGAAGCCCGTTGTATCGAAAGCAGGCAAGCCGAGGCGGAGCGCGGGAAGGCAGAGGATTTCGCGGGCTTGGGCGAGGCCCGAGACGGCGTGCTCAAACTGTTTGCGGGTGGAATGGCCGGAGTCCACCAGGCGGACAAAAATTTCGGCCGAAGCTTGGTCGGGAATCACATTGGGCGCACGGCCGCCTTGAATGGTGCCGATATTGAGCGTGCTTTGGCCCAACAGGGGATCGCGGGGAAGCTGGATGCGGCGAATGCGGTCCAAGGCGTCCAGCAATTTTTCGATCGCCGATTCGCCCAATTCCGGGTAGGCGGAGTGGGCCATTTTGCCGCAGGCGGAGATCTCATAACGAAGGGCGCCCTTGGAGCCCAAGGCGAGCATGTTTTCGGTGGGCTCGCCATTGACGAGGTAACGGCTGCCCCGGCCCTGCTGGGAGGCGCGATAGGCTCCAGCGCTGTTGCGCTCCTCGCCCACGACGAACAGGAGCGCGAGGCCGCGCAAGCCTTCCTCGAGGAGGCTTTCCACGGCGCCGATCATGGCCGCGGCAATGCCCTTGGCGTCGCAGGCGCCGCGGCCCCAGATCCATTCGCCATCGTCGCGCGAGGGCCAAAAGGGAGGCACGGTGTCGATGTGAGTGGAGAAGGTGACTACGGGCGGGCCCCAAGAGGCCAAAACATTGAAGCGGCGATGCTCGACCTCCATGCGCTCGACGCGGCCGCCAGCGTCCGGGGCAAGACGCGAGAGATAGTCGAGCAGATACAGACCCACGGCTTCCTCGTTCGGGGTGACCGAGTCGATATCGACGAGCGCGCGCGTCAACTCAAAAACGTTCATAAAAATGCGAGTAGAGGCGCGGCCAGGAAACGGCCTGGGAAGGCTTCCCGATAGCGCTCCATTCGGACCCCCAACCAGAGCCGCGCAAACGAAGCCATGCGGCTGGGAGCGAGGATCGAATGACAGTGGATAGGCGTTAACCTTTTCCACCAACCGGAACGCGTTCAACTCCGCGACCCGATTTCGGCGAGGCCGCCCCTTTCACCGTTCCGCGCACAACGCCCTGAACTGTGCGCGGATTGGCGCTCCGAGTTTGACGGAACCGCGCGCCAGGCTACTGATGGCCCTCGCTCCTCTACCAGAACTCATAGTCAGGATAGCATGGGCGGATCGGCGGATTCCTGGGCTTGGTCCGAGCGGAGATAGCCACGCCAGACGATTTCGCGGGCCTGTGTGAGGCGACGATCGAGCTGGAGGCGGCGGAGGACGGCGGGTTTTGAAAAAACGAACC
>Ga0070738_10002855_pt1 | contig 24679 bp, 20 predicted proteins | sample Coa_R2_2_FD_66446 | JGI IMG/M metagenome (GOLD analysis project Ga0070738, IMG submission 66446) | Surface soil microbial communities from Centralia Pennsylvania, which are recovering from an underground coalmine fire - Coalmine... | ecosystem: Environmental > Terrestrial > Soil > Unclassified ... | reverse complement strand
AGTGCCGGCCGCCCGCAGCTGGCAGACCTTCGCCGAGGTGGTCATCAACGCGCTGCTGAACCTGGCCGAAGGCGCCGTGGGGCGGACTCGCGCGCGCGAGATCTTTCCCTTGATGGCCACGCTGTTCGTGTTCATCCTGTCCGCCAACTGGCTGGGCCTGCTGCCCTTAGGCGGCATCTTCCTCGTCCGCGGCGACGAGCATGTCGACCTCTTCCGCTCGGTGAACGCCGACTGGAGCAACACCCTGGCGCTGGCGCTCGTCACCTTCGTGGTGACGGAGTTCTGGGGGCTGCGCCATCGGGCTGGCGAGCACCTGATGCACTTCGTGAAGCCGATCGGCGTGGGCCAGATCGAGCTGGTCAGCGAGTTCGTGCGAATCCTGTCCCTGTCTGTCCGGTTGTTCGGCAACCTGTTCGCCGGCGAGGTGCTGGTCACGGTCATGACCGGCCTCACCAAGCTGGTTATCCCATCCGTCTTCCTGGTCCTGGAAACGCTGTTCGGCTTCATCCAGGCCGTTGTCTTCACCGTGCTGTGTTTGGCGTACTTCACCCTCAACACCACATCCCACCACGTCGAGCACGATGAGGAAGAAAACCCGGTGCACGCCACCGCGGCGTAACCGTTCCCCTTGGCCTGTCAGAGGGACTGAGGGGGCTGACCCTAGGAATTGGGGGGCCTTCCCGCCTCGCAAATAAAAGAACAAGGAGCTTAGGTTGAACCCAGACGCAATTCACGCTTTCGCCCGGCTGGCGGCCGGACTCGCCATCGGCATCGGGGCCATCGGGCCTGGCATCGGCATCGGCCTGGTGGGCCGGGGCGCCATGGAGTCGATCGGCCGCAACCCCGAGGCGGCAGGCAGCATTCAGACCAACATGATTCTCGGTATGGCGCTGGCCGAGGCCGTAGCGATCTACGCCCTCATCATCGCCTTTGTCCTGGCATTTGCTGGCTAAACTCAACGCGACCTGGGGCGGGTGTTTCACCCGCCCCATCAGCGTGACAAGAGGAGTGGAATGGGCGCACTACTAGGCATTGATGGGCCGCGGCTCATCTTCCAGATCGTCAACTTCCTTATCCTCCTGTTCCTGCTGCAGCGTCTGCTGTTCAAGCCCATCCTGCGGCTCATGGACCAGCGGGCCACCAAGATCCGCGAGAGCATCGACGAAGCCCACCGCATGCAGCAGCTCGCCGACGAGATCCGCGAGATGAACGAGAAAGTGCGGGAAGACGCCAAGCGCGATGCCAACGAGATCCTCGAGGGCGCGCGGCGCATGGCGGAGCAGTACGAGGCCAGCGAGCGGGAGCGCGCCCGCAAGGAGGCCGACCTCTTCCTGGAGCGCCAGCGCGAGGAGATTCAGCTCGAGCGCGATCGCGCCATCGCCGAGGTGCGCCGCATCGTGGTGGACCTGGCTATCGACGCCGCTGGCAAGGTGGTCGAGCAGAAGCTCAACCGCGAGGACCACGTCAAGCTGGTGGAGGACTTCCTGGCCCAGACGCAGGCAGCGGGGGATGGCCGCGTTTAGATGTTGAGGGGCACTTCCGCCCGGCGTTACGCCGAGAGCGTGTTCGCCATCGCCAAGGACCAGAATAGCTTCGACCGCTGGCTCGAGGACCTGTCCACCGTGCACAACGTGTTCGCCAATCCGGAGATGGCGCGCCTGCTGGCGGACCCGAAGCCGAGCGTCGCGGACAAGGAAGCGGTGATCGAGAAGGTGCTGGCCGGCAAAGTGGACAAGCTGGCGCTGAACACCGCCCTGCTGCTGGTCCGGCGTGAGCAGGCCAGTACGGCCGGCGACCTCGAGCGCGATTTCCGCGAGATGGTCAACAACTACCGAAACGTCGCGGTGGCGGAAGTGACCGTTGCCGTCGATCTCGATCCAGGCCAGCAGCAGATGGTGAAGGAGCGGCTGGAGCGGCTCACGGCCAAGACCATCGAGCTCAAGACCAAAGTGGACAAGTCGATTTTGGGCGGCTTCGTGGCCCGAGTTGGCGACGTGCTCATCGACGCCAGCCTGGCGACGAAGCTGCAGAACATGCGTCAGGAATTGCTGACGAGGACCACATGAGCATCTGTCACCCTGAGCGTCGAGCGAAGGGTCCCCTGGTGGAAGTGGGGATGCTTCGCTCGACGCTCAGCATGACCCCTGAGATAAGGAGAACAGTTTGGCCCAGGTAAGCGCAGAGGAAATCTCCTCCATCATTCGCCAGCAGATCGAGCACTTCGACGAGAAGCCGAGTGCAGTCAGCGTCGGCACGGTCATCCAGGTGGGCGACGGCGTCGCTCGCGTGTATGGCCTGAGCGACGTCATGTACAACGAGCTGGTCGAGTTCCCTAACGGCACCATGGCCATGGCGCTCAACCTGGAAGAGGAGAGCGTCGGCTGCGTCCTGCTGGGCGACGAGACCGGCATCGACGAGGGCGACGAGGTGCGCAGCACCGGCCGCATCGTCGAGGTGCCGGTGGGCGAGGCCATGCTCGGCCGTGTCGTGAACGCGTTGGGCCAGCCGATCGACGGCAAGGGCCCCATCGCCACGACCAAGACGCGACCTATCGAGCGCGTGGCCCCGTCCGTCGTCTACCGCAAGTCGGTGAACACCCCGGTGCAGACGGGCATCAAGGCCATCGACGCCATGATCCCGATTGGCCGCGGCCAGCGCGAGCTGATCATCGGCGACCGGCAGACCGGCAAGACGGCCATCGCCATCGACACCATCATCAATCAGAAGGGCCAGGACCTCATCTGCATCTACGTGGCAATCGGGCAGAAGAACGCCAAGATCGCCCAGATCATCGCCACGCTCGAGGAATACGGCGCGATGGACCACACCATCATCGTGTCCGCGCCTGCCTCGGACCCCGCCTCGCTGCAGTACATCGCGCCCTATTCCGGCTGCGCCATCGGCGAGGAGTTCATGGACAGCGGCAAAGAGGCGCTGATCATCTACGACGACCTGAGCAAGCACGCGTGGGCCTACCGGCAGATCTCGCTGCTGCTGCGCCGCCCGCCGGGACGTGAGGCTTTCCCCGGCGACGTCTTCTACCTCCACTCGCGCCTTCTGGAGCGCGCCGCCAAGATGGCCGACGAGTACGGTGGCGGCTCGCTCACCGCGCTGCCCATTATCGAGACGCTGCTGGGCGACGTGGCGGCCTACATCCCGACCAACGTCATCTCCATCACCGATGGCCAGATTTACCTCGAGTCCGACCTGTTCAATGCCGGCCAGCGCCCCGCCCTGAACGTCGGCATCTCGGTGTCCCGCGTGGGCTCGGCGGCGCAGACCAAGGCCATGAAGACGGTCGCCGGCCGCCTCAAGCTGGACCTGTCGCAGTATCGCGAGCTGGCCGCGTTCGCGCAGTTCGGCTCTGACCTGGACCGCAACACGCAGCAGCAGCTGGATCGCGGGCGGCGCATGACCGAAATCCTCAAGCAGGGCCAATACGTGCCGCTGTCGCTCGAGAAGGAAGTCACCATCATCTTCGCCGGCATCAACGGCTACCTGGACGACGTGCCGGTGGAGAAGGTGCAGGCCTTCGAGCAGGCCTTCCATCGTTACATGGAAGCGAGCCATCCCGAGATCGGCAAGCACATCGCCACCGAGAAAGCGCTCAGCCCCGAGACCGAGCAGCAGCTCCGCGCAGCCATCGAAGAGTTCAAGAGGACGCAGACCTTCTAGATGCCCTCACTCCGCGACATTCGGCGGCGCATCCGGGGCGTCCGGAACGTGTCGCAGATTACCAAGGCCATGGAGACGGTGGCCGCCTCGCGCCTGCGCCGAGCGCAGGAGCGGGTGATGGCCAGCCGGCCCTACGTGGAGGCCCTGGAGGACATCCTGGCCGACCTGGCCGGAGTGACGGCGGAGGGCGACGTGCCGCCGCTGCTGGCCGTCCGTCAGGTGGAGCGCGTCGCCCTGGTCATGCTGAGCCCGAACCGCGGCCTGGCCGGTCCGCTGCCCGGCAACCTGAATCGCCGCGCGGCGCTGTTCATCGCCAACGAGGCCGGCGTGCCGGTGGACCTGGTGGTCGTGGGCAAGAAGGGGCGCGATTTCATGTCACGCCGCGGCCAGAACCTCATCGCCGAGTTCACGGACATCTCCGACCGGCCGGTCATGGCCGACGTGCTGCCGATAGCCCAGATCGTGATCAACGGCTATGCCAACGGCGACTTCGACCGCGTCGTGCTCATCTACACGCGCTTCCTGTCGATGGTCGGCCAGCAGCCGGAGCTGAAGCAGCTGCTGCCAGTGGAGCCGCCAAGCGGCGAGCGCACCAATCCCGCCGACTTCATCTACGAGCCGAGCCCGGGCGCAGTGTTGAATGAGCTCCTGCCGCGCTACGTCGAGACGCTGATCTACCAGGCGCAGCTGGAGTCACAGGCCAGCTTCTACGCGGCCCAGATGGTGGCCATGCGCAACGCCACCGACAATGCCAAGGAAGTCATTGGCGACCTCACGCTGACCTACAACAAGGTCCGCCAGGCCGTCATCACCAAGGAAGTTGCCGAGATCGCCTCAGGCGCCGAAGCCATGGCGAAAGGCTAGGAGGAACCAGGAATGCCCGGACAGGGGACAGTCGTACAGGTTATCGGCGCGGTGGTGGACGTGGAGTTCCCGCCGGATGCGCTGCCCGAGATTTACAACGCGGTAATCATCCACGCCGATCCCAAGGTGTCGGCCGAAGGCGCCAGCTCCAACGGGCATGGCAGCGAGGGCGAGGCCATCACGCTGGAGGTGCAGCAGCAGCTCGGCAACAATTGGGTGCGCTGCGTGGCCATGTCGCCCACGGACGGCGTGCGCCGCGGCTCGGCCGCCCTGGACACCGGCAAGCCGATCGCCGTGCCCGTCGGCAAGGCTACCCTCGGCCGCATCTTCAACGTGCTAGGCCAGCCCATCGACGAGAAGGGTCCGGTCCAGACCGACACGACCTACCCGATCCACCGGCCTGCGCCTTCCCTGGAGGACCAGGAAACCCAGCCGCGGCTGTTCGAGACCGGCATCAAGGTCATCGACCTCATCGCGCCCATCCTGCGCGGCGGCAAGGTCGGCGCGTTCGGCGGCGCCGGCGTGGGCAAGACGGTCATCATCCAGGAGCTCATCCGCAATATCGCCGCGGAGCATGGCGGCTTCTCCGTGTTTGCCGGCGTGGGCGAGCGCACCCGCGAGGGCAACGACCTCTATCACGAAATGATGGAGTCCGGCGTTATTGACCGCACCGCCATGGTGTTCGGGCAGATGAACGAGCCGCCCGGCGCGCGCCTGCGCATCGGCCTCACCGGCGTGACCATGGCTGAGTACTTCCGCGACGAGGAAGGGCAGGACGTCCTGCTGTTCATCGACAACATCTTCCGCTTTGTCCAGGCTGGCTCGGAAGTGTCGGCGCTGCTGGGCCGCATGCCCTCGGCCGTAGGCTACCAGCCGACGTTGGCGGCGGAGATGGGTGCCCTGCAGGAGCGGATCACATCCACCAAGAAGGGCTCGATCACCTCGATGCAGGCGGTCTATATTCCGGCGGACGACTACTCCGACCCGGCTCCGGTGGCGGCCTTCACCCACCTCGATTCGACCATTGCGCTCGAACGTGCGCTCACCGACCAGGGCCTCTACCCGGCGGTGGACCCGCTGGCTTCGACGTCCACGATCCTGGACCCGCGCGTCGTGGGCGAGGAGCACTACAACGTGGCCCGCGGTGTGCAGCGCGTGCTGCAGGAGTACAAGAACCTGCAGGACATCATCGCCATCCTGGGCGTCGAAGAGTTGAGCGAGGACCAAAAGCTGACGGTGGCTCGCGCCCGCAAGATCCAGCGCTTCCTGACGCAGCCGTTCCACGTGGCTGAGCAGTTCACCGGCCTGGGCGGCAAGTTCGTGCCGGTGAAGGAGACCGTTCGCGGCTTCCGCGAGATCCTCGACGGCAAGCACGACGACCTGAACGAGCAGGACTTCTACATGGTGGGAGTGATCGAAGAAGCCCGCCAGAAACACGAGCAGGCCCTGCAGGCAGCGGCCTAATGGCCATGGGTGGGGCCTCGGCACTCAGCACTCAGCAGTCAGTACTTCGTCTATGCCACTGACCGTCGAGATCGTCACGGCCGAGCGCAGTGTGCTCGAGGAGAGCGCCGACATGGTCGTCGCTCCCGGCGCCGAGGGCGTACTCGGCATTCTGCCGCGGCACGCCCCGATGATCGCCCTCCTGAAGGCTGGTGAGCTGCGCCTGAAGCACGGCAGCGAGGAGACGGCGGTGGCCGTGACCGGCGGGGTCATGCAGGTGCAGCCCACCCGGGTCATCGTGCTGGCCGACGCCGCCGAGCGCGCCGAAGAGATCGACGAGGCCCGCGCCCGCGAAGCCATGGAGCGCGCCCGGCAGCGCATGGCCGAAGCGCGTGACAAGAGCGACCAACTGGCCCTGACCGCGGCCATCGAACGAGCGAACGTTCGCTTGCGTGTGGTCCAGCGCCGCCGCCGCACCCCCGAAGCCCCACCGAGAGAGTAACCGTGCTCGGCCCGGCATGAGCAGCATCCACGTCGAAGGCGGCGCCCGCCTCACCGGCGATGTCGTCATCAGCGGCTCCAAGAACGCTGCCTTGCCGATCATGGCCGCGGCCCTCCTCACCGACGAGCCCCTCATCCTGGAGAACGTGCCCGATATCGAGGACGTCCGCACGATGTCCGAGGTTCTCCGCGGCCTGGGAGCCATCGTGGAGGTGGATAACAACTTCCAGCCGCCGCGCATGCTCATCCAGGCTGCGGAGATCGCCAGCCCGGAAGCCCCCGCGGAGCACGTTCGCAAGCTCCGCGCATCGTTCACCGTAATGGGCCCGCTTCTGGCCAGGGTCGGCGAGGCGCATTCACGCGAGCCCGGTGGCGACGTGCTCGGCTACCGGCCCATCGATATGCACATCAAGGGCTTCCAGGCGCTCGGTGCGGAGATATCCCAGGACGGCGACACCTACTCCTGCCGGGGAAAGCTCAGGGGTACCAAGATCTTCCTCGACTATCCGAGTGTCACCGGCACGGAGAACGTGGTCATGGCGGCCGTGCTGGCCGAAGGCCACACGACCATCAAGAACGCCGCACCGGAGCCGGAGGTCATCGACCTGATCGATTGCCTCAACGCCATGGGCAGCAAGATTCAGCGCGTCGGCGTCAACCAACTGGAGATCGAGGGCGTGCCACGCCTCCACGGCTGCCGCTATCGCGTCATCCCGGACCGCATCGAGGCCGGCACGCTGGCCATCGCGGCCGCGGCCACCCATGGCGACGTGGTGCTGGAGCGGGTAGTGTGCGACCACCTCGAAGCCGTGTGCGAGAAGATGATGGAAATCGGCATCGAGGTCACCCAACGCTGGGACAGCCTGCTGGTGCGGGCGACGGGCCGCTGTTCACCGACTGTGCTGACGACATTTCCCTATCCGGGCTTCCCAACCGACCTGCAGGCGCCCTTCGGCGCACTGCTCACGCAGGCAGAGGGCGAGAGCCTCATCCACGAGATCCTCTACAACGACCGGCTGCTGTACCTCAACGAGATGTCCAAGATGGGCGCGCACTGCAAGATCGAGGGCCAGTTCGCCACCGTGTACGGTCCGTCCCACCTTCACGGCGCCACCGTCCAGGCGCTCGACATCCGCTCGGGGGCGGCGCTGATCATCGCCGGGCTGGTTGCGTCGGGCCACACCGTCATCGACGACCGGGAGCACATCGAGCGGGGCTACGCCGATGTGGTCGCCAAGCTGTCACAATTAGGCGCGACCATCTCCGATTCTTAGGGTCCTTTACAGAGCGCATTGTTCGAGAAGCAGATAGGTATTGACCTGGGCACGGCCAACGTGCTGGTCTACATGAAAGGCAAGGGCATCGTCCTCAACGAGCCCTCCGTAGTGGCCATCTCGGCCACGGAGAACCGCATCGTCGCCGTCGGCAACGAAGCTCGGATGATGCTCGGCCGCACGCCCGGGACGATTAACGTGATGCGCCCCATGCGCGACGGCGTGATTGCCGATTACGTCATCACCGAAGCGATGCTGCGCTACTTCATCGGGAAGGTCTGCGGTCGGTTCCGGCTGGTCAAGCCGGAGGTCATGATCTGCATTCCCTCGGGCGTCACCAACGTGGAAGGCCGCGCCGTGCACGATGCGGCCATCGCCGCGGGCGCTCGGGCTGCGTACCTCATCCCTGAGCCGCTGGCAGCCGCGCTCGGCGCCAACGTGCCGATCTCGGCCGCCAGCGGGAACCTGGTGATTGACATCGGCGGCGGCACCACTGAAGTCGCCGTCATCTCGCTCAACGGCATCGTCACCGCGCACTCCGTCCGTGTCGGCGGCAACCGCTTCGACGACGTGATCTCGGCCTACATCAAGCGCCGCTACAACCTTATGGTCGGCGAGCGCACGGCCGAGGAGATCAAGATCACCATCGGCAGCGCCACCCGCCTCGAGGACGAGCTGGAGATGGAAGTTCGCGGGCGCGATCAGCTGCTTGGGCTGCCGCGCACCGTGACCGTCCGCACCAACGAGATCGTCGACGCCATCGCCGACCCGATTTCGGCGGTCACCGAGGCCGTCAAGACGGTGCTGGAACAGACGCCGCCGGAGCTCTCGTCCGACGTAATGGACAAGGGCATGGTCATGACGGGCGGCGGCTCGCTGCTGCGCAACATCGACAAGCTGCTCACGTCCGTGACGGGCGTGCCCTGCCACGTGGCCGAGCACCCGCTCAACTGCGTGGCCATCGGCACCGGCCGGGCGATGGAGAACTTCGAGATCATGCGCGATAGCCTGCTGGGGATGTAGCCGCACTTCTCGCCTCCGCGTTGGCTGGGTCGAGGTCGAGGACGGCTTCGTACTGCTGTCGGGCCTGGCCGGTGTCCCCGGCGCTCAGGTAGGCTCGGGCCAGGCCCAGCCGGAACTGCTCCTGGTTTGGGATCGCCCGCACCGCCGCCTGGAGCTGGGCCAAGCCCTCTTCGAGGTTGCCGGCGTCCATGTTGAGCTGGCCCAGGTCGTAGTCGCCGAGAGGGTCCGCCGCCGCGACGATCCGGTACTCGCGCTGCGCGAGGGGGATGAGGCTCAGGTTGGCCCCGAGCGCCTCATAGGCGCGGCCGAGTCTATCGCTGCGGCGGTGCGTCCTCCGGGCGACTGATTCCGACTGGCGGCGCAGAGCGCTGGCTTCATCGGACCGACCGAGCCTGTCGAGGAGATCGGCCAGGCCGCGGTAAAGGGAGTCGTCGTCCGGATCGGCAGCTACGGCCGCACGAAGCTGCTCCAGCGCAGGGGCGGGCTCGTCGTCGGCCCAGTAGGCGCTGAGGCCGAGCAGAAGGTGCGCTTCGGCCAGGGTGGCGCGGTCGTCTTGGGGTACAGGTATGGCCGGAAAGCTTTCGGCGCCTGGGCCCGGCGCGGGTTGGGCGGAGGACCAGGTGGACCGCCCGGCGCTGTTCGGCCGTGCTTGTGCCTGCAGACAGGCCCGAAGCTGTCGTTCGGCCGCCGACCAGCGGCCTTCCCGGAGGTATGCCTCGGCCAGCCGGAGGCGGCCGGCGGGGTAGGCCGGGTCCACTGTCGTAGCCAGCTCGAGCTGGTGCGTGTCCGTGCTCCGGGCCAGCAGGGGCGCCGCGCTCGCCAGGCGCCATTGGGTGACGGCGGCGGACTCGTCGCCTGACGCATCGAGGAGTTGGGCGAGCTCGAGGTGGACCAGCGGGCCGGGGGCGCCATCGGTAATTGCCGCTCGCAAAGCGCCGATGGACGAGTCCACCAGGCCCAGCCCGCGCTCGGCCACCCAGTTGCGCGGCTGCAGTCGCAGCGCCTGGTTGAAGGCGGCGCGCGCAAGGTCCGCCTGTCCTTTGAGGCGGGCCGTCGAGCCGGCATCGACCGTCGCGATCGGCGCCAGCCAGTGCATCGCCAGGAGCACGCCGCCGCACACCCACATCGCGCCGGCCGTGAGCTGCCGGGCAGTGAGACGCAGCGCCCCCGGCTGCGAGCAGGCCAGCAGCAGGCCCAGGGGCACGAACATGAGGAAGTACGTCCGCGGATCGCCCGCGAAGTACGAGTCGACCTGGGCATGCAGCAGCATCGCCAGTGTGGATACCGCGGCTCCAATCGCCAGCGGCTGTGCTGAGCGACGCCTGGCGAGCCGAACGATGGATGTTGCCGCCGCCAGGGTGAGGGCAATGATGCCCGCGCAGCCCAGGGGTCCGGCGTCGAGATACGTCTGGAGGAAGAGGTTGTGGGCATGGGGGTGGATGTTCTCGTAGGCGGGCAGGATATAGAGGGGATACACCCGCTGGAACATCCCTAGCCCGATGCCGGTGAGCGGCATGTCGGCGATCATCAGCAGCGAGCTCTGCCAGATGGCCAGCCGCTCGGCGCTGCTGCCGCCCGTGGGCAGCCAGCTCGCCGTTACTGGCAGCGTGAGCGCCCCGCTGGCCACGATGGCCAGAGCAGCCAGCCCCGGAAGGAGAGCGGCCCAGCGCCAGCGGCTCCGGGTGAGGTATATGACGACGGCGGATGGGAGCCCCAGGCTGAGGATGCCCGCCCGCGATTCGGTGACCAGCAGCTCGAAGATCAGTGCCGCGCTGACCACGCCTGCGAGCACGCGGCCGCGGGCGCCGCCGCAGGCCAGCGCCGCTGCAAGCGGGATGACGAGCACGAGGAGCGCGGCCAGCCCGTTCTGGCTGAAGGCCAGCTCGCTGAAGCGCGGCACGTACGCGAACAACGCGTAGGCTGGCCGGTTGAGCGCGTCCAGCTTCCAGGAATTGCGATCCACCAGGACGTTGCCCGCGACCGAGGCTGCAAGCCCGAGCACGAGCATGCCCCAGCACAGACGCACCCGCCATTCAGCGCCGAGCCGCGGGATGCCAAGGACCACGACGACCGCTAGCCCAATGACCGCCAGCTTCTGCAGGCTGACGGCAATGTCCGTCGACGGGACCAGGCCTATTGAGGCGCCCGCCAGCAGCAATGCGCAGCCAATGCCCTGAAAGGTCAAGGCTGCGTAGGGGCCCCGAGCCTCGGACCTGCCATGGGGGCGCTGTGCCGGTGAATTCGACAGGATGGGATCGCCGCCTGTTGCCGACGGGCTCTCGAGAACGTGACCATCGGCGCCCTGTTCGGGTCTGTTCGGCGGGGCTAGAGGGCGTGGGCCACCTGTTGCCGGCGGGCTCTGGAGGACGGGAGAGACGGTCAGAGGCCGTAAACCGCCGCCGCGGCGGAGCCGTAGAAGGGTGCATCCTCCGCCACGACCGCCGAGCGAGCGTGACCTAGAGCGCGTGCTTGCGGCAAGAGTGGGTAGTCGCTGCCGAACATCGCGCGCTCGGGACCGGCCGCGCCGATGACGCGCTCGTAGACGCGCGAGTCGTACAGGAACTCCGTCGCCGCCGAATCGAAGTACAGGTTCGGCAGCGACGGTCCGAGCTCCGGCATCAGGTAGTAGAAGGGCAGCCCGCCGCCCCAATGGGCCGCGACAAGCTTGAGCTCCGGGTGCGCCAGGGCGAAACGGTAAATCTTCTCCGGCGTGTTCGCGCCCTTCCCGGGATACTGGTGGCCCACCGGCTCGCTGCTGTGCAGCATGAGCACGCCAGCAGCCTCGACCAGCACCTCGACCAGCGGCCCCCAGCAATCATCTTCGGCCAGCTCCACCCCCTGCGCATCCACGTTCATCTCGCCGAGGCCGGCGAAGCCAGCGTCCAGGCAGCGGCGCAGCTCGTCGACGGCCCGCTGCCCGGCACGGGGCTGGACCGTACAGAGGAACCGCAGCCGCTCGTCGCCCGCGAGTGTTCGGAAGTGGCCGTTGTGCTGTTCACATAACGTCTGATCGCGCCACGGGAACGCCGCCACCACGCTGCGGTCCACTCCCGCCTCGTCCATGCTGCGCAGCAGATCCTCGGCGGACGCGATCCGCGCCTTCGGCGCCGCATAGAGCTGCCGGAACCAGGCATCGCGCTCCAGATACGACTCTCGATCGGTGACAACCCGTGGCGGGAAGAGGTGCACGTGGGCGTCGACGATCACCGGTTCAGTATGGTGCACCCGTGCGCTTGTCGCGACAACCGCGAGCGGCGTATGCTATGGGCACATCGAGTAAGGAGACGACTATGGCCATTGCGACCCCGCCCGACGCCCGCCTGCAGGCGTTCTATGAGCGCGTTGACAAGGAGTGCTTCCACCCTCTGTGGCTGGCGGAGAACCTCGACGCGCCGAGCGGTTCCGTTCGCCCCTGGCTGTGGCCCTGGAAGACCCTGCGGTCCAGCATGATGGAAGCCTGCGAGGTGATGCCACTCGGCGGTGACGAAGGCGCGGAGCGGCGGGTGCTCTCGATGCGCAACCCCAGCCTGCGCGGCCCCGGCCCGATGCGGACGCTCACTGCGGCCTGCCAGCTGGTGAAACCAGGCGAGGAGGCGCCGAGCCACCGCCATACGATGGCGGCGCTGCGGTTCATCATCGAGGGCGACGGCGGCTACACCATCGTCGACGGCGAGCCGCTGAGCATGGAGCCGGGCGACTTCATCCTCACGCCGTCCTGGACCTGGCACGGCCACATGCACGAGGGCACCGAGTTCATGCTGTGGCTCGACGTGCTGGACGTGCCGCTGGTCCGGACGCTGGACCTGCAGTTCTACCAGGAGTACTCCGAGCCGCGCAGCCTCCAGAAGCCCGAGAAGCCCCGCGACGACAATCTTCGGCGCTATGGCACCGGCTCGGTGCTGCCGACGTGGATGGAGCGCAAACCCAAGCCGTACTCTCCGCTCTTCAGCTACAAGTTCGGCGCTACGCGGGAGGCGCTCTATCGCCTCACCGACGGCGACCCCAGCCCCTACGAGGGCTATGCGGTCACGTACGTCAATCCCTTCACCGGCGGGCCGGTGATGCCGACCATCGGTGCGTCGATGCACCTCCTGACGGCCGGGCAGCGGACGAAAGCGCGCCGAGATACGGCCAACCGGCTGTTCCACGTGGCCCAGGGCAGCGGCTACAGCATCCTCGACGGCCAGCGCTTCGAGTGGAACAAGAACGACACCTTCTGCGTTCCGTCATGGGTCTGGGAGGAGCACGCCGCCGGCTCCGAGGATGCCATCCTGTTCGAGGCGAACGACCTGCCGGTGCTCGAGTCCCTGGCGCTGTACTACAACGTCACGCTCGACGAGAACGACGGCCATCAGCAGGTGGCCGGGACGTTCACGCCCGCCGCGGCTTAGGCAGCCAGCCGGAGCGCGATCTCCTGTCGCCAGCTCTGAGTGAGCTCCGGCAGCGAGATCATGCTCCGAAAGGCGTCCTCGGTGCCGATCCCGAGGAGCCGGGCCTGGTGGACGGCTAGGACGCTGATGCCCGCCGGGTGGCGCTCGACGACCTGGATGGGCCCGGCCGTGGGCACGCGGCCGGGCTTCAGGACGCGCAGGTACCAGCCGGTCCGGCCCTTCCGCACCAGGACCTTCGGAAGGGTGTTCCGCTGCCGGTAGGTGGCCAGCTTGAAGCACGGCTGACGAGGCTGGCTGACCTGCAGGAGCGCCTCGCCCCAGGCCCAGACGTCGCCGATGCACACCTGGTCCTCAAGCGCGCCCTCAGTCGTTAGGTTCTCGCCGAACGACGCCGGCCCGAGGTCCTCGCCCAGCTCGGAAGACCATTCACAGATGTGCTCGATCGGGTAGGCGTAGACCGCCTTATCCGGCCCGCCATGCACGGATAGGTCCGCCTGGCGGTCGCCCTCCAGGTTGAGCTCGCTCAGCAGCAGCGACTCGCGTTCCACCGGACGCTTGCTAATCGCGCTGGTCACCGGCCGCCCACGATAGCTGCCGATCACTCCTGGCTGCCCCACATTCACCGAAACGACGCTGACTTGCTGCACTCTCGGTAAGCGTAGCCGTTGGCGCTGCAGGCTTTACGAGGCGCGGCCGGCCATGGCTGGTTCGGCGGGGGCTTGTGGCGGTTGGACGAGCGAGCGGCTGGGCTCGGCGGCGTGGAGGCCGCGGCTGCGGGAGAGGGGCAGGACCATCGCCGCCAGCAGGGCGGCGGCCATGCCGACGGCCAGCGGTGGGCCCCACGCTTGGGCCGCGAGACCGACGGGCAGGGAGCCCAGCCGCCACATGCCCCAGGTGCAGGCCATGAACAGCGCCATCACCCGGCCGCGGACGTGCTCGTCGGCCGTCTCCTGGATCATCGTGTTGGCCAGCGTGTTCGAGCCGGTGGAGCAGCCGCCGACGACGAACAGCAGGCACAGCGCCACAGGAAAGCTGCGCGTGATGCAGAAGCCGATCAACGCCGCGGCCATCGTCAGCGCCAGCAGCAGGAAGGCGCGCACCATCGATAGCCGCCGAAGCGCGGCCAGCGTGAGGCCCACGGCCACGGAGCCCATCGCCGGGACCGTCAGCATCCAGCCCAGCCCCTGCGGGCCAACGGCGAATACATCCCGCGCGAAGGCAGGCATAAGCTGCGAGTAGGGGCGCGATAGGAACGTCACCACGGCGATGCTGACCAGCAGCATGCGCACGCTCGGCCGCCGCCAGGCGTAGGCCAGCCCCTCGCGCATGTCGCCCAGCCCGGACCGGCCGGAGCGCTCGATCTCCAGCGGAGCGACCCTCACCAGCAGGATGGCCACGATACTCACCAGGTCGCTGGCTACGTTGATGTTGAAGCTGCCGGGAACGCCCCAGAAGGCCAGGATCATGCCCGCCAGCGCCGGCCCCACGACGGCCGCGCCCTGCCACACGATGGAGTTCAGCGCCATGGCCGACAGGAGCACCTCCTTCGGCACCAGCCGGGGCACGAACGCCTGGCGGGCCGGGGTGCTCAGGCCGTTGATGGTCGCCGTGACCACCGAATAGATGTAGACGTGCTCGACGCGGATGTTGCCGCTGACAACCAGCCACGCCAGCAGCGCGTCCGGCACCACCTGCACGATATACGACGCCACCATCAGCCGGTAGCGGTCGATGCGGTCGGCGATGGCGCCGCCGACCAACGCGAACAGCAGGATCGGCCCTGCCTGGAATGCGGCGTTGAAGCCCAGCGAGGCCGGCGAGTTGGTGATTTGCAGCACCAGCCAGCCGGTGGCCACCTGCATCATCCAGGTGCCGATGTTGGTCGTCACCTGGCTGATCCAGTACCAGGTGTAGTTTGGATAATGAAAGGCGGCGAGGCCGGTGGATCGCGGCTCCGCCTGTTCTGCGGTCAAGTTCGAGGGCTCGGTCCAAACCATACCTTAACCCTCACGTTAGGAGCACAGTCGGTGGGAATTGAAGTGGTCGGCATCCAGCACTGCAACGTGCGGCTGGAGACGCGCGAGCAGGCCGAGGACTTCTACGGCCGGGTGCTCGGGCTGCAGCGCGACCCCAGCATGCCCTGGAGCGACGAGCGCAAGCTCATCTGGTGGAACCTCGGCCAGAACGGCCAGCTGCACACGCCCATTGGCGAGCGCGTGAATACGACGCCATCGGGCCGGCCCATCGGACCGCATTTCGCGCTGGCCGTCAAGGACATTGAAGCCGCCAAGCAGACGCTCGAGGCCGAAGGCATTCCCTACGACGAGCAGGTGCTGCCCGGCCGCAGCCTCCAGCTGTTCGTCAACGATCCAGCCGGCAACTTGGTGGAGCTGTTCCAGGCTGAATAGCCCGCGCGGTAGTCTCGATTTCATGAGCTACCGCCCGCCGAAAGCCGTCAACGAGCCCGTCCTGTCGTATGCGCCGGGAACGCCTGAGCGTGCGGCTCTGCGCGAGAAGCTGGCTTCGATGGCGGGCCAGCGGATGGAGATCGCCTCCATCGTGGGCGGCAAGGATCTGCGGACTGGCGCCCTGGCCCAGGCGGTGATGCCCCACTGCCACAGCCACGTGCTGGCGGACGTGCACATGGGCGGCGCGGAGGAGACGCGCCAGGCTATCCAGGCGGCGAAATGGACCTGGGAATCCTGGTCGCGGGCCAGCTGCGAGGAGCGCGCGGCAATCTTCCTGCGGGCCGCCGAGCTGCTGTCCGGCCCATGGCGCAGCACCATCAACGCCGCCACCATGCTGAACCAATCCAAGACGGCGCATCAGGCGGAGATCGACTCGGCCTGTGAGCTGGCCGATTTCTGGCGCTTCAACGTCGAGTACGCGGCGCGCCTCTACGACGAGCAGCCCGAGTCCTCGCCTGGCGTCTGGAACCGCATGGAGTACCGGCCGCTGGAGGGCTTCGTCTTCGCCGTCACGCCCTTCAACTTCACCTCCATCGCCGGCAACCTGCCGACGGCTCCCGCGCTTATGGGAAACACCGTCATCTGGAAGCCCGCCTCAACGGCCATGTATTCGGCGTACTGGATCATGCGACTCCTCTCCGCCGCGGGTCTGCCAGACGGGGTAATCAATCTCGTCTTCGGCCGGGCGTCCGAGATTGGCGATACGGCCCTGGCCAACGAGGGCCTCGCGGGCGTCCACTTCACCGGCTCGACGGAGGTGTTCCACGGCATGTGGCGAACCATCGGCGAGCGGGTGGAGAGCTACCGCAACTACCCGCGTGTGGTGGGCGAGACCGGCGGCAAGGACTTCATCCTGGCCCACGCCAGCGCCGACGTGGACGCGCTGGTGGCGGCCATCATTCGCGGCAGCTTCGAGTACCAGGGCCAGAAGTGCTCGGCCAGCTCGCGCATTTTCGTGGCCGAAGACATCTGGCCGGCCGTGCGCGAGCGACTGGTGGCCGAGACCGGCACGATCCGCATGGGCGACGTGGCCGACTTCCGCAACTTCATGGGCGCCGTCATCGACCGAAGCGCCTTCGAACGCCACCGCTCGGCCATCGAGGAGGCGCGCAATACGCCCGGCACGCACATCCTGGCCGGCGGCGGGACGGACGGCCGCGAAGGCTGGTTCGTGGAACCGACGGTGGTCGTGACGGAGGATGCCGGATCGCGGCTCCTCCGCGAAGAGCTGTTCGGGCCGATCACGACCGTGTTCGTGTTCCGCGATTTCGCCGAGACGCTCAGGCTGATCGACACCTCGACGGCGTACGGCCTTACGGGCGCCATCTTCGCCACCGATCGCGCGGCCGTCGGGCAGGCGGAGGGCGAGCTGAGGCACGCTGCCGGCAACTTCTACGTCAACGATAAGCCGACCGGTGCGGTCGTTGGCCAGCAGCCGTTCGGCGGCGCCAGAGCCTCGGGCACGAACGACAAAGCCGGCTCACTGTGGAACCTGATCCGCTGGGTGAGCCCGCGGACCATCAAGGAGACCTTCGTCCCGCCGAAGGACTACCGCTACGCGTTCTTAGACGAAGACCGTCCTTAGACGGCAGCCTCCGCGTGCAGCGCCTGGCGGCCGTGCGCGGTGGGGAAGGCGAGTGATTTGACGACGACGGGCACGACGTTCGCCGGCTGCAGCAGCTCGCCGACGTCGATGTAGTCGAGCTCGATGAGCTGCAGGCCGTCGATGGACACCAGGTCGGCGCTGACCCCGAACTCCTCCTCCAGGATGCTGCCGATGGCGCGGCCGACGTCCTCTCGGAGGGCGACCACCAGCGGAAAGCCGGCTGAAAGCGAGCGCGGCATGCCCTCGGCGATGCCGCCGGCGATGGCCTTCAGCGTCGCGTAACGCGGCTCGCCCTGCCAGGACACTGCCAGCGCCACAGGCTGCTCGCCCTCTTCGAGATCGAGCCGGCGGAATGCCTCGCGAATGCCATCGCGCACCGCTTCCAGGCTGAGCTGCGCCGGGAGCCGTGGGTGGACCACGGGAATGTTGCGGATGGGCAGCACATTCGGGTTGGAGATGTGCAGCGTGTTGCCGCTCAGCTGGAGGGTGAACTGCGAGGCGCCAATCACCGTCGCGCGAATGCCCTCGCCGATGAACAGCATCTCGGGATAGCCGCCGCTCTTCAGGCGCGCGTGCAGGTTTTCGGCGAGGTCCGCGCCGAGGTCGCCGAAGCGCTGCGTCTCGCGGCCGTAGATGTACTCGGCCACGCCGCCCGAGAAGCTCCAGCCGGCAGGCTGCTGCCCCTCGAAGCGAAGAGGCGGCGTGAGCATCAGCTCCTGGGCGAGCGGCGACAGCTCCTGCCCGCCGGCGACCTCCAGGAGGAGGCCGACCATGACCTCGCTCAGGCGCTTTCGGTCGGGCTCAGAGAGCGTCTGGCCGAGCGCGAGCTCGACGCCCGCCGCCTTCCCGATGGTGAGCGCCGCCGGTTCGATGCGGACGATGCGGCCATCCTCGTCGGTCGCGACCAGGCGCCCGCCGACGTTGACCGCGGCGGTCTGGAGGATGTCGCCGTCGTGCACCAGGCTGAACTTGCTGGTGCCGCCGCCAATGTCGATGTGCAGCAGCGTGTCGCCGCGCTGGTGCGACAGGCCGCTGGCGCCGGAGCCGTGCGCCGCCAGGATGGCCTCCAGGTTGTGCCCGGCCGAGGCGCACACGAACTTGCCGCCCTCTTTAGCGAACAGGTCGGCCACGGCGCGGGCGTTGGCCCGCTCCAGCGCCGCGCCGGTGAGGATGACCGCGCCCGTATCCACCGAGCCTGGCTCGACGTTGGCCTCGGCGTAGGCCCGGTTGATGAACTGCTCCAGCTTGTCGACGTCGATCAGGCCGTCGGCTCGATAGGGCGTGAGCAGCACGGGCGAGCGGTACAGCACCTCCCGGCTGACCACCGCGAACCGGCTCGACAGCGACTGCGCCAGCCGCTGCAACCGCAGCCGCGCAAACAGCAGGTGCGACGTGGAAGAGCCAACGTCCACGCCAACCGTGACCAGCTCGACATTATCGATCTTCCAGGCAAGCGAGGCCAGCTCCTCGAGCGGCTCCTGGTCGTCGTCCGGCCCCCCACTATGGTGGTCCGGAAAGACGATCTCCTGTATGTGGCTGTGCTCGATCCCCCCGAAATCGTGATCCACTAGGCGTTCAGCGGGCGAGCACCGGGATTTGGAACTGGTCCATGTTGGGCTTGAGGCCCTTTTTGGCGAGCTCGTCCACGAACATCTGGTGGATGCGCGGGTCCTGGTCTTCGTACTCGATCTGGCGGCCGCCGGCTTTCACGTCGACGTCCATGCCCAGGAAGGTCTTCTTCTTGTCCTCCGTGAAGGGGTAGCGCAGGCCCCCGAAGGCGACGGCCAGGTAGCGCGCCGGCTCAGTGCTGGTGTTGAAGTGCTGATGGAACAGCATGTTCGTCGGCGCGAAGACGCAGCCGTGCTTCCAATCGAAGCGCTGGATCTCGTTCTCGCCCTCGTACCAGTAGAGGCTGTAGCCCTCGCCGGAGACGGCGAACACGTGGAAGTCCGCCCCATGGCGGTGTCCCTTCTTATAGGTGCCCACCGGCATCTCGGAGACGTGGGCGTGCATGGTGCCGTCGCCCAGGACGAACATGATGTTCGAGCCGCCGGCGCCGCGCTCTTTCCACTCCTGCAGCTTGAAGGTGCCGAGGTCCGGCACGAAGTTCGTCTCCCACATATGCCGGCCGGGGCGCATGGGCAGGAACTCGCCGTCGCCCTTGAAGAACTTCTCCTCGCCCAGCCGCTCAGGGAATTTGAAGGGGTTGTTGAAGACGAAATCGTCGTTGTGGAAGGCGTTCAGCATCATCGGCAGGTTGGTGGTGGAGCAGATGCGGGCGGCCGTGGTGCCGCTGGTGTTGAAGTGCTGATATCGGCAGTTCAGGGGCAGTACGAACAGGCTCTTGGTGCCCCACTCGAAGCTGTGCTTGTTGCCGTCGTAGTCCTCGATGGTCGTGCTGCCGCGGCCGGCGAGCACGTAGACCACTTCCTCGAACAGGTGCTTCTGCGGGACGCTCTCCCCGCCGGGCGGGATGTCCAGGATGTAGGTATCCAGGAAGTCGCCGCGGCCCTTCATGAGGGTGTAGGCGCCGTTGCCGCCCATGCGCGGCCAGGGCTTGGTCTCCACCGCCAGCAGGTCGATGCCGAAGTCCTCGACGATGGGGATGCCTTCCTTCTGGATGAACTCCTGGTAGGTATCGACCAGGAAGCGTGTCTCTGCCATTGCTCTCTTACTCCGGTCTGATTAGTCCAGCACGCCCTCGCGGGCCAGCTCTTCGATGTCGGTTGCGCTCAATCCAAGTATCTCGCCCAGGACGTACGCATTGTCTTCGCCCAGCGCCGGTGCGGGCTTGCCCTGCTTTGGCGGGGTCGACCGCAGCAGGAATGGGGGCGCCGCCGCATGAATCTTGCCCTGCACCGGGTGCTCGACGGGCACCCACGTACCGCGGTGGGCCAGTTGGGCGTCCGCGAACAGGTCGGCCATGGAGTTCACGGCGTAGACGTGCACGCCGGCCTCGCGCAGAATGCGCACGGCCTCGTCCCGTTCGTGCTCGCGTGTCCACGCTTCGACGGCGGCTTCGACGCGATCCTCGTTGGATTTTCGTCCGCCGGCCCTTGCGAGCTCGGGGTCCCTGAGCAGGTCGAGTCGGTGCATGGCTAGAGCCAGCTGGTGCCACTCGGCGTCGTCGTGGACGCTGACCGCGACCCAGCGTTCGAGGCCCTTGCACGGGAAGACGCCGTGCGGCGCGGCGGTTGGATGGCGGTTGCCCTGGCGCGACGGCACGCGGCCGTTCACAAAGTAGTCCAGCAGCGCCGGCGCCATGAACTGCACGCCCGTCTCGTACTGCGACAGGTCGATGTACGCGCCCTGGCCCGTCCGCCGCCGCCGGACCAGCGCCGCGAGGACGGAGATGGTGCCGAAGCCTACGGCGATGTAGTCGATGTAGGGGCCGTACAGGAGGGAGGGCGTCTCGCCCGCATAGCCCAGCAGGTGTGTGAAGCCGGCCAGGGATGTGAGATGGCTGCCGAAGCCGGGATGGCCGGAGTGGGGCCCGAACTGGCCTTGATTGCAGGTGCTGAGCATCACCAGGCCAGGGTTGTCCTTGGAGAGCACGTCATAACCCAGGCCGAGGCGGGCGATGGTTCCCGGCGTGAAGTTCTCGACCACGACGTCGGCCTTGGCCACCAGCTGGCGGGCCAGCTCCACGCCCCGGCGGCTCTTGAGGTTGAGGGTGACGCTGTGCTTGCCGTCGTTGAAGTAGCTGAAGATGCCCGCTCGCTCAGTGCCGGGGATGTTGTCCTTGTAGGGCGGATAGTGGGTGCGGAAGCCGTCGAGCGCCTTGCGCGACTCCACGCGGATGACCTCGGCGCCGTAGTTCGCCATGTGCTTTCCGACCACCGGCCCGGCGGCAAAGCCGCCGAACTCGACGACCCGCAGTCCGGCGCAGGCGGCGGCTGCCGGTGCGCCCTCACCTCGCCCCCTCCTCTGCGGAGGGAGAGGAACAATCTCGGCGTTGTGCTCGCCCAGCTTGGGTGCGCTCCGCCTCAGAGCTGGGCGGGAACCATCGAAGAGGGCGAAGCTGCCCGGAAAGGGGATGGTCTCCCCGCTCCAGGGCGCCTGGATGGTCTGGTGGAACTCGCGGGCCTTGAGCTGCTCGTCCTTCCAGATGTCCTCGACCGTAGCTACGGGGTAGCCCAGCATGTTGCGGGCGATGACACCCTGGAAGAACTCCTGGCGGGTGAGCTTCAGCAGGAAGGGACCGATGCCGGCTTCCAGCTTGGCGACGGTGGCGGGCTCGGCTGTAGCCACGTCGAAGCGGTCCCAGTCCATCTCGCGGATGACCTCGGGAGCGCCGCCGAGCTCCTCCATCCAGGCGGTCATCTGCTTGGCTGTGTGGCGTCCGGCCGGGCCGCCGTAGAGGGCGAAGGCCACGTAGCCGTCGCGGCAGGGCCAGATCATGCGGTAGTTGGCGCCGGTGACGCTGCGGCCGGTGAGGTACGGGCCTGAGCGCATCTGTTCCTCCCGCAGCAGATCCCAGAAGACCGGCGCGTGCGAGATGGCGGTGATGGTGCTGGCCTGGCCGGACACGTCCACGTGCTGGCCCCGGCCGGTCACGTCCCGCGCCAGCACGGCCATGAGCGTGCCCATCGCGGCGCACATGCCCGTCCAGCTCGGCGTCTGCGGCAGTGTGGTGCGGACGGGCGGCTTGTCGGGGTCGCCTGCCAGCCACAGGCTGCCGCTGGAGGCGGTGATCTCCAGGTCGGAGGCGGGGGCGGTGGCCGCCGGACCGTCGTAACCGTAGGGGGTGATGCTGGTCAGGATGATGCCCGGGTTCACCTCGGCCAGTGCATCGTAGCCCAGGCCGAGCGACTCCATGGTGCCGGGCGTGAAGGTCTCCAGCACGATGTCCGCGGTTCTGACGAGCTCCACAAAGCGCTCTCGCTCGGAGCGGAGGTCGCAGGTGATGCCGCGCTTGTTGGCGTTGCCGGCCAGCCAGGTGAGGCTGCGCTCGAGGCCAGGCTCGTCGCCGGCAAACGGCGGCAGATTGCGGGCCGAGTCGCCCTCGGGCGGCTCGACCTTGATCACGTCTGCGCCCAAGTCGGCGAGAGCTCGGCCACACAAGAGGCCGAGCTCTCCGCTCAGGTCGAGGACACGCAGGCCCTCGAGTGGGGTTGCCGAATCCGTAGGTCTAGCGGCCGGTTCGCGCCAGGGATTCCACCCAGCCGCGCATCAGGGCTTTGCCGCGGGCGATGTCGGCGTCGCTGAACCACTTCTTCAGGTCCACGCGGTCCACAGGGTACACGGGCCGGTGGAAGTCCTGCTCGAAGCCGAACGGCATGGTGGCGTCGATGCCCATGCCGCCCTCGAAGCTCGTGTTGGCGGCGGTCCATTCCTTCTCGCCGGCGGTCATGCGCTCGGCCGGCTGGAATGTCTGGCCGATGCCGCCGGGCAGCGGGTTCAGGATGTCGGTCTTCGGGTTCACCCGGGTGGTCAGCGCCCACATGATGTCGTCCATCGAGTAGATGTCGATGTCCATGTCGACCGCGATGGCCAGGCGCATGCCCTGGCTGCAGGCCAGGATGGCGGCCAGGAAGTTGCGCTGCCAGCCGTCCTCGATCTTGTTGCGCTTCTTCACCTGGATGATGGCACCGCCCCAGTCCGTCATGCAGTACGGTATGTTCACGTCCTGCACGATGCCGGGCTGCATGCGCTCGCACAGCTCGAACAGCGCCGACTCGCGCACCGTGGTGTCGATGTTGGCGTCGTCGGCCATGTGCACGCCGAGCGGGAAGATGATCGGCTTCTCCTCGCGCTTGCGCATGGTGATGGCCGTGACGTGGAAGGTCGGCGCCTTGTAGGCCTTGCCCATGTAGCCGGCCCACTCGGGATGGAAGAAGAACTTGCCCTGCTTGCCGGCGGCCTCGGCCTCAGCCGTCTCGTAGCGCTTGTCGCGCGGGTGGAGGTAGCCCTCGAGGACGTACTCGCAGTCAGCCACGGCCCAGGCGTCCACCGTACGGGCCTTGACCATCCGGATGGGCGCGCCCTGAACGGCGCCGGCAGCGCCAAGCTCGTCCGCGCCGCGCGGCAGGACCACGTAGTCGAAGCCGCCGCCGGCGATCAGCGTGCAGGCGGGCGGGAGGCCGAAGCACATCGTGAGCGGGATGGGCTTCTCGTCGTGGTAGTGCTCGGAGATGATCTGCCACATGTGGGCGCCGGGAGCGGACTGGAAAGTGCCGACGTTGCCCCAGCGGAAGCACATGCGGTTGTAGCCGATGTGGCTGCCGCCGTGGAAGTACTCGCCCATCACCACGCTGTTGCCTGAGCCGATGGTCAGCTCTGTCTCCAGGTGGGTGTGGCGGATGTTCATGATGTACTTGTTGACGTCGAGGTCGTCGGTGATGACCTCCTGCTGGCAGGGCGCTTCGGACTGCGAGACCTCGATCGGCTTCAGCGGATGGGTGAGAGCGTAAGCCAGCTTCTTGGTGCGCTCGGTTGGGCCGTTCCAGCCGAACATCTTCTCGATGATGTCGTAGTTGGCGAACAGGTTGGTGATGGCGCGGGCGTGCGGGTAGCCCTTGACGTTGTTAAACAGGATCGGATAGCTGCCGTCCAGCAGCTTCTGGACGCCGGTCAGCTCCAGGTCGCCGCTGACCTCGGTGTCGGTCTCGAGCAGCAGGCCTTCGGAGCGCAGCCACTCGACGGTGGCGGGCAGGGACGAGATGTCCCGGAGGGCGGGTTTTCGTGCTGCTTGGATAGCCGCCTGAACCTCGACGATGTTCGGCTCGCGGACATCAACTGCCATGAATTGGCCTCCCCTTCTGGTGTCTTAGAACGTATTTTGACAAACTAGCGCGGCGTGGTTATGATGCAAATCATACACGACCGTTACAAATTTTGAAGCGAGGCGCTAGTGTTCACCGATAAAGTCGAAGCTCAAGACGTAGACAAGCTGGATCCCGAGTACGGAAACCTTCTCCGGCGGGTCCTCCAGATCCAGGCCGACTGCGAGATCGGCGGGCCGCACCTGTACATCAAGGACTGCCTGCTGACCGCTCCCACCGATACCGACAAGCTAATCGTGGCCCGCACCGCGGCCGAGGAGATCGACCACTTCCGGAAGATCTGCCATCTGGCCAACGAACTGGGCGTCGATACCTCTTACCTGCTGAAGCGCTCCAACATGGAGCGCTACGTCGAGGCCTTCCGCGACGTCATCAGCACCTGGGAAGACTACGCGGTGTTCGGCTTCCTGATCGACCGCGTGGGCCGCTACCAGCTCGAGGAGTACGTCGGCGGCAGCTACCTGCCGCTGGACCGGCTGATGCAGCCGATGCTGCTGGAAGAGCAGGGCCACATTGCCCACGGCCAGGAAGAGACCGCCCGCATGGCCCGCTCCGAAGATCCCGAGCAGCGCAAGCGCATCCAGGAGCGCCTGAACTACTGGTATCCCAAGGGCCTGGACATGTTCGGCAACTCGGAGTCGCGTCGCTC